>Ga0335394_10001098_pt1 | contig 30026 bp, 28 predicted proteins | sample MAT03_FD_205741 | JGI IMG/M metagenome (GOLD analysis project Ga0335394, IMG submission 205741) | Freshwater microbial communities from Lake Fryxell liftoff mats and glacier meltwater in Antarctica - MAT-03 (spades assembly) (version 2) ...
AATCAAGGGGTTTCCAGGCCCGATTGACCCCAGAAAACCCGCCAGTCACCTGCTGCAACATGTTGCCAGTAAATATGTTGCAGACTTATGCGTAATAGGGATGGTTCCACCCCGGGCTACACGCCGACGCCCTCCGGGCTCAAGCCCCTAGCCGAAGCCCCGAGCCAACAGCCCACTGACGTGGGCCGCTCGCCTCGCTCCGAACCGAGACCCGCGCATGACGTTCCTCCACCTCCCCTGGGCCGAGCTGTGCGTGGCGCTGCCGCTGGCCGGCGCCGCCGTCGTGGCGCTCCTCCGCGACCCGCTCGCCGCCGGCCGCGTCACCCTCGGGGTCAGCCTCGCCGCGTTCGGCTGCGCCCTCATGCCGTGGGTCGCCCTCGCCAACGGCGCCCCCGGCGGCACCCTCTTCGCCGTCGACGGCCTGTCGGCGCCGTTCCTGGCGCTGGTCGCGCTGCTGCACCTGCTGGTGGTGCTGGCGACGCCGCGGGTGAAGCTGAACCGCATGTCGCTCGGCGGCCACCTCCTCGCGGAAGGGTTCCGCCTCGGCACGTTCGCCGCCGCCCCGACCGCGCCGGCGCTGCTGGTGCTGTTCCTCGTCCTCGGCGTGGTGCCGCCGCTCGTCGAGCTGCGCCGCCGCGGCCGGCCGTCGCGGGTGTTCGCGCTGCACATGGGGCTGTTCGTCGCGCTGCTCGTCGGCGGGTGGGCGGCGGTCGAACTCGGCGCGCCGGCCGCGGGCGGGGTGCTGCTGCTGCTGGCGGTGCTGGTCCGCAGCGGGGCGGTGCCGGCGCACCTGTGGATCGCCGACCTGTTCGAGCACGCCACGTTCGGCACCGCGCTGCTGTTCGTGGCCCCGCTCGCCGGCGTGTACCTGGCGCTGCGGCTGGCGCTGCCGACCGCCCCCGAGTGGGCGCTGCAAGCCGTCGGCGCCGTGTCGATGGCGACCGCCGTGTACGCCGCCGGCATGGCGACGGTGCAGGCCGACGCCCGCCGGTTCTTCGCGTACCTGTTCCTCAGCCACGCCTCGCTGGTGCTGGTCGGGCTGGAACTCCACACCGTCATCAGCCTGACGGGGGCGCTGTTCCTGTGGGCGTCGGTGGCGCTGTCGCTGGGCGGCCTCGGCATCACCCTGCGGGCGGTCGAGGCCCGGCACGGCCGGCTGAAGCTCGACGGCCACCGCGGCCTGTACGACGAGTCGCCGACGCTCGCGGTCGGGTTCCTGCTGACGGGACTGGGGAGTGTCGGCTTCCCCGGCACGCTGGGGTTCGTGGCGGCGGAGCTGCTGGTGGACGGGGCGATCGAGGCGAACCCGCTGGTGGGGGTGGGGCTGGCGGTGGCGGCGGGGATGAACGGCATCGCCATCGTGCGGGCGTACCTGGCGCTGTTCACCGGGTCGCGGCACGCCTCGCCGGTGCCGATGGGGATCACCGGGCGGGAGCGGTTCGCGGTGCTGGCGCTGGCGGCGCTGGTGCTGGGCGGCGGGCTGGTGCCGCAGCCGGGGGTGGACTCGTTCCGCGCCGCGGCCGGCGAGGTGCTGGCGAGCCGGGGGCCGTAGCGGGAAGCCAATTCGTCAGGCGAGCCGAGCGGCGTAAGCCGCCGGGTGCGTACCCATTTCGACTCACGTCCGACGTGACCGGTGTGCGGACGCACCCGCCGCCTCACGGCGGTCGGCTCGCCTTCGATTCACTCACTCCGCCCGAACCGCCCCGCGCCGAGCACGAACAGCCCGGTCAGCCGCGTGCCGTGCAACTCCAGCACGGCGCACGCCGCCTCCACGATCATGTCGAACGTTCCTGCGTCCCATCGTGTGACGGTGCCGCGGCCGCCGGACACCGGGCCTTCGTAGTCGAGGTACAGCAGCCGGTGGTCGGCGTTCGGCTCGGCCGGCACCGAGGTCGCGCCCGGCTCGCCGCGCAGCCGCCACGCGCGCAACACCGGGCCGGCTTCGAGGAGCAGGTCGAAGTGCGGTTCGGGCCAGTCGTGCGCGAGAATCACAAATCGGTTCATGTGTTCGAGAAGCGAGTTAGACGCAACCCCCGGCCGCGAAATCGATTCGGACCAAACACGGGGTCGGAATCGCTCTCACATAGATTTGTGTGCTTGACTCAATGCTTGCGGGACGGGGTGCCCCTTTTTCGTGCAACCAAGTGTCGCGGCTTGAACGACCTCGGTCGGCCGCGGGTGGGCTATCAGACCGCGCCGCCGGCGGATAGGATACGCGGTATGGCGAAGCCGAAGGAGCCCGAGGGCGAGACGACGGTCTGCCGCAACCGGCGGGCCACGCACGACTACGCGGTGTCGGACACGCTCGAGTGCGGGCTGGTGCTGGTGGGGACGGAGGTGAAGAGCCTCCGCGAGGGCCACGCCACCATCGACGAGGCCTACGCCCGCATCGACGGCCGCGAGGTGTGGCTGATCGGGGCGGAGATTCCCGAGTACCTGTACGGGAACCGTCAGAACCACAAGCCGAAGCGGCCGCGGAAGCTGCTGCTGCACCGCCGCGAGATCGCCAAGTTCGCCGAGAAGGCGGACGTGAAGGGGTTCACGCTGGTGCCGCTGCGGCTGTACTTCAAGGACGGCCGGGCCAAGCTGGAGTTGGGCGTCGGCAAGGGGAAGCAGAGCCACGACAAGCGCGAGTCGATGAAGTCGGCCGACGCCAAGCGCGAGATCGACCGGGCGCTGTCGGCGAATCGGCGGCGGAAGTAAGAACCGAGGTTGGCCGCAAGAAGGCACAAAAAGGAAGACAGAGCAGAGTCTGAATTCTGTCTCGGATTTGGCTTTCTTTTTGTGTCTTTTGTGCCTTTTTGCGGCCATCGTTCTTGGGTTTCTCGCCCCGACCAGGGAGGGTCGCGGTGCAACTGGTCGCGCTGGTCGAGGACGAGCACCACGTCTGTAGCCGCTATCGGCTCGCGGCGCTGCGCCCGCTTCTCGCCGCCGCCGGGCATACCCTCAGCTTCCACCCCTTGTCGCGCAGCTGGGCCGGGCGGCTCACCCTCGGCCGCGATTCGGGCAACGCCGACGCCGTCATCCTTCAGCGGAAACTGCTGCCGCGGGTGGCGCTGGCGCTCTTGCGGCGCCGCGTCCGCCGGCTGATCTTCGACTTCGACGACGCCGTGTGGCTGCGCGACTCGTACTCCGCGAAGGGGTTCGACGACCCGCGCCGCCTGCGCCGCTTCCGCGCCGTCTGCGCCGCGGCGGATTTGGTGGTCGCGGGCAACCCCTACCTCGCCGACGAGGCGCGCCGCTGGGCGCCGGCCGACCGCGTGCTTGTGGTGCCGACGGTCGTGGACGTGGCGAAGTACCCGCCGCCGGCGCCGCCGAGTTCCGGGGTGCGGCTGGTGTGGGTCGGCTCGTCGAGCACGCTGCGCGGGCTGGAGCGGTTCACGCCGACGCTGTCGGCGATCGGCCGCGCCGTCCCCGGCGCCCGGCTGAAGCTCGTCTGCGACCGGTTCATTTCGATTCCCGATTTGCCAGTTGATGAGTGCGTGTGGAGCGAGGCGACTGAGCCGGCCGAGCTGGCGGCGGCCGACGTGGGCATCGGCTGGGTGCCGGACGACCCGTGGAGCCGCGGCAAGTGCGGGCTGAAGGTGCTCCAGTACCAGGCCGCGGGGCTGCCGGTGGTGGCGAACCCGGTCGGCGTGCAGGCCGACTTCGTCCGCGACGGCGCCACCGGGTTCACCGCCACGACGACCGAGGAATGGGTGACCGCCGTGCGCCGGCTGGCGAACGACGCGGCGCTGCGGGCGCGGCTCGGCGCCGCGGGGCGGCGGCAGGTGGAGGAACGGTACAGCGTTCCCGCGGCGGCGGCGCTTTGGAGCGCGGCGCTGAGCCACCTGGCGGGCGAAGCCCACCCGTTGCAACGGGTGGGCTTGGCAGGTTATTCCAATCGGGAGTCCGCGTAAGCCTCTGCCATGCTCAGCCACTTCCTCCGACGAATCGGCGCCGTCCGCTGGGCGATCCCCGCCGCGGTCGTGGTCCGCGCCGCGGGGCGGCGCTGGCACCTCGCCCCCGGCGCCGACCTCCCGGACCTCGGCGGCCCGACCGTCGTCGTGAAGTCGAACCCGTACCGCACGATCTACCGCGTCGAGCTGCCGGGCGGGGCGGTGTACGTGAAGCACCTCCGGCCGCGCGGCCTGCGGGCGTGGATGCGCGAGGTCGTGCGACCGCCGAAGGCGCAGTTGGAATTCGAGAACGCCCTCTTACTCGCCGCCCGCGGAGTGCCCACGATCGAGCCGCTGGCGTGGGGCGGCCCCGACTCGCCGTGGCCCGGCGAGAGCCTCCTCGTCACCCGCGCCCGCGACGGTGCCGTGCCGTTCACCGAGCTGCTGGAGGCGCTCCCGACCCGACCGCCGGCGGAGCGGCGCGCGGTCGCCGCGGCGCTCGGCCGCTTCCTGGCGCGGCTGCACGACGCCGGCGTGACGCACCCCGACCCGCACCCGGGCAACCTGCTCGTCGAGGGGTCGCGGTTCGACCTGCTCGACCTGCACGCCGTCCGCTTCTCGGCGCCGCTGACGTGGCCGGCGGCGCGGGCGAACCTGGTGCTGTTCAACCGCTGGTTCCAGCTGCGGGCGTCGTGCACCGACCGGTTCCGCTTCTGGGCCGCGTACCGCTCCGCCCGCCGCACCCCGGTTGATCGGGCGGGCGGCCGCGAGATCGAACGGGCCACGGCGGTGTCGAACCTGCGATTCTGGGCGGCGCGGGTGCGCGACTGCCTCGGCCGCACGCGCCACTTCCCGCGGGTGCGGGGGGGATTCGCCGTGCGCGACCTCGCCGCGGACGTGCTCGAAGGTCTGGAGAAGCACCTGGCGAGCGGCCCGCGTGAGCGGGCTGTTCCCGAGCGCGCCAGCCGCGCGGAGGAACAGCCCGCTCACGCGGGCCGCTCGCCAACGGTTCACCTCCTCAAGGACTCGCGCACCTCGACCGTGGCCGCGCTCGCGCTGCCGGACGGCCGCCGCGCCGTGCTGAAGCGCGTGAACGTCCGCCGCTGGTGGGAGCCGCTGAAGAACCTGTTCCGCCCGTCGGCGGTGCTGCGGTCGTGGGTGGCCGGGCACGCCCTCCGCGACCGCTGGCTGCCGACGCCGCGGCCGCTCGCCGTGCTCCACCGCCGCGGCCGCGAGGGCTATCTGCTCGTCGAGGAAGTCCCCGGCGCGGTCGGCCTCGCGGAAGCCGTCGCGGCCGGCGTTCCGCTGACCGACCTCGTTCCCCGACTGGCGCGGGTCGTGCGGGTGATGCACGACCGGCACGTCTCGCACCGCGACCTGAAGGCGGCGAACGTGCTGCTGGCGAACGGCGTCGAGCCGGTGTTCATCGACCTCGTCGGGGTGCGCGTCGGCCGGCCGGTGTCGGTGCGGCAGCGGGCGAAGGAGCTGGCCCGGCTGAACGCTAGCTTCCTGTCGTCGCCGCGGGTGCGGCAGGCGGACCGGTTGCGGTTCTTGCGCACCTACCTCGCCGCCGGGCCGGCGCTCGGCGGGGACTGGCGGAGCTGGTGGACGGCGGTAAGCCGGGCGACCGACGTGAAGGTGGCGAAGAACCGCAAGTCGGGCCGGGTGCTGAGCTAGAAGCCCGGGGACGGCCGTCCCCGGGCTTTCGGCCTCTCGCCCGCACGATCCATTCAACCCTCATCCTTCACCCTTCCGTTGAAGCCCCGCCCCGCGGACGGCCGACCTTACTCCCGCGTCAACTGATCTGGCGGCGACCGCCGGTGGTGGGGTATGGTCCCCGCCCCTCCGGGCATCCCCGGCTTCCTCGGAAGCCGCGGGGCCGGGGTCGGTCCGCCGCCGCGGGGCCAACCGACATGCCGTGTTCCCCGGTCCGCCGCCGCGCCGCCGCCCGCCTCCTCGGCTGGGCCGGCGCCCTCCTCGCGGCCGCCGGCTGCGAGACGGTCCTGCCGCGCCCCACGCCCGCCGAACCCGTCGCCGAAACGAAGTCCGACGTGGTGCCGGCCCGCGGCACCGAGCCCGGCCCGCCGCCGGCCACGCCGCCCGGCAAGGAATCCACCCGCCGCGGGCCGTACGTCTTCTACCACGACTTCAGCGTCGACCGCGCCGACCCCCTCTTCGCGGAGCTGGAGGCGCTGCCCGACGAGGTGTGCGGCGAGCTCGGGCTGCCGCCGTACACCGGCATCGTGCAGGTGTTCCTGTTCGACACCCAGGACCGGTACGAGCGCTACATGCGGTCGCGCTACCGCCACCTGCCGACGCGGCGGGCGTACTTCATCGCCGAGCCGCGCGTCGGCGGCGGGGCCGACGACCTGAAGGTCTTCACCTGGACCGGCGACCACCTCCGCACCGACCTGCGCCACGAACTCACGCACGCGCTGCTGCACGGCGTGTTGAAGGACGTGCCGCTGTGGCTCGACGAGGGCCTGGCGGGGTACTTCGAGCTGCCGACGGAGCAGCGCGGGGTGAACGCGCAGCACCTCGAAATGCTGCGGCGCGGCCCGTTCCAGCCGGACCTGGGGCGCCTCGAACGGCTCGACCAGGTGCGGCAGATGGAGAAGCCGGAGTACCGCGAGTCGTGGGCGTGGGTCCACCTGATGCTGCGCGGCCCGGCCCCGGGGAAGGTGGCGCTAGCGGAGTACCTCCAGCAGCTGCGCGGCACCGACCGCCCCGGCCTGTTGCAGCCGCGCCTCCGCGAGGCGCTCGGCGACCCCGACGCGGCGCTGGCCGACCACCTCGCCCGCTTGGCGACGCCGCGGACGCGGGCGGCTTCGCCCAGATAGAGGACAGAGGTCAGAAGACAGAGGACAGCAAGACGGGGCCGTCGGTATTCTGTCTTCTGACCTCTGTCCTCTGTCCTCTGTCCTCTGCCCCATGAACTTCCTCGTCACCGCCGGGAACACGCAGTCGCCGATCGACCGGGTGCGGTGCGTCACGAACGTGTTCACCGGCCGCACCGGCGCCGCCGTCGCCCGCACCGCCTGGGGCCGCGGACACACCGTCACCCTCGCCACGTCCAACCCCGAGGGGCTGCAAGAGTTCGGCGTCAACCCGAAGGATCCCGGCGAGCGGTTCACCGTGCTGCCGTACCGCACCTTCGACGACCTCGCGTTGCTCCTCCAACAGCAGCTCCGCGGCGTGCCCTACGACGCCGTCTGCCACGCCGCCGCGGTTAGCGACTACATCCCCGCCGGCACGTTCTCGCCGGACCCCGGCACGTTCTTCAACGCCCGCGTCGGCGAGTGGGAGCGGCACGGCAACGAGCCGCCGCGGCTGACCGAGCAGAAGGCGGGTAAAATTAAGAGCAGCGAGCCCGAGCTGTGGGTGCGGCTGGTGCGGGCGCCGAAGCTCGTGGACCGCTTCCGCGAGCCGTGGGGCTTCGCCGGCGTGCTGGTGAAGTTCAAGCTCGAGGTCGGCCTCGGCGACGAGGAGCTGGTGGCGGTGGCGGACGAGTCGCGGCTGGCGAGCGGGGCGGACCTGATGGTGGCGAACACGCTGGAGGGCGCGGCGCACTTCGCGTACCTCGGGCCGATCGACGACCGCTACGACCGGGTGCCGCGGCGCGAGCTGCCGGACCGGCTGATTTTGGAGGTCGAGGCTCTTTACCAGGAGCGGGTGGGGCATGGCTAACGTGCTGCTCGGGGCGACCGGGAGCGTCGCCGCGGTGCGGGTGCCGGCGCTGGCGGCGGCGCTGGCGGCCGCCGGCCACGACGTGAAGGTCGTCGCCACCGACGCCGCCGCGTACTTCTTCGACCCCGGCGACGTGATCGCCGCGCTCCGGGGCGGGGTCGGTTTGTCCGCGAACGGTCCCGACGCGCGGACGTGGTCAACCCCTCCCCCCGGCCCCCTCCCCCAGGGGGGGAGGGGGTGCCCGCCCAACTCACCCTCCCGTGACACCGCTGAGCCTGCGATGGTGCCCGGCCAGTCGGTCGGTGCGTCCCCCCCCTTCCCTCTTAGGGAAGGGGGGCCGGGGGGGTTAGGTGGCTCGGGGCTTCTCTACCGCGACGCCGACGAGTGGCCCGGCGAGCGCTACGAGCGCGGCGATTCGGTGCTGCACGTCGAGCTGCGGACGTGGGCCGACCTGTTCCTGATCGCGCCGCTCGATGCGAATACGCTGGCGAAGCTGGCCGTCGGCCTGTGCGACAACTGCCTCACGTGCGTGTGGCGGGCGTGGGACATGGCGCGGCCGGTGGTGCTGGCTCCGGCGATGAACACGCTGATGTGGGAGCACCCGTTCACGCGGCGGCACCTGCGCTCGCTCGCCGCCGACTTCGGCGCCGGCCACATCCCGGCACACCTCGACGGCGCCACGCTGCTGGCGCAGATCAACGACCGCAGCCCGACGCTGCGGGTGGTGCCTCCGATCACGAAGGCGCTGGCGTGCGGCGACGTGGGCGTCGGGGCGATGGCCGAGGTGCCGGACGTGGTGGCCGCGGTAAGGGATGCGGTGGCGCGGCGTGAATCAGCCGCCTGAGCCGGCCCCCTGAGCCGGCCCCGTCAGGGGTCGGAGCGTTTGGAACAACGGTGCGCTCCGACCCCTGACGGGGCCGGCTCAGGAAGCTAATTCCGCAGCCCCGCCTCGCGCAGCAGCTTCGCCGTCGCCGCGTACGCCTCCGTCACCCACTCCACGATCTTCTCCGGCTCCGGCGAGTACTCCAGCTCGATGCTCACCGCCCCGCCGGCCGCCTCGACGCCGAGCCCCGCGATCTCGCGCAGGTACGGCGCGAAGTCCACCACCCCGCGGCCCGGCGGCAGGTCGCCGTGGACCTTCCCGTCGCAGTCGCTGATGTGGACGTGGAACGCCCGCCCCTTCAAGCTCCGCAACTCCTCCGGCTTCGTCCCCGCCAGTTGCAGGTGGCTCACGTCGATGTTGGCGCCGACGGCCGGGTGGTGTACGTCGTCGAGGAAGCGGCGCATGTTCGGCACGTCGTTCAGCAGCGACAGCTTGAACGGTTCCAACTCCAGCGCGATCTTCAGGCCCAGCCCCGCGGCGTAGGCGCCGAGGTCCTTCAGCGCCGACACGCCGGCGGCCCACTGCTCCGCGGGCGGGATCACCTGGCGGTCCCAGATGTACTCGCCGAGCACCAGCAGCAAGTTCTTCGCCCCCAGCTCGTAGCAGAAGTCGAGGTACGCCTCGCACCGCTCCAGGTGGAACCGCCGCACGCTCGGGTTGAAGTCGATCAGGCCCACCGCGACGCACGCCACGCTGACGACCGGCAGCCCGGCGGCGGCGCACTCGGTGCGGATCAGCGCCCGTTCCCGCGCGTCGAGGTCGAGCGGGTCGGCGAAGACGTCGATGGAGTCGAACCCGACGGCCTTGGTCTGGCGGACGCCGTAGGCGGTGCCCTTGCCGGCCTGGACCCACGCCGAGTTGATGAGGCCGAGCTGCACGGGTCACCCAGGGGACAGGGGACAGGAGACACGGGACAGAATACGTTCTTGGGTAGGTCCGCGGCTCCTCGGGCTAGAAACGGACGCCACCCAGTGGATAAACTCCCCGGGCTGTTCCCTGTCTCCTGGTTCCTGTCCCCTGTCTCCTGAGGAAGCCCCCGGGGATGCTCGAGCACTTCAGCGACTACGGGTACGTCGGCATCTTCCTCGCGCTGCTGGCGTCGGGGTGCGGGTTCCCCCTGCCGGAAGAGCTGCCGGTCATCATGGCCGGCATCATCGTCGGACACGACGGCACCACCCTCAAGTGGTACGTCATGCTCCCCGTCGTCATCGCCGGCGTCGTGATCGGCGACGGGTTCCTCTACGGCATGGGCCGGTTCTGGGGCGAACGGCTGCTGAACATCCGCTGGGTGCAGCGGACGCTTGTGCCGCCGGACAAGCGCGCCGAGATCGAGAAGAACTTCCACGACCGCGGCGTCATGGTGCTCCTGTTCGCCCGGCTGCTGCCCGGCATCCGCACGCCGATATTCGTCATGGCCGGCGTGCTGCGGGTGCCGTTCGGCCGCTTCGTCCTCGCCGACGGGCTGTACGCCATCCCGGGCGTCAACGTCCTGTTCTGGCTCTCCTACGCCCTCACCGACCAGGTGCTCGTGGTGTTCCGCCAGATCGACCAGTACCGGCCGCTGGTCATGGTGGCGGTGCTGTCGGCGGTCGCGGGGGCGATGTTCCAGAAGTTCGTGCTGACCACGAAGGTGAGCACCGGCGAGCCGCCGCATGTGCCGCCGATCATCGCCAAGCCGGCCGGCGCCGTCGTCCACGCGGTCGAGAAGGCGGTGGAGGCGGTGGCGCACGCCACCCACCACCACAAGCCCGACCCGGCCGCGCCGCCCGACGCGCCGCCGCCGCCGCCGCCCGACGAGAAGCCGGCGTGACGTTCGGACCGCGACACTTGGTTGCGGGGAAAGGGGGGACCCCGTCCCGCAAGCATTGAGTCAAGCACACAAATAACTGTAAGATCGATTCATCCGCCACAACCCTTTAATAATCCAGAGCTTAGGACGATTTTGCCTTTAGCAGGTCGCGGATCTCCGCCAGCAGCTTCTCCGCCGGCGTCGGCTCCGGCGGGGCGGCCGCCTCCGCCTTCAGGAACCGCTGGTGGAGTTCGTTCATCCCCTTCACCACCAGGAACATGCAGAACCCGACGATGACGAAGTTGATGACCGTCTGCAGGAACTGACCCCACTTCAGGTACGCGTCGCCGTACAGGTGCGTGCTCATCCCCGCCACGTTGAACCCGCCGGTCAGCACGCCGACCACCGGCATGAACAGGTCGGCCACCAGCGAGTCCACGATCTTCCCGAACGCGGCGCCGATCACCACGCCGACCGCCAGGTCGACCACGTTGCCGCGGAGGATGAACTTGCGGAACTCGTCCAGGAACGGGCGCATGGGGTGGCCTTGAGTGGAGCGGGTGGGCAGCACGAAGGCCATCATAGCCGGCGAGCCGACCGCCGTAAGGCGGCGGGTGAAGGGGGTGTCACCCGCCGCCTTACGGCGGTCGGCTCGCCCGGCGCCCTTACCGTACGCGCTCGGTCGGGTCGATGGTGGTGAACGTGTGCCCGGCGTGACAGCCGTTGCAGAACACGTACCCGTTCGGCTTCATCCCGCTGTAGTGGTCGCCGGCGTAGGCGTAGTACGAGCCCGACCGCCCCGCCGCGTCCTTCGCCGCCGCCGACCACCGCACCACCTTCCCGTCCGCCCCCAGCCCGGTCAGCACCGTCGGCGTCAGCGGGTCGGCCGGCACCCACGTCTTCACGTGCTCCATCTCGTTCACCGGCGCCTCCAACAGCTTCTCCCACCCGCCGCGCACCCGCGGCTCGGTCGGGTGGTCGAACCGGTCGCGGTACGCCGCGTAAATCGCGATCGCCTTCACCCCCGACGGGCTGGCGAACACCGGCCCCGCCCCCGCGTCCGTCACGTCGCCCGGCGGCGCCGGCTCGTTCAGGATGTTCAGGAACGCCGCCTCCAACTGCCCCACCGGCCCGCGGTACGTCCGCCCGGACGCCAGCTTCAACTCCAACCCGTCCGGCGGCTGGGCGTGCGACGGGCTGCGGTTGTTCAACTCGACGGCGCGGGCGTACACCGCCACCGGCTCGGCGTCGGCCAGGGCGGGGTCGTCGAACAGCAACTCGGCGGCGGACCAGTCGTCGGCCGCGCGGTACAGCGCGACCCCCGGCGCGTCGGTGCCGGCCGCGTACAGGACGTGGCCCGGCGGGCACGCGCTCGGGGAGCCGGCGGCGGTCGGGCCGAACAGCAGCCCCGGGCTCATCGCCGGCGGCGGGCCGATCGCCCGCGAGCTCGGGGCGGTGCGGATGGTGCCGGCCGGCGCCTGCGCCAGCCGGGTCCGGCCGGTCGCCGGGTCGGTGGTCATGAACGCCACGTTCCCGTTGAACAGCGGCCGCGGCCGCCACACCGACTCGACCGGCTTCACCAGGAAGCCGAACCGCGAGCCGTCCGAGCCGACGCGCGCGGCCATCCAGCCGTCGGCCGCGGTCGTGCCGTAGTCGCCGCCCTCGGACACCGGCCGCACGTCGCTGCCGTCGGCGGTCACCGCCTCGCGGTTGCGGCTCCACAGGCTCCAGGCGATCCAGTCGCCGGCGACCAGCACCGGCCAGCGGTCGTTGTTCCGGTTCGCCGACACCGGCTCGAAGTCGCCGGTCTTGGTGCGCCGCCAGATTTGCGTGGCCCGGCGGGTGTGGTCGCGGCCGAGGTCGGGGATGCGGCTGGACGCGAACAGCAACACGCCGTCGCCGCCGTCGGCCGGGTCCACGTCGTCGTAGTCGAGGCGGCGGCGCTCGTCGTCGGGGAGCTTCGAGCCGTCGGCGGCGAAGCGCAGGGGTGGCACGGCGACGCAGCCGGGGTCGTCGGGGCCGCCGGTGAGCGGCTTCAGGTCGGAGCCGTCGGCGTTCACCTGGTAGAGCCGCCACCGGCCGGGGTCGGGGGCGGCCTTCCGACCGGCGAACAGGACGCGCTTGCCGTCCAGCGACACGGACGGGCTCATCACGTCGACGAGGGTGGTGCCGTCGGGGAGGGGTCGGTTCCAGGTGAGTTCGTAGACGCGGCCGGCGGGGCTGAGGAGGCGCAGTCGGCCTTCGGGCGCGGCCCACGGGACGGTGCCGGGGTAGGTGAAGCCGTCGGCCTCGGGGGCGGCGGCGTCGAACGACTGGAGGCCCGCGCGGGAGGTGAACACGACCGGCACCGGCGGCTTGCCGCGGACGTGGGCGCGCAGTTCCGCGGCCTCGGGGACGGCGTAGGCGAACACGGCGCGGTAGACGAGCACGCCCACAACGACGACGGCGGCCCCGGCGGCGCCGGCGAGGAGCCAGGGGCGACGCGAGCGGCCGACGGGGGGGGGAGTGGGGGACATCGCGCGGTCCGGGGGCGATGGGAGTGGGCTCGGGGCTTCGCCGCTCGCGGCGGTGCGGGGCGGCGAAATCAACGACGACGGCCGGGGCGGGGGAGTTTCCTCCCCGACCCCGGCCGCGCGTCGGTCCGGTCCCCGGCGGTTAGTTGATCGCGTCCGACGGGAGCGGCTGGCCGTCCATCGCGCTGCCGAGCGAGTACCACGCCAGCTGGCTGATGCTGTCGCGGATGAACCGGACCGTGCCGTCGCCCATCGCCGCGTTCACGCCGCTGGTGTGGGCGCTGCGGGCGGTCGCCTGGTTGCCGTCCGGGCAGCCGTTCCAGCAGCCGAGGTTCTGCTGCGCGGTCGCGGCCCCACCCACGCACCCGGTGATGTCGTCGGCCCCGTCGTTCCTGGCGTTCGGGAGGACGCAGTCGCCCTGGGCGTAGGAGCCGAAGCTGCTACAGCCGATGTGCCCGGCCGCCCACGTGCCGCGCGAGTCGGTGGCCACCGACCCGGACAGCACCTCGGACAGCATGACGACGTTCGAGCTGCCGTCGCTGATGCCCTGGATGCTCATGCAGCGGTGCGGGTTGCGGGTGGTGAACCAGAACGGCCCGCGGCCGGACAGCGCCGTGTTCACGCCGTTGATCGTGAACGACACCGGGGTGGTGCTGCCGCCGTCGTTGGCGCCGCGGCCGGTCGGCCCGAGGTTGGCCGCGTAGTTCCCGCGCACCCAGTTGGTGAGGCCGGCGCCGTTGCTGTACGGCGTGGTGTTCCGCGGGTCGGACGGGCACTGGACGTAGTTGAACGAGTTCACCCGCAGGGCGCGCCAGTTGAAGTCGTTCGGCGCGACGTTGTTGGCCGACAGCCACGCCCGGATGCTCATCTCCTGCTGGCTGTACATCGCCCCCTGCTCGACGTGCGGCAGGATCTGGATGATCCAGTTCGGCCCCCACCCGGTCGTGGTGGTGACGTTGTTGAGGCCCGCGCCGCCGGGGACGAGCATGGCCGACGGCAGGCCGCCGACGAGGTCCGAGTAGCCGTGGCAGGCCAGCGCCCACTGCTTCAGGTTGTTCTGACACTTGACGCGGGCGGCGGCCTCGCGGACCTTCTGGACGGCCGGCAGGAGCAGCCCGATGAGGATGGCGATGATGGCGATCACCACCAGCAGCTCGATCAGGGTGAACCCGCGGCGGGTTCGGGGGAGAGAGGACGAGTACATGCGCGACTCCGTGTGGGACAGGGCGGCCGAGTGTGGGAAAACGTAAAACGAATTAGGAAGCCCGATCGGCCTCGTCGGACCCAAAGCAGGATGGGGTGCGGCCCCCACGTTACGACGAACTTCGCCGCACGTCGGATGCCGCTTCCGCCGAAATCCCCTGACGCGCTGACTTTCTTGACGAGATGGGAGAGACGGCGCGCGACGGAAACTTCGGTGTGTCCAGTGTGCGCCCCGGGGGCACGGTTTTCAAGAGACTTTCACGATTTCCCGTCGGATACCCGCTGGGGGGAGCCCGAGACGTGACGGAAGCCGTGGTGGGGCCACGGCTTCCGGAGGGGGGAGACGCGGGGAAGGCTCGGGGCTTCGCCGCTCGCGGCGGTGCAGGGCATGCCCTGCACCGCCGCGAGCGGCGAAGCCCCAGCGGTCAGTTGAAGTCCGACGGCAGCGGCTGGCCGTCCTGGGCGCTGCCGATCTGGTAGTACGCCTGCTGGCTGATGCTGTCGCGGACGAACCGCACGGTGCCGTCGCCCAGCGCCACGTTCACCCCGCCGGTGTGGGCGCTGCGGGCCGTCGCCGAGGTGTTGGCGGTGGCCCCGGTGACGCAGCCGAGGTTCTGCGCCGCGGCCGTGGACCCCGGGCAGGTGACGATGGCGTCGGACCCGTCGTTCTTGGCGTTCGGGAGCAGGTTCGTCCCCTGGGCGTAGGTGCCGATGCTGCCGGACCCGATGTGCCCCAACGCCCACACCCCGCGGGAGTCGGCGGCGTTCATCCCGGCCAGCACCTCGCTCATCAGGATGGTGTTCGAACTGCCGTCCTGAATCCCCTGGATGGTCATGCAGCGGTGCGGGGCGCGGGTGGTGACCCAGAACGGCCCGCGGCCGGACAGCGCCGTGCTCACCCCGTTGATGGTGAACGCCACCGGCGAGGTGCTGCCGCCGTCGTTGGCGGCCACGCCCGTCGGCCCCATGTTCGCCACGTAGTTGCCGCGCACCCAGCCGGTGAGGCCGGCGCCGGCGCCGTACGCCGTGGTGTTCCGCGGGTCGGACGGGCACTGGACGTAGTTGAAGTTCGCCGTCCGCACGGCGCGCCAGTTGTGGTCGGTCGGGGCGACGGTGGTGGCCGACAACCACAGCTGGATGCTGGTGGACTGCTGGTTGTACAGCGCCCCCTGCTCGATGTGCGGCAGGATCTGCACGGTCCAGTTCGGCCCCCACCCGGCGGTGGAGGTGGGCAGGTTCGTGGCCGCGCTGCCGAGGGCGGCGCCCGGGGCGATCAGGGCCGACGGCAGGCCGCCGGTGGTGTCCGAGTGGCTGTGGGAGGCCAGCGCCCACTGCTTGAGGTTGTTCTGGCACTTGACGCGGGCGGCGGCCTCGCGCACCTTCTGGACGGCCGGCAGGAGCAGCCCGATGAGGATGGCGATGATGGCGATCACCACCAGCAGCTCGATCAGGGTGAACCCGCGGCGGGCTCGGGGGAACGGGGTCGGGGTCATGCGGAACTCCGTGCGGAGGTCAGGGGACCGACTCGGGATGCGGAAAGACGAAAACGGACGACCGATCGCTCGGCCGCGTCGGGCACGGAGAGGGTGCGTGGGAACCCGGCGGTACCCTGGGGGCACCGGCGTGCTGCTAGAGAGGAACGAGGGAGGAGAGAGAGCGAGGGGAGAAACCGCGCCGCACAGCCTCGACAGGTAGTAGTGTGCGCCGGCGGCCGGCGGATTTCAAGAGATCGTACCGAATTCCGCGCGGGATTCCCGGAACGCGACGGGAGCCGTGGGGTTGCCACGGCTCCCGTGTGGTTTCCGCCCGGCTCGCCGGGCGTTCCGTGCTCCCTTACGCCGAAACCGGCTTCCGCCGCAGGCGCGCCCGGCCGATCAGGGCCATGACGCCGATGCCGCCGAGCAGCACGCCACCCGGGGCCGGCACGACGCCCGGCTGGGTCGGCCGCATCGTGATCTGGTCCTGCACCTCGAGCGTCTGCTTGCCGCCCACCGACGACGCCGGCGCGATCAGTGCCACCAGCTCCTGACCGGCGTACTTCTTCGTGAAGAAGGAGGCGTCGCCCGCCGCGGTCAGCGAGTCGAGCATCTTCTGGGCGTTCACCGCCGCGGTGTAGCTGGTGCTGTCCAGGATGAAGTTGCCGCTGCCGAGGTTGTTCGACTTGCCGTCGTAAATCAGCTCCCAGAGGGCGATCTGGAACGAGATCGACGAGTCGGTGACGCCGCTGCTGGCGAACGCCGAGCTGTTCCACTTGGTGTCGTAGTACTTGCCGTACAGCTCGGAGATGAGGTTGGCGTTGGCCGCGGCCGGCGACGGCGCCTTGCTCAGGCTGAACACGCCGAACTCGACCGTGGTGCCGGGGGCCGGCAGCGTCTGCACGGGCGGGCCGGGGTTCAGCTCGAGGCAGAACGTGGCCGTCGGCGACGGGATGCCGGCGTTCGGCGGCAGCTGGTTCTGCGTCCAGTAGAACGGCCCGGCCTCGGCGTCGAGCTTGTTGTTGCCGATGCCGGGGTTCCCGGCCGAGCCCGTGTACTTGAGGAAGACGAATTCGGCCGACGCACGCGGCGCGGCGAGCGCGACCAGCGCAATGGCGGCCGCGAACGGACGGAGCAGACGGGGGCTCATGGGGGCGTCTCTCGCTGCTGGTGGGGACGACGCGCGGGCGGGGGGGCGACGGCGCGTCTGGAGCAATGCTCCCAACAGCTCGATTTGTATCAACCGGCTCAAGCGGTGTAAATGCGACAAACCGGAAAGCCTAGCATAAAATGAGCGGGTGGGGCCGATTTTTCCGGCCGCACCACACGACCGCGAGCGCTTTGTTAACCTGGGGAAGCGCCGCACCCGCCGCGAAGGCCGCATAATGCTCACCACCCTTACGCTCGCGCTCGCTCTGGGCCAACCTGACGCACTGCCGGAGGTCGCACCGCCACCGCGGCTGGTGGGGCCGCTGATCAATTTCGCGCCGGTGCCGAACGGCTACCGGGTGGAGCTGAGCCGCCGCGGCGTGGAGCGCTTCCGCGAGTTGCTGGAGAGCACCGACGAGAAGCAGGCCGCGTCGGCGCTGCGGGAGTTGGCGAAGAAGAAGCGCGCCGGCGAGACGCCGGACGACGCCGCGGCGGGTAAGCTGGAGCTGTTGGCGTTCGTGGCGGGGTCGCAGATTCCGGCGCTGCGGGCGGAGCTGCGCGACAAGGCCGGCCCCGGCGGGGCGGTCATCACGGTGACGGGTCTGCAGAAGGCGGAGCTGCCGATCCCGGCGGACCGTCCGCGGCTGAAGCGGGCGGCGGGGCTGGTGCAGGGCGTGCTGCCGCTCCTCCCGGCCGACGCCCGCGACGTGATGTTGGGCTTGTCGGCGATGTCCCGCACGACGCCGCTGGCGTGGCGGGTGGAACCCAGGCAGTGAGGAGTGAGGAGTGGGGAGAGAAAACCCTGCCCGGCTCCGCTCCGTTCTCCTCACTCCGCACTCCTTTACTCCCCACTGCTATGTCCCCGTCCGACGTGACCCGGCAGATGCTGCGGGACTACCTGCACGACGCGCTGCCCGAGGCCGAATTGGCGGCGGTCGAGCGGGCGGTGCGGGCGTCGCCGGAGCTGCGCCGGATGTTGGAGGAGATCCGCGAGGAGGAGGACCGCGGCGAGCACACCGTCGGCGCGATCTGGCGGCGCGAGCGGGCGAGCTGTCCCGGCCGCGACCAGCTCGGCGGCTACCTCCTCGGCGCCGGCGACCCGGACCTGCTGGACTACGTCACGTTCCACCTCACCGTGGTCGGCTGCCCGTACTGCCAGGCCAACCTCGACGACCTGAAGAAGCTCGGCGGCCACTGACGCCGCCCGCGGCGGAACCCTATTCCCCCTCGCCGTTGCCGCGGCGGCGGGTTACGATAGCTCCAACACGCCCGCCCGGCCCCATCCCGTCGCTCCCGCCGGTCTTCCCCGCGTGCTCCGCGGCCGCCACCCGGCCGCCCGATAGGGTACCGAATGTCCGAACCGCGGCCGATGGCTCAAGGCGTCCTTGAGCTCCACCCGAAGGGGTACGGGTTCCTCCGGAACCCGGCCCGCAACTACGCCCCCACCCCCAACGACGCCTACGTCGGCGGCCCCCTCATCTCCCGGTTCAAGCTCGCCGAGGGCGTCGCGCTCGGCGGCCCGGTCGAGCCCGCCCGCAAGGGCGCCAGCGGCCCGCGCCTCGCCGACGTGGAGCAGATCGAGGGCGGCCCCCCCGCCGCCTTCCGCCGCCGCGTCTGGGACGAACTCACCCCCGTGGACCCGACCAAGTGGATCCGCCTGGAGACCGGCCCGGAACCGCTGACGACGCGCGTCATGGACATGTTCACGCCGATCGGCATGGGCCAGCGCGGGCTCATCGTCGCCCCGCCGCGGACCGGCAAGACGGTGCTCCTCTCCCACATCGCGCAGGCGGTCATCACCAACCACCCGGACATGCACCTGATCGTGCTGCTGGTGGACGAGCGGCCCGAGGAAGTGACTGAGATCCGCCGGTCGGTGAAGGGCGAGGTGGTGGCGTCGAGCTCGGACAACGACACGGCGACGCACATCCGGCTGGCGCAGCTGGTGGTCGAGCGGGCCAAGCGGCTGGTCGAGCGCGGCCGCGACGTGCTCGTGCTCCTGGACAGCCTGACCCGGCTGGCCCGGGCGTACAACAAGCACACCGGCAGCGGGAAGACGATGAGCGGCGGCATCGACGCCAAGGCGCTGGACGTGCCGAAGCGGCTGTTCGGCAGCGCCCGCGCCTTCGACGAGGGCGGCACGCTGACGATCCTCGGCACGGCGCTGATCGAGACGGGCAGCCGGATGGACGACGTGATCTTCCAGGAGTTCAAGGGGACCGGCAACATGGAGCTGGTGCTGAACCGCCAGCTCGCCGAGCGGCGCATTTATCCCGCGATCGACCTGGGGGCGTCGGGGACGCGGAAGGAGGAGCGGCTGCTGCCGGCGGAGATGCTGGAGCGGATCACGCTGTTGCGGCGCGGGCTGATGTCGCTGAAGCCGGTGGACGCGATGGAGGGGCTGGTGAAGCAGCTGACCAAGACGAAGACGAACGACGAGTTCCTGCACACCGTCGGCAAGTTCGTGAGGTGACGGGGTCTTCGCCGGGCGCTGCACCGCCGCGAGCGGCGAAGACCCCGAGCCCTACTCCCACTGAATCGCGTCCGGGATGCGCGTGCGGACCGCGTGCCACGCCGGCAGCAACCCCGCCAGCGTCGCCGTCAGCACCGCCCCGCCGGCGATCAGGAACGCCTCCCGCCACGGCACCACCACGTCCAGGATGAACCCCGTCTCCTCCGTCAGCACCACCCGCACCACGTACCACTCCATCGGCAACCCGATCAGCAGCCCCAGCGCCGTGCCGAACACGCCCATCAGCACCGCCTCCGCCAGCACCGTCCGCAGCACCTGCGCCGGCGTCGCCCCGACCGCCAGCAGCAACCCCAACTCGCGCTTGCGCTGCAACACCGAGATGAGCAGCGCCGTCACCACGCCGAGCGCCGCCACCAGGCCCAGCACCACCTGCTGGATGTACGCCAGCAGGTAGACGCGGTTGATCAGCTCGCTCAGGAACTGCCGCAGCGCCTCGCGGTCGGTGGCGAACAGGCCGTAGCGGGCGGCGTACTGCTCCACCGGCCGCGCGCTCGCCCCGGGCTTCAGGAAGACGTGGCAGATGTCGATGAGGTCGTCGCCGAACAGGCGGGCGTAGCTGGCGCGGTCCATGATGATCGAGCCGCGGCTCCACGAGTAGTCGCGGATCGTGCCGACGACGCGCACCCGCACCGGCCCCCGCGCGCCCGGCAGCTCGATCACGTCGCCGGCCTTCACCCCGTGCCGCAGCGCGAAGTTGTCCGACACCAGGGCGTCGTCGGTGCCCGGCAGCGCCAGCACCTTCTCCAGCTCGGGCAGGCCGTCGGGAACGCGGTCGCGGGTGCCGCGGGCGTACTCGGCGCAGTCCACCGCGATGAGGTACACGACCGTGCCGTTGTACTCCGGCCGCGCGTAGCGGATGGTCATGACGCGGTCCACGCCCGGCAGCGCCTTCAGGTCGCGGGCCACGCCGGCGGCCATCGGCGAGTTCGAGCTGCTGGCGCTGGTCATGTTGCCGCTGAAGACGAAGTGCTCGGCCTGCACCACCGACGTGATCCACTCCACGATGGGTTCTTCGTTGCTCCGGCCGACGCCGGCCGTCTGCACCATCAGGGCGACGCCGGCGCCGAGCGCCCCGACCACGACGCCGGTCCGGCCCGGGGCGCGGGTGAGGTTGTCGAACGCCAGCCGCACGCTCACGCCGCAGGTGGCGCGCACCACCGGCCGCAGCACCGCCGCCAGCACGCCGACGACGATCGGCATCGCCAGCAGGAGGCCGACGAACGCGACCAGCATCCCGCCGACGGAGCCGACCCGCGCCGGCAGGTCGTGGCGGAACACGACCGCCGCGAACCCGCCGGCGACCAGCACGACGCACGCCGCGCGGTGGAGGGTCCGCCAGCCGCCCTTCGCGCCGGCCGACGTGCGGCGGGCGGCGTCGGCGGGGTCGTCGGCCGCGGCCTGCACCGCCGGCACCAGCGCCGCGAACACCGCCGTGCCCACGCCCGCCAGCAGCGCCAGCGCCGCCGTCGCCGGCGTGAGGCGGGTGACGTTCACGTCGGGGTTCAGGAACATCGCCGCCAGCTCGGTCGCGAACCGCGTGATGGCGAAGTCGGCCATCAGCGTGCCGAGCGGGATGCCGACCGCGACCCCGGCCAGCCCGAGGATGCCGCCGGCCGCGGCGAACAGCGTCACCACCTGCGCCCGCGTGGCGCCCACGGCGCGGAGGATGCCGATGTCCGTTCGCCGCTCCGCGACGGTCACCGCCATCGCGTTGTAGACGAGGAACAGGCCCACGATCATCGCCCCGGCGCTGCACACCAGGAAGCCGATTTGCAGGCCCGAAACGATCTCCTGCGTGGCGCGCTGCTGGGCGTCGGGCGTGCGCACCGAGCCCGGGTTGCCGACGACGCGGCCCACTTCTTCCGCCACGCGGTCGCGGTCGGCGCCGGGTTCGAGGAACAGGTCGAGGCGGTTGACGCGCATCGGAACGAGCCGCTCCCAGTCGGCGGCGGCGGCAATTCCAGCCGACCCCAGGACCGCGCCGAACGGGGGCGTCGGCCGCAGCACGCCCGCGGCCTGCCCGACCTCCATGCCGACGAAGTTCGCCCCGAGGCTGGCGAGCGGCGAGTCGGCGGCGAACTCGAGCACGCCGATCGGCAGGCACTCGGTCTCGCGGCCGGCGTACTTCAGCACCAGCGGCTTGCCCGGCCCCGCGGTCGTGCGCCAGGCGTCGTAGACGGGCTTGGTCACCATGACGAGCTTGCCGGGGACGCGGTCCCACAGCGCGGGCACGGCCGCGAATTTGCCGTCCTGCACGGCCTGCCACACGGGAAAGAGGTGCAAGAGCGGTCCCTCGCCGGTCGGCTTCACCGTCACCTTCAGGGCGTTGTCCGGCTGCAGCAGCTGCGCGGAAATCTCGACGCCGACGAGCACCGCGACGCGGTCGTCGAGCTGCGGCAGGGTGACGCGGTCGTAGACGACGGGGGAGACGGCTTTGACGCCGGGCACGCCGGCGCGGCGGATGGCGTCGGCGAGCTGGTGGGGGACGAGGGCTTCGCCGTTGCTCACGGACAGGTCGGCGACGGACAGCGGGCTCTTGCCCTCGACGGCGGCGGTCTCGAGGCACTGGTTGAGGGCGCGGGCGCTCACGAGGGCGGCGACGCCCAGCGCGATGCTGGCGACGACGAGCGCGGCGCGGTCCCAGCGGTGGAGGGCGTAGCGCAGGGCGAGGAGGCGGTAGACGGTCATGAAGGTACCCGTGAGAAGCCCGGGGACGGCCGTCCCCGGGCTTTCAGCCCCGCGTTACCGGCCCGTCGGCCTCGATCAGTCCGTCGCGGATCTGCACCAGACGGGTGCCGTAGGCCGCGGCGCTCGGGTCGTGCGTCACCATGACGACGGCCCGCCGCCCCGGTTCCGGCAGGGCCGCGAGCAGCGCCAGGATTTCGCGGCTGGTGGCGGTGTCGAGGTTGCCGGTCGGCTCGTCGCACAGCACCGCCTCGGGGTCGGCGACGAGCGCCCGCGCGACGGCGACGCGCTGCATCTCGCCGCCGCTCATCTCGTCCGGGAAGTGGTCGGCCCGCTGGCTCATGTTCACCTTCGCCAGGCACTCCCGGCCGCGCTCCAGCGCGGCGCGGCGGGCCATCCCCCCGAGCAGCAGCGGCAGCGCGACGTTCTCGGCGCCGGTGAGCGTCGGCAGCAGGTTGAACGCCTGGAAGACGAAGCCGATGCGGTCGCGCCGCAGCAGGGAGCGCTGCCGGTCCGACATGGCTTGCAGGTCTTGGCCCTGGAACACGGCGCGGCCGGTGCTCGGCGTGTCGAGGGCGCCCATGAGGTGCATGAGGGTGGACTTGCCGGAGCCGGACGGCCCCATGATGGTGACGTATTCGCCGCCGGTGATTTGCAGGCTGACGCCGCGCACGGCGTTCACCGTGCGGCGGCCCTGGACGTAGGTCTTGGTGGCGTCGATGAGTTCGAGCATCCGTGGCTCCGGGAGGCGGCGGACCGTCGCTATTCGTTCCACGTCGGTCGATCTTGGGCGTTCCGCCGGGGCGAGGGTCCGCCGCTTGCGGCGATGCAGGGCACGCCCTGCATCGCCGCAAGCGGCGGAAATCCCAAACCGTCAACCATGCAATTTGCGGTACTTGATCCGCGTCGGGTGGTCGGCGGCGTCGCCGAGGCGCGCCCGCTTCTGCTCCTCGTACACCTGGAAGTTCCCCTCGCACCACACCACCTTGCTGTCGCCCTCGAACGCCAGGATGTGCGTCGCGATCCGGTCCAGGAACCACCGGTCGTGGCTGATCACCACCGCGCACCCGCTGAAGTTAATCAGCGCCTCCTCCAGCGCCCGCAGCGTGTCCACGTCCAGGTCGTTCGTCGGCTCGTCGAGCAGCAGCAGGTTGCCGCCGCTGCGCAGCAGCTTCGCCAGGTGGATGCGGTTCCGCTCGCCGCCGGAGCAACTGCCGACCAGCTTCTGCTGGTCCGGGCCGCGGAAGTTGAACCGCGCGCAGTACGCCCGGCTCGCCACCTTCTGCTTGCCCAGCATGATGTAGTCGGTGCCGCCCGTCACCTCCTCGAAGATGCTGTTCGTGGCCACCAGCGCGTCGCGGTTCTGGTCCACGTGGGCGGCCTTCACCGTCGTGCCGACCGTGAGCTTGCCGCCGTCCGGCGTTTCCTCGCCGACGATCATGCGGAACAGCGTCGTCTTGCCGGCGCCGTTCGGGCCGATGACGCCGACGATGCCGCCCTTCGGCAGGTTGAACGTCAGGTCGTCGTACAGGAGGATGTCGCCGTACCCCTTCTGCACGCCCTCGGCCCGCACCACCAGGTCGCCCAGCGGCGGGCCGGCGGGAATCTGGATCGTCAGCTCCCGCTCGTCGTCGTCGATCACCTGCTCCTGCAACTTCTCGATCGACGCCAGCCGCGCCTTGCTCTTGGCCATGCGGGCGCGGGGCGAGCTCTTGGCCCACTCCAGCTCGCGGGCCAGCATCTTCTGCTTGGCGCTCTCCTGCTTCTCCTCCACCTGCAGCCGCTTCCGCTTCTGCTCCAGCCAGCCGCTGTAGTTGCCGCTCCAGGGATACCCCCGGCCGTTGTCCAGTTCGAGAATCCACTTGGCGACGTTGTCGAGGAAGTACCGGTCGTGGGTGACCGCGACGACGGCCCCGGGATAACTCTCCAGGTGGTGTTCGAGCCACTCGACGCTCTCGGCGTCGAGGTGGTTGGTGGGCTCGTCGAGCAGCAGCAGATCGTGGCGTTGCAGGAGCGTCTTGCACAAGGCCACCCGCCGCCGCTCGCCGCCGGAGAGGCGCTCGACGGGGGCGTCCGGCGGCGGCAGCCGCATGGCGTCCATCGCCAGTTCCAGCGTGCGGTCGAGCTCGTAGGCGTTGGCGGCGTCGATGCGGGCCTGGACGCGCTCCATCTCGTCGGACAGCTTCTCGAAGTCGGCGTCCGGCTCGCCCATGGCGGCGCCGATGGCCTCCTGCCGCGCCAGCAGCGCGCGGATCGGGGCGACGGCTTCCTCGACGTTCTCCAGGACGGTCTTGCCGGGGGTGAGGTGCGGCTCCTGCGGGACGTAGCCGATGGTGGCGCCCTTGTCGGCCCAGGCTTCGCCCATGAACTCCTTGTCGGCGCCGGCCATGATCTTCAGGAGCGTGGACTTGCCGGAGCCGTTGGACCCGATGACGCCGATCTTGGCGCCGGGGTAGAAGTTCAGGTTGATGTCCTTGAGCACCTCGCGCTTGCCGTAGTGCTTGGTCATCTTCTCGATGTTGAAGACGTACTTCTCGCCCATGACTTCCCCTGCGGAGCCGACGGAACCCGTTCGGGTATTGTACGGGCGGCGGGCGGGCGCGGCGGAGCCCGAGCGGGGTCGCGTCAGCGCCCCGTGCGAACGCACCTCGAGTTACGTCGGACGGGTCGCGAGCTGCGTGAGCCACGGGGCGCTGACGCGACCCCGCTCGGGACGTGATTCGCGCGGCGCTCAGCCCCGCGCCGGCCCCAGGTCCGCGGCCTGCGCCGCCTCCCACTGCGGCACGTTGCCGATCGGCAGCCAGTAGCTCGCCTCCACCACTTCGTACCGCCCCTTCGCCGCCAGCAGCGACACCGCCTCGGTGATCTCGTACTCGCCGCGCACCGACTCCGTCAGCGTCAGGTCGAACACCGCCCGCGGGAACAGGTACGCCCCGATGTTCGCCAGTTGCGGCCCCGGCAGGTCCGGCTTCTCGATCAGCTCCTTCAGCGACCCGTCGGCGTGGCGGAAGATGATGCCGTAGTCCTTCGGCGTGTCCACCGGCCGGGCCAGAATCCCCATCGGCACCGCGGCGAGCCGCGCCAGGTCGGCGCGGCCCATCAGGTCGTCGCCGTTGAGCACCATCACCCGGTCAGACTGGACCGCGCCACGGCAGCTCATCAGCGCGTCGCCCGTGCCGCGCGGCACCTCCTGCCGCACGGTCGTCCAGTCGCGGACGTGCGTCTGCCCCTTCAGGTAGACTTCGACCTGCTCCGCGAGGTAGTTCACGACCACGACGAGCCGGTCGACCGGCGGCAGCGCCGCGATGATCCAGTCGAGGATGGGGCGGCCCTGGACCGGCAGGAGCGGCTTGGGGACGGTGTCGGTGTGTGGGCGGAGGCGGGTGCCCTTTCCCGCGGCCAGGATGATCGCGTCCATACGTCCCTCGGAACCGGGGAATCCGGTCGGGGCAGTGTATCGGGGGAATTCGGCCCGGCCGACCGGTTCGGGTGAACCGGGCGAACCGCGGCGGCCGATAGAACCGGCGTCGGGCGGGGCGTGGCAGGAGCCGAGCGCCGCCCGGCGCCGGCCCGCCGGCGGGCGCGAGGGCTTTGCGGCCCCCGTCCGCCGGCGGGCCTGGTTTGAGAAGCCCGAACCACGGATGGGATGGACCGGACATGACCCGCCGAGTTCTGATGACCGCGTTCGTGGGGGTGCTGGCCGCCGGGTTCGGCTGCAAGCACGTGGGCGGGAAGTGCGACTGCGGGGCCCACCCGGCCGACGCGGTCATCACCGGCCCGACCGCGCCGTACGCCACGGCCCCGGCCCCCGGCCTGCCGAACACCGCCCCGCCGATGATCCCGCCGGCCGGGAGCAACGGCCCCGCCCGGAGCGCCCCCGGCACCCTGCCGCAGCCGCTGCCGAAGACGTGAGTTGACCCGAAGCCCGGGGACGGCCGTCCCCGGGCTTTCGCGCGCCCCCACGGCGCCACCCTCGATAAAACCAGTTGACATTATTCCTGGTGGGAATATAGTTTGATGCGGGGTCGTGGTCGGCTGAGAAGTCGTGCCGGGCGTCGCGTGCGATGTGGCAGACCAAGCAGACCGACGAGTTCGCACGTCGCCTGAAGCAGTTCCTCAAGAAGCATCCCGCCGAAACGCGGGCGATGCTTGACAACCTCGACTCGTATCCGGGAACCCTTCAGACCGGTATCAAGCCGCTCCAGGTTCGGCACGGGTTCATCCACGCCGAGACGCACGGCGCGGTCGCCATCGACCAGAAGGGCGCGCCGGGGAAGCCGACGCAGACCCGGCTCTACGTCTACCCCGACCCCGACACGAACCTTCTCCACCTGATCACCATCGGTGACAAGCGTTCCCAGCGCGACGACAACGCGACGTGCCGGGAGTTCATCGTCGGGTTGCGGGAAGAAACGCCGAACGCGAAGGACGAACCGGACTGCGGTCCGGTCGGAGGCTCCGATGGCGAAGAGCGCAACGCGTAGCCCGGCGACGGCCGGCCGCTGCTACGCGAGTGTGACGGACATGGTGCGAGACCTCCTCGCCGACGACCCCGACTTCGTCGCGGAGTTCGAGCAGGGGCTCGCGGAGCGGCAGTTGGTCAAGGCGCTCGCCGTCCTCCGCAACCTCGCGTGCCTGTCGCAGAAGGAGCTCGCGGACCGGATGGGGTGCGGGCAGCCGAAGGTGTCCAAGATCGAGAACGGGGTCGATGCCGACGTGCGGTTCGGCGACGTGATCGCATACCTGACGGCGACCGGCCACGAGGTCCGCATCGGCTTCGTCCCGGCCGGGGCGACTCCGCAGCCGGTCCGGGTCGAGTTGCCGAAGCCGGCGGACCAACCCAAGGCGCGCCCGACCCGGAAACTGTCCGCCGCCGCGTACTGAGTCATCAGGACGCCGGCCGCCAGCGCAGCACCGGCTCCTTCGCCGCCTTCACCTCGTCCGGCCGGCTCACCACGTGCGTGTGCGGCGCCGTCCGCAGCAGGTCCGCGTCCTCACCCTTGATCGTCAGCAGCACGTCGGCGAAGGCGTCGAGCGTCTCCCGGCTCTCGGTCTCCGTCGGCTCCATCATCAGCGCCTCGGGCACGACCAGCGGGAAGTACACCGTCGGGGCGTGGAACCCGTAGTCGAGGAGCCGCTTGCACACGTCCATCGCCCGCACCTTCCGCTCCCGCAGGAGCGCCCGCCCGCTCGCCACGAACTCGTGCATGCACGGCCCCGGGTGCGGCACGTCGAACGCCTCGCTCACCCGCGCCCGCAGGTAGTTGGCGTTCAGCACGGCCGTCTCGCTGCACGCCTTCAGCCCGTCCGGCCCGAGGGTGCGGATGTAGCAGTACCCGCGGAACAGGATGCCGACGTTCCCGAAGAACGAACGCACCCGGCCGATACTCTTCGCGCCGGTGGCGCTCAGACGGAACGTGTCGCCGTCCTTCTCAACGATGGGCGACGGCAGATAGGGCGCCAGGAAGTCGCGGACGGCGATGGGGCCGCTGCCGGGGCCGCCGCCGCCGTGCGGGCCGGTGAACGTCTTGTGGACGTTGTAGTGCTGCATGTCGGCGCCGAAGTCGCCCGGCCGGGTGATGCCGAGGATGGCGTTCATGTTCGCGCCGTCGAGGTAGACCAGCCCGCCGGCCGCGTGAACCAGGTCCGTGATCTGCCGGATCTGCACCTCGAACAGCCCGAGCGTGTTCGGGTTCGTGATCATGAACACGGCGGTGTCGGCGCCGAGCTTCGCCTTCAGCTCCTCCAGGTCCACGAGCCCCTTCGCGTTGCTCTTGACGGTGACGGCGTCGAACCCGGCCAGCTGCGCCGACGCCGGGTTGGTGCCGTGCGCCGAGTCGGGGACGAGCACCTTGCGGCGGTGCGTCTCGCCCTTGTCGCGGAAGTACGCGGCGGCGACGAGCAGCGCCGTGAGTTCGCCCTGCGCCCCGGCCGCGGGCTGGAGCGACACGGCCGGCAGGCCGCTGATCTCGGCGAGGTACTGCTGCATCTCGTGGAGGAGTTCGAGCATCCCCTGGGCGGTGTCGTCCGGCTGGAGGGGGTGGAGGTCGGCGAACCCCGGCAGCGCGGCGAGCCGCTCGTGCCGCTTCGGGTTGTACTTCATGGTGCACGAGCCCAGCGGGTAGAACTGGGTGTCGATGCACATGTTCCGGGTGGACAGGTTGGTGAAGTGCCGCACCAGGTCGATCTCGCCCACTTCGGGGAGCGGCGGCGGCCCCGCGGCGAGGAACCGGTCCGGGACGAGCGACGACAGCGGGGTGTCGCTGGGCACGTCGCACGGGGGGACGCGGTGCCCGCGGCGCCCGGGCCGGGACAGCTCGAACACGAGCTCGGTGGACTGGGTGTTGTTCATACTTCCGGGGCTCAGTTGGCGGTCGGTTGTTGGTCGGGCGCGGCCTGCCGGCCCGGCGGGTCGAAGCTGATGCCGGTGATCGCGCCGCTGGCGAGGATGTCGTGCCGGTCGTCCGGCTGGAACACGTCCACGACCGACCCGAGCGGCGAGACGAGGATGAAGTCGCGGTCGTGGACCGGGATCGCCCGCCCGTCGGAGACGTGGAGGACGAACGGCCGGAACGGCGCAGCCGTGATGTGCCGGCGGAGTTCATTCGTGGACACGGGACACCTCGGGTCGGGAGCGAGGATTCGAGCGCGAAGCGAATTACGGCAGCAGCCCCTTCTCCTTGAGGATCGCGTCCGCCCACGTCTTCTGTTCCGCGGTCAGCGGCGGGTCGGGCTCGCGGCGGTCGTACTTGGCCAGCAGGGCGTACCGGCCGGCGTCGTAGCACCGGTCGAACACCGCCCGCAGGTCGATCACCACCGGCTCGACGCCCGGGTCCAGTGGGAAGCCGACCGTCGGGAACCGGTCGGCCAGGCGGAACGGTGCGACGTAAAACTCGCGCGACTCCGACGCGTCGGTGACGCAGACGTGGTAGTCGTACCCGCCGGGCGCGACGGCCCGGAGTCGCTCCTCGGGGACGGCGGTGGTGTGCCGGCCCCCGCGGAGGAGGTCGATCTCGACCAGGTTCACCCCCCCCGCCCGGCACTCCCGCTGCTTGTGCCGGTACTCCGCCCGGCCGTCCTCGCCGGGTTTCTTGTTCGCCGGGCTCAGCACTTCGACCGACGTGACCAACCGGTCGTCGTCGGCCGACAGGATGTTCAGGTAGAGCTCGGTGTCCGGGTCCGACGCCGGCACCCCGGCCGCGACCGCGAGCATCCCGACCCGGATGAGGGCGGCCGCGCCGCCGGGGCCGCCGGCCGGCGGGTCGGTCGGGCCGAAGACCCCGACGTCCGGCACCCGCCGGAGTTCGGGATCGACGTACACCCGGGCGTCGTTGGTCGCCACGTACCCGGGGGGGAGGCGGGCGTTGAGCGCCTCCAGCAGGTAGATGATGAACCCGCTGTGGAGCGTCGGGAACACGACCGGGCGCTCCAGCCACGGGTCCATGCCGGGGAACGGGGACGGCATCAGGTCGGCCCTCCGGGGAGCAGCCCCTTCTCGCGCAGGATGCCGTCCGCCCACGCCTTCTGCTCCGGCGTCAGCGGCGGCTCGGGGTCGCGGCGGCCGTACCGGGCCAGGTCGGCGAACGGGCCGTCGTCGTAGCACCGGTCGAACACCGCCTGGAGGTCGAGCCGCACCGGCCCGACGCCGGGGTCGAGCGCGACCGGGATCGTCGGCAGTCGGTCGGCCAGCCGGAACGCCGCCACCAGGCACCGGCCGGGGGTGTCGGCCGGGCTGAGGCAGACGTGGTAGTCGAACGCCCCGGCCGCCCGCAGTTCGGCGCGCGACACCGCCGTCACGTGCGGCCCGGCCCGGAGGAGGTCGATCTCGATCAGGTTCACCCCGCCGGCCCGGAACTCGGCCTGCTTCTGGCGGTACGACTCCCGCCCGGTCTCGCCCGGCCGCTTGTTCGACAGGCTCACCACCTCGATCGCGGTGACCAGCCGGTCGTCCTCGGTCGATCGCACTTCCAGGTACGGCTCCTCGACCGGGTCGGCGAGCGGCTCGGCCGCGAGGGTCAGGAGCTCGCCCGCGGGGGCGGCGAGAGTACCCCCGATTGCGGGCTCCGGCGGGCCGAAGACACCGACGTCCGGCTCGCGCCGGGCCTGCACGTCCACCCACACCCGGTTGGCGCTGAGTGCCATGTACCCCCGCGGCAGCAGCGGCTTGAGCGCCGACTGGAGGTGGGTGACGAGCGTGTTGTGGAGCGTGGGGAACGCCATCGGGCGCTCGA
>Ga0335394_10001100_pt1 | contig 30009 bp, 34 predicted proteins | sample MAT03_FD_205741 | JGI IMG/M metagenome (GOLD analysis project Ga0335394, IMG submission 205741) | Freshwater microbial communities from Lake Fryxell liftoff mats and glacier meltwater in Antarctica - MAT-03 (spades assembly) (version 2) ...
TTGCGCGGGCCGATGTCTCGGTCGTGCTCCTCGCCATTCGCTGGGCCAGCCACGGGCTCGGCGAGATACGCACCTTCTGCGAGCGCTATCAGAAGCCCCTTGTGCGTCTCCCCGGCGGCTACAGCGTCTCCCAGCTCGCCTATCAGATCGTGCAGCAGGCCAGCGACCGGCTCATCGCTACGCGTACCGAAGACGCGCGTAGCCGTGGCGGCTGAACCACCGTTCCGCGCGGGGCAGGACGCAGCGTTCAGCATGAGGTAGGAACCGTCTGTTAGTTCTCGGGCCATACTTGCTCTTCCGCATCTCTCGTGCTCAGACAAAAGAGCTTGGAGGTCCCGCACCATCCAGCCGGTGCTCAGCACGGATGATCGGGGTATTCACGAATCTGAACCAAGAAGCTGTGGTTCCAGACGCTACCGTGTGACGGTTCGGGCAGGACTGGAATGACACGAGCACGGCTGTTGCGGAAGAACCGATCTTTCGTGATGACATGCGGCACTAGAGCACCGCAGACATCGCTCAGCGTAGGGGTTGCACGAAGCGCCCGCTGCCCGGCTCGGCGACAATGCTGCCTTCTTCGTAGACAATCAATCCATTAACAATGGTGTAGCGCACTGCGCCGCGCACCGCCATGCCGTCGTATACGCGGGCGATCGCACGGGCCTTGGTCAGCCAGCGTGAGCTGTCGACGACGCCGCTGCCGCGTGGGTCATAGAGCATCAGATCGGCGTCGGCACCGGCAGCGATACGGCCCTTGCGCGGGTAGAGCCGGAAGAGGTGCGCGGGTTGGCTGGAGAGCCAGCGTACCGCGTCATTCAGGGTGAACTCACCGGCGATGGCACGGCTGAGCACAAATGGAACTAGCAGTTCGACGCCAGGGCAGCCAATCGCGCCGCGCCAGATATCGTCGAGGCCGCGCTCCTTTTCGGCGAGGGTGTAGGGGCTGTGGTCGGTGGTGATCGCACAAAGGCTACCGTCGCGCAGGCCGGCCCAGAGTGCCGCCTGGTCGGCAGGCTCGCGCATAGGAGGTTTGATCAGAGCGAAGGGACCGTGGCGTGCTAGATCATCCAGGCTCAGGCTCAGATAGTGCGGGCAGGTCTCTCCGGTCATCGGTAGACCGCGGGCCTGTCCAGCGCGTAACATCTGGAGCGCTAGGTCGCCCGAGACATGTGCGATATGTACGGGCGTGCCAATGGCCTCGCAGAGCACGGCAATCTGGGCGATGCTCATTGCCTCGACCACGGGCGGGCGACTCTCGGCGAAGGCCAAGGGATCACGGCGCCCGCTGGCGCGGACGCGCTGCTCGAAGAGCTGGATCAGGCGCTCGTTCTCGGCGTGAAAGACGGTGAGCAGGCCGCTCTCGCGGATCAGTTCGAGTGCGCGGTAGAGCTTGTCTTCGTCGGGGATGCAGATGCCGAGAAACTCATCGGGGCGGTCGGGTGGGGCGGCGTGGGTGAAAATCTTGAAGCCGCAAGCGCCGGCCTCGGCCATGCCCAGCACTTCGTCGCGCTGGAGCAGGCCGGCGGCCCCGTACAGCCCGAAATTGACATATGAGCGGGCCTCGCCAAGCGCGCGGCGCTGCTCAAGAATATCACGGCGGGCGCAGCCCGGTACACTGATCGGCATCTCGAGGATAGTGGTCACGCCGCCTGCAGCGGCAGCCTGGGTCTCGGTCTCGAAGGTACCGCGCTCAGGGTGTCCGGGCGCACGCACATGGAAGTGTATATCGATCGCGCCGGGCAGCACTAGCAACTCCTCGGCGTTAAGTTCACGGCGGGCGACCGGGAGAGCGTCGGAACGAGCTATGATGGCGATCTGCCCGCCTTCGATGCCGAGATCGGCCGGGTAGATCCCCTCCTCACTCACTATCGTCCCGCCCTTGATGGCCAGATCAAGCATAGAGACCTCCTTTTAGATTGTGCGAGAAGGCATGTAAGCGAGTTGCAAATTTCGCCGCTCTTGCGGCGAGGGGCGTAGTTCGTAGAACCCATGTGCGTTGCATGAAGGTACCCCAGTCCCACCCTCACCGGCAGGCTACCTTGATGCCAATAGGGCCACAGGCCCCGCAAGATCTGAATGGGGAGGGCTTTGCCCTCCCAACTTTCCATAAACTGTGCCGTAAGACGCGGTCAGGCGAAGCCTTGTCTTAGAGTAGTATCTGCTCGGCGAACTGCCGTAGGATGGCGTAGCTTGTCTCGAGATCGGCGATGGCGGTGTACTCGTCGGGGGCGTGGGCGACCTCGTAGCTGCCGGGGCCAAAGATGACCATGCCCTGGCGGGCGAGGCCAACGAGGTGTTTCGCGTCGCTGCCGGGCAGGTAGCCGACCGGCTCGGGTGGGGTGCCGGTCAACTCGGCGCTTATCGCCAGCAGGCGGCGCGTATATGGGTCGGTGCCTGCGCTGGCAAACCAGGGGCTGACCAGATAGTCCCCGACACTGTAGCGACGGGCCGGGTCGACGGCCTGGGCGGCCTCGGTGATGGCTTCGAGCTCGGCGATGACATCCGCAGGCTGCTCGCCCGGAACCATGCGCCGGTCGACATTGATCAGGCAGGCGTCGGCAACCACATTGGCGCTGACGCCGCCTTCGATCACGCCAACGTTGATGCTCGGCGCGCCGAGCAGCGGGTGCGGGCGCAGATCGAGTTGCTCGCGCTGATAGCGCTCAAGGGCAAGAATGAGATGAGCCATGCCATTGATCGCATTGATACCATTGGTTGGTGTGGTGGCGTGGGCGGTTCGCCCGGCCACGCGAAAGGTGGCTCGCAGCACACCCTTGTGGGCGATGGCGACACGGTTGGCGCTCTGCTCGCCGACGACCACAAAGTCGCAGGCGGGCAGATGGCCCTGCTCGGCCATCCAGCGGGTGCCCAGCGTCCCGCCGACCTCCTCGTCCGCGGCGCAGACGATCACCAACCGTCCGCGCAGTTCACTGCGTCGCGCGGCCAGGTCGGCGGCAACACGCAGCATCGCGGCCATGGGAGCCTTATCGTCGATGCTGCCCAAGCCATAGATCCGCCCGTCGGCGATGATCGCAGAGAAAGGATCGTAGCTCCAGCGAGCGTTCTGGCCCAGGGGCACGGTATCGATATGGGCGTGATACATCAGGATGGGCCCAGGGCCGTCGCCCAAGCTGGCGACGACGCTCCAGGCCCGTTCATCGGGGGCGAGGCATTGCACCACCAGCCCGGCCTTGCGCAGATAGCGTGCACAGAAGTCGGCGACAGCACGACAATCGCCAGGCGGATTCGGTGATGGGATGCGAATCAGCTGCTGTAGCAGCTCAACGACGGTGAAATCATGGTAGCGCATCATGGCTCTCGTCTGCCTGCCGGTGCTCAGACGCCTTGGGGGCGCTCGGCTGTCTCGCCATCCTTGTAGACCTGCATAAACTCGATCTCTATCCCGCTCAGTTCATCTTCAAGGAAGGCGACGTAACCTTCGGGGTGGGGATGGCTGCCGCTGACCTTGCAGGCGGCGCAGGGCTTGAGGCTGGCGCCGTTGGCCTGCGCCTCAGCCAGGGCGGCCTCGATGTCGTCGACGGCGAAGCAGATATGGTGCAGGCCTTCGTGGCCGCGCTGGTCGATCCAGGCGGCGAAGCGCCCGTCGGAGTCCATCGACTCACTGATCTGGAACTCGATGTCACCGAGCATAAAGACGGCGGCGCGGGTGCGGCTTTTGGGAAACTCTTTGACGAAGGCGTCGACAGGCGCGCCGAGCAGACGCTGATAGCCGGCCAGGCTACGGGCGGAGTCACGAACGGCGAAGGTCATATGCTTGATCTGGGTCACTTTCAAGACAGTCTCCTTTCAGGGAGGGCGGCGGTAAGTGCAAGCAGCGATCCGGCGTCTCTCAGCAGCTCTATGTGCATACAGCGCTCGTACAGGGCATCGATCATATCGGCGGGCAGTTGGGTCAACCTCGAGCGTGATCAAGTGGCGCAAACGGCGCACCTCCGGCTCATCCCAGGCGGCGAAATCGGCATGCCAGGCGCTGCCGCGCGTCAGGGCCCAGGGCTGTAACGACTCTGACGGTCAGTCCGGCCACGGCGCGACCAGGCGGGTCGGGGTCAACCCGAAAGTGTGGATCGAGCGCGTACCGGCAGCAGCGGCGGCGGGTTCATCAGCCAGGCGTGAACCTTCGCACCTTCCAGGCTGTCGTACCAGTACTCCTGCGGCTCGACCAGCCAGCGGTCGTTCAGCCAGCTGTTGAGCACGCTCAGGCGCGTGCTCCGGCCCTCCTCCCAGAGATAGATAGAGGTCGCCGGGATTGCGCGGGTCGGCCCTGCCATAGACGACACGCCTGCTCGCGGTCGGCGCATACTCGAAGACCGCCGGCTCGGCTACCAGAACCTCGCAGGCGCCTCCCGGGCTAACCCGATAGAGGTGGGTTGCGCCCTGCATGGTCAGCAGGAAGTAGATCCAGTCGTCGGCCGACCAGCGCACAGTAATGTTGCTCAGGCCCTTGCGCTGGTCTGAAATTGCGTAATTGCCTACCTCCTGTTTGAGCTGATTAGCCAGCAGGGCCTTCGCACGTTTTTCGACATGCCTCTTTCCGCTTCAGAAAGCAGGATATGGCCGAAACGGTGTAAGCTGTTTTTGCTCGTTCACTCTGGCCAGTAAAGGCCGGGCACAAGAGAGGCGCCGAAGCTATGGGTAAATAGAGACCACTTGTTCTCTTTGGCGGCGCTGGTTCAGCTACTGGAGTCACCAAGGTGCTTTTCTACCATGAACGGTGTCGCTCCAGAGCGCTTTCTGTATTGAAGCATAACGACCCTTGCAGAAAAACGTGCGAAGGCCCTGGATTAGCCAGCGGCCGCGCCGTGCCGGATGCCACATCGGCGAGGTACGGCATAGCAAAGACGCGCCGATTGGTAGGGGCAGAGTGGGTGTGGCCGGCGAAGGCGATCTGGCGGTCGTCGGGGCTCCAAGCGGGGCTGCGGCTCTGGCCGACCCAGCCGGGCAGCAGCGGGCGCGGCGTGCCGCCCGGCACGTCGCAGATGAAGATCTGCCCCTGGCCCAGATCGACGTTCTGTTCGCGCGCGACGGCGGTGAAGGCCAGGCGGTCGCCCGCATTACTCCAGCGTGGTTCGGCGTAATCGCACTCGCTATCAGTAATCTGGCTCAATTCGCCGGTACGCACATGCAACACCCAGACCTGGCTGAAGCGGTTATGAACCCAACCGACGCCGTCCTGCTTGGAGCGCAGGCGCCGGATGACTTTGATCGTCGGTGCAGGAATGCCTGAACGCGGGCCGCTGTCCTCCTCGCGGCGCTGTTCTGTCCAGCGCACGCCAGCCAGTTGTTCGCCGTCGGGCGACCAATTCAGATCGCCCAGCGGCGCGCCCTCGACGGGCACCTCACGCAACGGCGCGTCGAGCGACCAGATGCGCACGCTATAACGCCCGCCCTCACTCCAGCTATAGGCCAGCCGACGTCCATCGCGGCGCCAGGCGATAGCCCCGGCGACGCCTACGCCGCTCGAGATGCGCTCGGCGGCCGGCTCGCTCAGGCGGCGCATGAAGACGTGGGCCTGGCAGCCATTGGCGGACGCATCGGCCTGCTTCACCGTGTAGGCTACCCGCTCTCCGGTCGGATCGAGGCTCAGTTCCTCGATCCAGCGGAAGTGGAAGAGATCTTCGGGCATCAGCCCCTTGCGGGTCGTCCCATGGGTGGTCAGTTCTGTATTCATCTCAACGTCCGGGGATCAGGTCGGTCACTGTCTGTTCGACCACACCGAAGAAGCAGCACCAACTGCCCTCGGTAACGGAGGGGCGCGAGCGCAGGCCGAAGACGAGGCCTTCCTGAGGTGCGCGCAACTCGGCGGCCACATCTCCATAGAGGTTGTAGATCGTGCCGAGAAGGGTACCCTCGGGCATGATCGTCTCGAACTTCAGGTCGGGGTTGCCGACAAACATGCCGGTCGTGGGGGCGAGCAGCGGGATCTGGTAGCCCTGGAGCCAGCGCGGTTCGTAATGCGCCTCGCCGGGCAGCATGCCGTAATGGCGCATGACGTTCAGATAACCGGAAGCCAGGTCTTCGGCCACGCGCTGGAAATCGCTGGTGAGCGTGCGACAGTTACCGCCGAGTTCGACGGTGATCCCGGCCTTGCCGGCGCCGGCGATCATCGAACTGGGGTTGCCGCTGCCGGTTCCACTGCGGAAAACCAGGGGCCAACCCGGGCCCATAGCCGCTGCCAATTCCATGCTCTGCGGGTTGTCGGCCGCAAAGATCATATGGGCCAGATAGGAGTGCTCACCGCCCGAGTGGGTGGCAATCTGCAGATCGCAGGTATCCTCCATAGCCTGCCAGTGGGCAAAGGCGATGCGCTCGGTCGGGTGGCCGTTGGCCTTGCCCGGGTAGAGGCGGTTCATGTCGTACGAGAAGGTATCGAGCGGATCGCCGCGCGTGCCCGCTGTAAAGGCATTGACATTCATCACCGGGCAGGCGATCACCGTACCGCGTAGTTGGGCCGGGTCGATCGCGCGGAGCGCCAGGAAGATCGAGTACGGTCCCTCGGGCTCATCGCCGTGAGTAGCGCCATTGAGCCAAAGGCGCGGGCCGTCCTGGGCGCCGCGGACCACGATGATCGGAATCTCGCGGTCTGCGCGGTACATATCGCCGCCAATAGGGATGCCCCCGTGTCTGCGCTCACCCGGTAGCACCGTAACATTCCCAATCTGCATCGGCTCAGCCATCGTGGGGGCCTCCTGATCTATCTTAGAGCGGACAATCCACCCGGCGCTCGGCGGCCATGCCGCGCAGACGCTCGACCGTCGCACGGTCGATTGCGATCTGCATCGGCTCAGCCATCGTGGGGGCCTCCTGATCTATCTTAGAGCGGACAATCCACCCGGCGCTCGGCGGCCATGCCGCGCAGACGCTCGACCGTCGCACGGTCGATTGCGATGCCGCGCTGCATGGCCTCCTGCTCACGTCGAAACTCCAACTCACCCGGCAAGTAGATCTCGCCGTCGGGCGTGATCGGCCGGGCCGCTTTGATCTGGGCTACGAGTTCGGCCAGACGCGCCTCAAAAACGGCGCGGGGCATAAAGGTTTCCGGGTTGAGTGCAAGCACGAAGTGGCCGACATCGTGGTTGCTCAGGTTGGTGAAGACCTGCGTGCCGAAGAGCGAGCCGCTCAACACGCCGGTGACGACATCGGTAAAGAGGCTCAGCCCATAGCCCTTGAAGTCGCCGATCGGCAGTTGGGTGCCGACCGGGTCGCGGCCATCGGGGCTGAGGAAGTCGGCAGGGTTGGTGCTGCGCCACCCATCGGGCGTGAGTGCCCAGTTATCGGGGATGGGCTGGCCTTCGCGCAAGGCCCAGCGGATCATGCCCTGACCTGAAGTGGTGAGGGCCATATCGAGAATGATTGGAAACGCATCGCCACGCGGCACGGCCAGACCCCAGGGATTGGTGCCCAGCACGGCTGTCGTTGCACCCCAGGGCGCCATCTCGGCCAGGGCGTTGGTCATCACCAGACCGATCATACCGGCGCGCGCCGCCGTTTCGGCGTGGTAGCCAGCCTGGCCGTAGTGGTTGCTGTGCCGCACCAGCACTGCGCCGATGCCGACCACACGGGCCTTAGCGATCGCCACTTCCATCGCTCGTTGGGCGCTCACATAGCCAAACCCCTTGTGGGCATCGACCAGCGCTGTGGCCGGTGTTTCGACGAGCAATTCGAAGGGTGCTCCCGGCACGATCCCGCCACAGGCGCACTGTTCGGTCAGGCGGAAGAGCTTTTCGAGGCCCTGGCCTTTGCCAGGGTGCCAGCGCGCCGCAGCTGCGACCACGCCTTCAGTGACGATGGCCGCTTCCTCCGTGGTTGCACCCAACGCGGCCAGATAGCGTCGTGTAAAGTCATTCAGGGTCGAGTGCGGATAGTAGTTTACCGGGAGTTCACTCATGGGAGTTTCTATTGCCGACGATCTGATAGCAGGATTGTCGACACTATAGAATTCGGGTAATCCAGCGCGAATATCGGAGCATGAGCAGTACCCGCTTATTCACCTACCAGACTCAGCCGGCACGTCCCAGGTTGATCCGTGGCTCCCGGCCCGCCAGCATCGCGGTCAACTCCTCAAGCGCTACCCCTAGTTCATCGGGGCGTGTCGTACCGCTACCGCCACCGACATGAGGCGTCAGGATGACGTTATCGAGCCGGCAGAGCGGGCTATCAGCCGGCAGCGGCTCATAAGTGAAGACGTCGAGCCCGGCCCCAGCGAGGCGTCCGCTGCTCAGCGCAGCGATCAGGGCCTCCTCGTCGACCACGCCGCCGCGGCAAATATTGACCAGGTATGCCTCTGGGCGCATCAACTCAAGCTCAGCGGCGCCGATCATGCGCTCAGTCTCTGCCGTATGCGGAACCGCCAGACAGACATAGTCGCTCTCGCGCAGCAGATCGGACAGGGGGCGATAGCTGACCTCGGTGGCGCGCTCGACCTCGGGGCTGAGTGGGCGTCGTTTATAGTAGCGCACATCCATGCCCATTACCACAGCACGGCGGGCGAGTTCAAAACCAATCTCGCCCATGCCGACGATGCCGAGCACCTTGCCGTGAACCTCGTGGAGGCGCATATGGCGCATCCAGTGGAACGCCATCTTCCATTGGGCGCTACGCTCAGGGCGCAGTCCGCGCAGGCGGTAGGCGCCTTCACCGACGCTGCGATGACTGATCAACAGGTCTTTGCTCAGAGCCAGGATCAGGGTCATAGCCAGTTCGGCCACGCAGTTTGGCCCCTTGCGCGGCACCGCGCCGAAGGGTATGCCGCGCTCGCGCACAGCTGCGGCGTCGATATTGGCGTAGTTGCGGCCCAAATTCAGCACAGCCCGCAGTCCTGGCAGCGCAGTCAGCAGATCGCGGTCGACATGGGCGTCCTGGGCCACCAGTGCGCTTACCTGTGTAGTAGCTAGCGTGGCCGGGGCCTGGTCTTCGGCAGGGCAGCGTAGGTCGAATTGCGGGAAACGCCCGGCCAGTTCGCCGCAGGCCGCAGCATATTCGCTATCAGCTACCAGCACCACCTGGCGCTGGTCTTGAGAAGTAGTCATAGCAATCCTCATCTTCGCGGTGCGCCGGCTAACCCTGCGCAGGGATCTGTGCCATCGCCCGTTTCATCCGCTCCAGACCTTCGCGCAGTTTATCTTCCGGCTGGAGGAAGGTAATGCGCAGGAAGTACTCCCATCCCTGGGCAAAAGCGGCGCCGGGGTAGACCAGCACGTGCTCGCTTGAGAGGATGTCCTAGGCCAACTGGCCGGTGTGACTGATATTGGCAAAGACAAACTGACCGTCCTGTGGTACGCCATAGGGGATGCCCATACTATCGAGCGCTTCGAGCGCGATCCGGCGTCGGCGCATCGCATGTACGTCTCGTGTATGGCGCGCACCGGCTCTTCGGGCCCGGTCAGCGCGGCGAGCCCGGCATGTTGAGCGACGATCAAAGCCGGCCCCGAGATCGCCGCCTTGAACTTGCGCACCTGTGCCATCAATGGCGCCGGGCCAACCACCCAACCGCCACCCCGTCATTGCAAACGATTTCGAGAGCGCATTCAGGGTCATGGTGCGCTCGTGAGCACCGGCAGTAGCCGCCGTGCTGACATGGGCAAATTCATCGTAGACAAACAGGTCGTAGATGTCGTCGGCCAGGATGATCAGGTCGTGCTCCTGGGCCAAAGCCACCAATTCTTCCTGGTCCTTACGCCCGATCATTCCGGCGCTGGGGTTGTTCGGTGAAACCAGCAGCATCGCGCGGGCCGTCGGGGTAATCGCCGCCTCTATTGCCGCAGCGCTAACCCGGAAGTTGTCTTCCACCGAAGTCCGCACGCCGATCTTGACACCGCGCGCGAAGCGCAGCGCGTCGTTATAGGTGTTGTAGTTCGGCTCGAGCACCAGCAGGCCCTCACCCTCGGCGATGGCGGTCAATACCATCAGGAACAGCGCTTCCTGGCCGCCGTTCGTCACCACTACTTCCGTTTCGGGATCTACTTCAATCTGGTTATAGCGTCGTACGCGAGCACTGATCGCCTCGCGGAGCGCTAGCAAACCCTCAGGCGGCGAGAAGTCGCTACGATGGTCGGCCATAGCCTGACGGGCCGCTGTCACCACATGGGCTGGCGTGTCAAAATCGGGGTCGCCACGCCCCAAAATGATCGCATCGGCATAGGCGCGCGCCTCAGCGAGCAGCGGATAGAGCAGATCGGTGCCTTTTTTCGCAGTCGCAGTCTTAAAACCCTCTCCTCAAAACACCATGCTGTACAGCCCTACTACGGCGGTGTGGCTCATTCAGTTCAGCCGATTGCGCGCAGCACGGCGGCCAGGTCATAGTCAGCCACGACGGCCAGACGCAACACGCCTGGTGCACCAAAGCTTGCGCCATCAGCGGGGGTGCAGCCAGCGGCAATTAGGGCGGCTCGCGTCGCTTCAGGGTCGCGCGGACGGAGCGCCAGCACACTCAGCGCCCCACCCTGCAACGGGTTGAGCCCGCGCTCGGCGGCCACGGCCCGTGCTGCTTCATGACGGACACCCAAATCCCTCCGCAAATCGGCCCAGGCCCCAGCCAGATACTCCATAGCCTCGAGTGCGGCGAATTGCGAGGCAGTACTGGTACAGATGGACATGATCTGCTTCAACGACTGAAGCGGCGGCAGCCATGCCTCGTCGGCGGCAAGGTAGCCGATCTGCCAACTCTGCAAGCCAAGGCCGGGGGCGAGTTCGCCCAGCAGCGCCGTGCGCTTCAGGCCTTCGGCGGCCAGCACTGCGCCCGCCGTCGGCCCGTCGCTCCAGGGCGCCAGGCCCTGATCGACGATGAACCCGGCTTCGTGCTCAGCTGCCAGGGCCGCAATCGCACGCAGCGTCGCTTCATCGTAGTTCGCGCCGGTGAGCCGAACCGGCGCCTCCAGGTAGATCAGCCGTGCGCCGGCGGTCAATGCCGCCCGTAGCGCCGACAGATCGACCAGCATGCCACGCTCCAGGTCGGTCGCGAGCAACTTGTGTTTGATCGCCCGTACGCCCAGAGCCTGGCGCACGCCGGGATGAACGTTTTCGGGCAGCACCAGTGGCCCCACGACCTCGCCGATCACCTGTAGTGCGAGAAATCGCGCCTCCTGGATTCCGGCGGTGATCATCAGATTATCTGTGACACAACGCGCTCCCTGCTCACTTAGCAGCCGCGCCGTTGCTTCGCGCAGCGGCGCGATACCAGGCACATCGACATAGTGGGTCTGCCCGCTCTCTAGGGCGCGAGCCGCCGCCTCGGCAATCGCTCCGTCCGACACGCCCGCAGGTTGGTCGCCGCGTAGGTCGCCGGGCGCATTCGCCATCGGATCGATTCCTGGAACATTCAACAGTTGGTTACCCGTGAGGCGCGCCAATGCGGCCTCGATTGTCGCCATGCCCATGGTCTAGATCTCCTCCTGATTCACCGCACGGCTGGCCCGCAGAGCAAGGTGGGCGCGCTGCTCGGCTTCACGAATATGATCCCGAAGCAGTAAATCCGCCTGCGCGAAGTTGCGCGTGCGCATCGCATCGAGGATGCGCTGGTGGATCTCCTGATGTTGGTCGGGATAGTTGATGTGGGTCAGACTCGTCAGGCTGATCAGCATCGCCGTCTGGAGGCGCATGCTGTTCCAGGCAGAGTAGAGTCGAGCATGATCGGCAACCTGGCAGATCCGGTCGTGGAAGGAGATATCAAGCGCGACCAGTCGGCTGCGCTCTTCGGGCTGGTGAGCGGCTTTGCCAATCTGGTCAACCGTCTCCTGGAATATCTCGGCCTGATCATCGCTGAGCCGCTCAATAGCGCGCCGCATTGCCTCCGCTTCCAGCAGCACGCGCAAGCTGTAAATCTCGTCAATGTCCTTCTCGGTAAACTCGATCACACGATAGCCGCGCCGCGGCAGGTTCACTATCAATCCTTCGCGCTCGAGAGCTGAAAGGGCCTCGCGCACCGGTGAGCGGCTGACACCCAGTTCTTCGGCGATCGCCGTTTCGATCAGGTGCTCGCCAGGCTTGATCAGCCCGGTAATGATCGCGTTCCTGATATGCTGCTCGATATGGCTGCGGAGATTAGGGACATCAATCGGTGAGAAACGGCTCGCAGGCAGAGACATTATTTGCGCCCCCATTAGCGGTTTGTTACGTTGGAACCGTCATTGGAACTATCATCGGTGAGCTCGCCAGGTATGACGGACGGCAGCATGAATCGTTTAGGTGTCATTGCCGGCCGGTCGGTTGGGAAAGCTGGTGTTTCGGTAGCAGGTATAGATAATTCTATATTGTCGACAACGTATCTGTTCAGGCAGGGCGATAGACCGCACGGTGAGTTTCGAAACGACGGATTTTTCGGCATACTACTTCTATGGACGAGCCGCAACGACCAGCTGAACTGAGCGAGGAAGCCTGGCACGTGACCGCGCCCGAGGCACGCCAGTTCATCGTGCTGCTCGTCGCTAAGCTCGCTGCCCTGGAGGCGCGACTCAACCAGAACCCCCAAAACTTATCGAAGCCCCCCTCGTCTGCCCCACCCGCTGCACCTCCTCGTCCGACCAAGACCCGGCGCGGGAAACCCAAACCCAAGGGTGCACAACTTGGTCACCATGACCAACAGCGCGACCTGCTTCCCGAAACCGAGGTCGACACGGTGGTCCCACTCCACCCCACCGCGTGCCCCCGCTGTCAGGAGCCGCTCGCTCCGACGCTGCGCTCGATTGAACTGCCCCAGCGCCAGCAGATCTTTGAACTGCCTGAGGTCAAGCCGCTCGTCACCGAGTATCAGTTCCACTCCGTCTGCTGCCCAGGATGCGGCGACCTCGTCACCGCCTCCCGGCCCGCTGATGTCCGACCGGGTGCGTTTGGGCCGTGGGTGGTCGCCCTGATTGCGCTGTTGCACGGCCGCTATCGTACTCTCGCACTGCCAAGTCGTCGCGTTGCTCCAGATGGTCTGGTTGCTGCCGATCAGCCTCGGCAGCGTGGCCAACCTCCAGCAGGTGTCCAGCGCGGCGCTTGCCCCGGCGATGGTCGAGGTACAGGGTCAACGCCGACGAGACGCGCTGGCGCGAGGGCACGCGCAAAGCCTGGCTGTGGGTGGCGGTCAGTGGCATGGCAACCTTGTTCCTGCTCCAGTATGGTCGGGGAAGCAGCAATTGCGGGCCTTGCTGGGTGAGGCGTTTGCGGGGCTGGTAACCTCGGACCCCTTTACCGACTACAATAGCTTGGAGACCAAGCGACGGCATCTGTGCTGGGCGCATCTGGTGCGGAACCTGCGCGGTCGTGCCGAGGCAGTCAGCCCCTGGCAAGGGGAGGCCGAAGCACTGCTGGCGCGTGCCGAAGAGCTCCTGACAGTGTGGGCACGTTTTCGCGGAGGCGAGATCGACCGGGCGACGATGCAGGGCAAGCTGGAGGCAATCCAGGCGGCGATGCGGGAGCAGGTCGAGGGCTACCGGCAGCAACGCAACACACTTGGCGCCCTGTGCTCGGAGTTGCACAAGCACTGAACGTGCTCTGGACATTTGTGGAGACGGAGGGTGTCGAGCCGACGAACAACGCGACCGAGTGGACGTTGCGCCCCGCCGTGCTGTGGCGTAAGGGCTGTTATGGCACACAAAGCGAGGGCGGGAGCCGCTTTGTCGAGCGCATGCTCACCGTGAGCGCGACCTACCAGCAGCACGAGCGCCCGCTGTTGCCCTTTCTGGTCGCTGCGACAGCGGCCTACTGGGCTGGTCAACCTGCCCCCGTGCTCTTGCCCACTCAAACAACCCCCTGAACGGATACGTCGACAATCATACAATAGCATAATCGACAAAATCTGTCAAGGTGCATGTTCGGCGATCAGGGGCTCCCGGTAGAATCGGATCAGAAAATACTAATATTTGTTACCGTGTAGAGATGCCCCTAGCGGGTTCGCTGCACGAGCCGTCGGCGTCTCGCCCGAAGCTCAGTATAGGCTGCTGCATCTCTGCTCGGCGTAGCGGAGTGTCGTCTGGATGTGTTTGTGGCCCAGGCGCTTACGGATCGTCGCCAGGCTTACCCCATCCTGGACGAGCGCCGTCGCGTGGCTATGGCGGAGCTGGTGCAGGGAGCACTTGACATCAGTCTCGGCGCAGTAAGCGCCCAGCGCGCTTGAATGGTCTGGTAGCGGAGCGGCTGGCCGTCGCCGTTCTTCAGTGCTCGGAACAGCGGCCCGTGCCGCACCTACGGCTCCTTGAGGTAGCGCCGCAGCAGGCTTACGAGCTTTGGGTCATCGAGCGGTACGGTGCGGCGCTGCCCACCTTTGCCGAGGATGTGGAGATGCTCGTCGTCGCGAGTCAGATCAAGATCGTTCACATCAAGCGGAATATGTCAATACCTCTGGCTCTTCCGCAAGTCTCGTGATCGCAACCTGTCTGACCGCATTCTGATGCTGCCCGGACCCAATAAAGTAGCCAGATTCACGCAACCTGCGGAAGAGCCATACCTCTGGCTCTTCCGCAAGTCGATATTGGTGGCGAACCTCGGCTAGGAGGCAGGCTGCGCTTTTCGGGCCGTCGTTGGTCTCGCAATCGCGTTGCGCCTGTCCTGGGTCAGTTGGCGACGTCGTCTCAGCAATTATAACGCCCTTGATACTGGTGTTAACCCTATTGACACCAGGTTAAGGCTGTGTTATAGTTCCGATTGTCGACAGTAAGACTGTCGTCACACCACTATCGCTCAGTCAAATATTTTCGGCAGACTATAGATCGGCACACGCTCGATATATTCTGCTCACAGCAACAGTTCGATCCGTATCTATGCCACCGTGGGCATTATGAGCGGCGTCGTCTGGTGTGTGGTCGTATCGCCGCACGGAGAACTGATTTGAGTGTGACCAAAATCTGTGGGAAACTGTCGTCAGGGGTCGGTTTTACAGCATCTGGACGCCGTAATTCTGGCTCGCGCAATAGCGTCCCACGATTTTTGGTCACACTCAACTGATTTGATGACCCTTCCTAACCCTTCTAGTGTAAGGAAATAGGGCAACTATGGCGATCATACGGCTTCAGCACATCCGGCTTACTGTCAGGGATCTGCGGGCAGCCTGCGCACGCTTCGAGCAGCTCTTCGGCTTGAAGGTGCGCGATTTTCGGGACGACCCGGGCCACGGGATGCAGTACGACGCGCGCATCCTGCGGGGCAACGAGTGCAGAACTGGAACCCTGAGTCGCGGGTCTACCAGTTTCTCGAAACCGGCGGCGAGGGGCTGGAGCATATCGCGCTTCAGACCGACAGCATCGAGGAGGATGTCGCCCAGCTGCACGCGCTCGGCGTCCCCATCTTCAAGGACAAGATCTTCGACACTAACGACGGCTATGAGGCGTTTGTCTACCCCGACCAGACCCCCGGCCTGACAGTTGAGCTGACCCAGCCCCACGCTACCAGCTGGACTTATCCCCAATTAGAAAGGGTGTAAGCGCGATGGCATATCAGCTGGGTAGCGATGAGCCCGTCAACCACTATCCCGAGTCGGTCGTGCGCCAATTCGCAACCGACATGCTGCTCTGCCTCGGCGCTACAACCGAGGAGGCCTGGATTGTGGCCGATGGCCTGGTTACGGCCTCGCTGTGGTGGCATCCCGGCCAGGGACAGGGGCGCGAGAAGTTCTTTCGTATCATCGTCGCGTGAAGAACGGCGGCATCATCCCCGATGCCGAGATGACCTGGGTTCGCGAGGGGCCGGCCTACGGATTGATGGATGCCGCCAAGGGCTTTGGCTATATCGCGGCCCAGCGGGCGGACGTAGCCTGCGGAGACGCAATACGCGCACATTGAAAGGTTGAGCCTGTATGCTCGCGAGTCAACCAACAGCAGCTTCAGCGCTGACCATCGCCATTATAGGTGCCGGCGATGTGGCACAGGAGCATGCCCGCGCCTTCGCAAAGCTTGGCCCGTCTGTGAGTATCGCGGCCATCGCCGACATCGACGAGCGGCGATCCACGAAACTCGCTCAGACTTATGGAGCCAGGGCCTTCGGCGATTATCGTGCGGCGCTCGACCTTTCACCCGACATCGCCGTCGTCTGTCTACCCCATCACCTGCATCGTGAAGTTGGCGAATATGCCTCCCATGCGGGCTGCCACATACTCATGGAGAAGCCCATCGCGCATACGCTCGAAGATGGCGTAGCGATTGTCGAAGCCTGCCAGCGGCATCAGGTTCTGCTGACGATCGGATACGTACACCGCTATCGCGCCGAGATGCGACAGGCGTACGACCTCATCCAAGCGGGTCAGTTGGGCGAAGCGGTTCTTGGCAGCGACTCCTTCTGTATGCAGGGTGGGCAGACGATCCCAAACTGGGCGTGGAGTCGCGGCTCCGCTGGCGGCGGCGTATTGATGTACACGGGCATCCACAGCATCGACCGCCTCCGCTGGCTCTTCCGAAGCGAGGTCAGCGAGGTGTTCGCGCGCGCCAGGAGCTTCAGCCACGACGTTGACGTCGAAGATGGCCTTGTGGCGACACTGATATTTGCCAACGGTGCCATCGCAACGCTCTTCGAGACCTCACCGCGCTATCGGGTGTCGCCGCGCAATTGGGACACTGAGCTTGTTGGAACGAAAGCGTGCATGCGGATCAGGACGCGGGAATATCTCGAGTACAGCGGCGACGACCATGCCTATCGCGTCGAAATAGCCCACGACGATCATTTTGCAAGCCAGGCGCGTGATTTCGTCGACGCGGTACGACAACGACGAACCCCCTGGATAACCGGAGAAGATGGAATAAAAACGCTCGCAGTCGCGCTGGCGATCTATCGCTCGGCGGAGAGCGGTCGGCTCGTGTCTTTGAGTGAAATTACTGGCTAGTGCGAATTCAAGCGACATGTTCGGGCTTGAGCAGCGTGCTATTAGCGTCCTGATACCGTCGCACGCAGTCCTCAGTCCTGCGCTGAAAGCGTACTAGAAGGAGCTCTAACAATGCACATTGGATCGATTGAGGCTCAACCCGGTGAACATGCCTTCGGCTATCTTGACGTTGCCCAATCCAGATCGGGGATCAGCCCGAGCATTCCGATCCATATCTTTGCTGGCGCTTCGCCTGGGCCTACGTTGCTGGTGCAGGCGGCGATTCATGGCGGGGAAATCATTGCGACGATTGCCATTCTCGATCTGGTGCAGAAGCTCGACCCGCGCAAGCTTCGCGGCAATCTGATCGCCGTTCCTGTCGTAAACCGCATCGGTTTCGAGCTTCAGGATCGCGGTTCAAAGATTGACGGCAAAGACATTCTACGCCTCTTCCCTGGCAATCCGCGCGGCAGTGTGAGCGATCAAGTGGCCCACGCCTACTTTGAGCAGGTGATCACGCGGGCGAATGTGATGATCGACTTTCACGCCGGGGGGCGCACCGCCTATGAGCGCTATGTCTGCTTTGCGGCGGATCGCGACCCCGCCAACCCGAGCGAGATCGAGAAGATCCGCCACAAGCTTGTGGTTGCCTTCGGGCTCGACACGGCGGCCTACTTCCCAAGGGGCATCTTCACCGGCACCGAGTCCGAAGATGCGATAGAGCGGGCAGGCGTTGTGATGTTCACGCCCGAGCTCGGCGGTGGCACCGGCTGGCTCAAAAATGGGGACGATAACGTCCGCGAGGCCGAGCGCGGGATCGTGAATACGATGAAGGCGATGGGTATGATCGACGGTGAGATCGAGGCCGACGGTTCCCTCTGCACGATCTACAACGCCTGCGTGGTTCTCTGGAAGCCGCCTGTGGATGGGCTGTTCATCCGCAAAAAGGGCTTTGGCGAGTATGTGCGCGAAGGCGACGTGTATGGGGTTCTTCAAGATCCCTACACCGGACGAGAGCTCAGCGTAATCCACAACACGCACGACGCAACGGTCATTCCAAGCGGCCAGGAGTGGCCGACCATCGGCTCGACCTCGATCGGGATCCTTGGCATTGTGGATCGGGTTGTCGATCGTCGCTCGACTGCTGTGCATCATGTCTTTGATTAGACGACATGCCCAAGCGTTCCCTTGTACGTGACCGATACAAGCATCAAGGCCTGCTAGATCGCCGCATCTCTTTTGGGGGAAATGCAATGCAGATCGGATCCATCAGCGCCCGCAAGGGTGAGAAGGCTTTTGGCTTCTTTAACGCTGCTCTGACTCACGGCCAGTTTGATGCCCAGATTCCGCTGCATATCGTCAACGGTGCAAGTGACGGCCCCACGCTGTTGATACAGGCGGGAGTGAGCGGCGTTGAGATCGAGCCGGCGATGATCCTACCGAAGATCATCGACGAGCTCGATCCGGCGTCGATCGCCGGGACGCTGTTGCTCGTGCCGCTGCTCAACATCTCGGGCTTCGAGTTCGAACAGCAGAACGCGATCTGGGACAACAAGGATCTTGCGACGCTTGGCCGGGGTCGCGAGGACGGCTCCATTAGCGAGCAGGTGATTTTTCGCTACTACCAGGACGTGGTATCCCCGTCCGACGCAGTTGTTGACATTCGCACTGGAGCGTTGTGGGGCTACTTCCGCTATGTCGGCGTCTACGAGACCGGCAAGGTCGAGCAGTCGCGCGATCTCGCCCTCGCCCTTGGCCTACCTCAGGTGCTGATCGGCCAGCCCTCGGATCGCTCGATGGTCTTCGAGGCCGCCCAGGACGGGAAGATTGTCGCTTCCGCCTGGATCGGCGGAGGGCCGGGCCTGCGCGATTACCGCAACGAGGATCTGAACCGGATCAGGCAAACGGTTCTGAACGCTATGCGGCACCTAGGCATGCTGGCCGAGGATATCGTGATCGAGGAGCCTGGCGTCTCACTGCTCAAAGCGCACTCGGTCATCAATAAGACGGGCAAGCGGGGCATGGTGTTCATGGCAAAAGACAAGCGCGGCAAATCAGTCGTCGCCGGCGAACAGATTGGCGTCGTCAGACATCCGTTTCGAGGCGACGTCATCGCGACGATCACGGCCCCACGCGATGGCGTGATGTTGCACGCAGGGGCCGTCTGGCCAATGCCGCCCGAAGACGCGCTCTTAGCCATTTTGGGTGATCCGGTCACCTAGTGCAAATCCAAGCAACCTTCTCAGACTTGACCTGCCTGCGTTTTCCGTCCTGATGCCGTTGCACGCAGCCCCGCGCTGAAAGCGCACTGACCAGGTTCTCACCAGTAAGCTGCGGCGAAACCTGACACTGAGAAAGGAGGTGCGACCGTCTTTCACGTTAGAGAGTGATCACAGCCGAGGCCAATAGCTAGCGAACTGTAGAAGAGGACACGCAATGAACAAGCAACAGCCGGTAACGCTCGTACTGCTCCTGCTGGTCGCCCTACTCATCGGGGCCTGCGGCGCTCCTCAGGCGCCGACAGAGTCAGCCGCGCCTGAACCAACAGCACCAGCCGCGATGACAGATACTCCCGCTACCGCCGCACCCACCACGGCAGCGGCGGGCGCCGCTTCTGGCGAGGCAGTGGCCGCCGCCACCACTGAGGAAGAGGAAAGTGTCTTTACCTTCGCACACCCTGGGCCGATCCTGACCATGGACGCGCCGGTGACCTGGGAGCTGTCCACGCACTGGCTGGCCAATCTGCTCTACGATTGTCTGATCTGGCGCACTGCCGATGGATCGGGGTACGAGGGCCAGGCTGCGGAGCGCTGGGAGAATGTTAGCCCGGATACTTGGCGCTTCTACCTGCGGCCAGGTCTGACCTTCCAGAACGGCGAGCCGCTTGATGCAACGGCGGTCAAGTGGAACATCGACCGTGTGCGCACGCGCAAGGATTTCCAGGTGTATCCCCAGTGGCAGTTCATCAAGGAAGTCAAGGTCGTCGACAACACCACCATCGAGGTGATCACCGATGGCCCCGTCGCCTTCACCGAGTTCTACATCAGCTTCAACGGCTGCCAGCTGTTGCCGCCGAAGTATCTGGAAGAGGTCGGCGAAGAGCAGTTCGCACTCGCTCCTGTCGGCTCCGGCCCCTACAAGCTCGAGAAGTTCACCACCAACGAGCGCTACGAGTTCGTGGCCTGGGACGGCCACTGGGGCGGTCGACCCGAAGTCAACCGCGTGATCTATCAGGTGATCCCCGAGCGATCAAGCCAGGTCGCCGCGCTGCTGGCAGGCCAGGTCGACATGATCCCGAACGTGCCACCGCAGGACCTGGAGCGCTTCCAGGCCGATCCCAACATTACGCTGACTCGCACGACATCAGGCAAGCTCGCACACTACCGGGCGCGAACGCAGACGGAGACGGGCGCCCTGCTGACGACCTACCCCGACTATAAGCCACCGACGCTCGACAAGCGCGTTCGCCAGGCAATCTCGCACGCACTCGATCGGCAGACGCTGGCCGAGATCCAGGGTCTTGCACGCCCGCGTCTGATCCGCGTGTCGAGTGTCTGGCCGGAGGGGCAGGTTGGTCAGTGGGCAACCGAAGAGGCCGCGATCAATTTCTATAACCCGGAGCGCGCCAAAGAGTTGCTGAAGGAGGCCGGCTACGATCCCAACGCGGGCAACATGCCGCTTATCCACATCGACGCGCCCCAGGATGACGTCGGCAACGAGAAGCAGGTCGCCGAGGCGATGAAGATCATGCTCGAGCAGGTTGGATTTCAGGTTGAGCTGAATGTGCTGGACCTAGCCGCCTATATGGAGCAGGTGTATGTGCCGGGCAACAATCGCGATCTGGCGCAGATCAACCTCGGCGGATCGGCTCCATTCACTCCGCTCTACTACACCTGCAAGTGGACAGAGCCGGCCTATACCGTCTGCATCAACGAGTGGTCGAAAGTCGGCGAGCAGATTCTGGTCGAAGTCGACCAGGCGAAGCGTCTGCAGCTCTGGGAGCAGTTTTGGGACTTCTACGTCGATGACATGAACACCATCACGCTCTTCGAGATCGACAACACGGTTGGCATGAACAAGAAGTTCGAATGGGCACCACGTGCGGATGGCTGGTTCACCTTCCGCGACCTCAAGCTGGCCCCATAGCCTGTATCCGCCGCCTTCATAGTCGGCATCGACAGCATGCTCGGGGGGTGGGAGACTCTTTCAAGATACTGCTGGCGAACTCTGCATGAGCGCCCTTCTCTCAAACAGCCCGTACTCCCCCGCGGAGTGGTTGCGGTTTTCTGCGGAGAAGGGCTGTGGCGACCTCGCCTGCCGGCCCAGGACGTACGAGGCGGGATTTTTCGACGCAAGACGAAACGCAGGGTACCGCTCAGTTGGGGTTCGCCAGCAGTATCTTTCAAGTGTAGGATTTTTGTAAGCGAATGACGATGGTGTAAAGGACTATTGAGGCGATTCCGCAGACCTGCTACGATGGAGGTTACCACGCCATCGATCGTAGGAGGACCTGATGACTCGCCTGCAAGGAGTATCGCAATGGCAGCACTTGGTGTCAACCCACCTGACCCACGTGAGCCGGCCGCAGCTGACGGTGGTGGCGCTCTGGAGCTTGGGCATCGTACTGGCCCACGGCTGTGGGCTGACGCGCGTGGCCGTGCTGCTGGCGGCGTTGTGCGACCAGCGCGAGGCCACCGTGCGCGAACGCTTGCGCGATTGGCATCGCGATGCTGGCCACAAGCGCGGGGCCAATCGCGGCGACAAGCGCCGCAGTCTGGACGTAGCACCCTGTTTTCCGGCCCTGCTGCGGTGGGTGATCACGCTTCTGCCACACGACTGCCGCCAGCTCGCGCTGGCCATGGACGCCTCGACCTTGGGCCAACGCTTCACCATCCTGACCATCAGCGTCCTGGTGCGCGGGTGCGCCATTCCCATCGCCTGGCATATCGTGGTGGCGACCCGTCCTGGTGCCTGGCGTCCGGATTGGGAAGCGCTCTTTGGCCACCTCCACGGCTGTGTGCCCGCCGAGTAGACGGTGATTGTGGCCGCCGATCGCGGGTTGTGGGCGAAATGGCTCTGTACCACGATCACCGGCCTGGGCTGGTATCCCTTCTTGCGCATCAATCGCCAGGGACGCTATCGCCCCGCCGGGACGCCGACCTTTCGCCCGCTCAGCTAGGTCGTGGAGCTGGGCGAGACCGGCTGGCTCGGGGCCGTGACCTGGTTCGCCACCAAGGCCCGACAACTGGACTACACGCTGCTGGCACGCTGGGATGCGGCGTACAAGGAGCCCTTGACCGACCTTCCGCCGCAGCAGGCCGATGTCGCCTGGTACGGCCTGCGGGCCTGGATCGCGTGCGGCTACAAGGATGCCAAACGGGGCGGCTGGCATTGGGAGCAGACAAAATGACCGACCCGCGCCGGGCCGAGCGGCTGTGGCTCGCCATGATCCTAGCCACGCTCTGGGTGGTCAGCGTCGGCAGTCAGACGCTGCCCGTCGCCCATACGGTCCGTCAGCGGGCCAGTGGGCGTCCCGCCCCGCGCAGCCTGAGTTGCTTTTGCCGCGGCCGCCTGGTGCTGGTGGCCGCGCTGGTCACCGGCCAGGCACTGCCCACGATGCGGCTCATACCCGAGCTGTGGCCGAAAAGTCTTGACACCTATGACCACCAGTTCACTCCGGAGCTGCCACATCATAATACGGCCTAGCGAAAACCCGACACTTTAAAGTGTCGGAGACTACCCCCGAGCATCACAGGGGACGACATGATCGTTCGATACATAGCCTACCGTCTCGGCCTGATGGTCATATCCATCTTCATCATCTCGATCGTGGTCTTCTTCCTTGTTCGCCTCAAGGGCGATCCTGTCGACGTGATGGCTCCGCCGTACTTTTCCGAGGAACAGCGGGACGAATTACGCAGGGCGTGGGGGTTCGACAAGCCGCTCCTCGTCCAGTATAGGATTTTTCTCAGCAAAGCAATCACGGGCGATTTCGGCCTCTCCATCGCGTATAAGACCGACGCTATGCGCCTGGTGCTAGAGCGCCTTGGCTGGACCTATCTTCTCACCCTGGCGGCGACGATCATCGCCGTCGCCATCGCTTTGCCGCTCGGCATCCTCTCGGCGCTCAAGCGCGGCAGCTTCTTCGACCTGAGCGTCACGCTAACTGTCACTATCGGCATGGCCATGCCTAGTTTCTGGCTGGCTATCGTGTTCATTATTATCTTCTCCGCAAACCTCAAATGGCTGCCGGCTTTCGGTGCATTGGAGCCAAAGTCGATCATATTGCCGTCGCTTGTCCTGGGGCTTGGTATGGCAGCGAACCTCTCACGTATCGTCCGATCATCAACCCTGGAGGTTCTGCGTCAACAGTATGTGGTAACGGCCCGAGCGAAAGGTCTGCCCGAACGAATTGTGATCTGGCGCCATGTGCTGTCCAACTCACTTATTCCGGTCATCACAGCCCTTGGTCTCCAGATCGGCTGGCTGCTCGGGGGAGCGGTGATCGTCGAGCAAGTCTTTGCCTGGCCGGGTCTGGGGCGGCTCATGGTCGATGCAGTGACGCTCCACCGGGACGTCACGGTCGTGCAGGCTGGACTGCTGTGGTTTGCTCTGTCGTTCTTGCTCATCAACCTGATCGTCGATGTCCTTTACCTGTTTCTCGATCCCAGAATCAAGGTTACGGCATGAGCCAGACACTATTCAAGAGTAGCAAACATGCCCTTGCGAAGAGCTCTCTCGTCGAGCGACGAAGGCGTTGGGTGGGCATGCGGCGGCTCCTGCGCTCGCTGCGGGCATCACCGGTAGGGATCTGCGGTAGTCTCATCGTCGCGGGGGTGCTGCTGGTCGCGCTCTTGGGACCCTGGCTTACTCCGCACGATCCAACCACCGCTAATTTCCGCGCGCGCGAACAGCCACCTGCCGGGCTGGAAGGCGGCAGCTGGGAATATCCGCTTGGGACGGATCAGCTTGGACGCGATATTCTCAGCCGGATTATCGTTGGCACCCGCGTTTCGGTCGTTATCGGCATAGCCTCGGTACTAATATCGAGCGTGCTCGGGGTGATGATCGGACTGCTAGCAGGGTTCCTTGGCGGCTGGATTGATCTCGGGCTAATGCGGATCGTCGATGCGACGCTCGCAATTCCATATATTGTGCTTGTCGTCGCCGTATCTGGCGTTGTTGGCCCGGGCCTGCTGACGCTTATCTTCATTCTGGCCCTGATCAACTGGCAAGCCTACAGTCGGGTCGTGCGGAGCGAGGTACTCTCGGTACGGGAGCGCGATTACGTAACCGCTGCGTACGCGATTGGTCAGAAGAAGCTGCCGATCATGCTGCGCCATATATTGCCGAATGTGACAGCCTCGATCATCGTGCTGGCTGCGCTCCAGGTTGCGCTGACTATCTTGGCCGAGTCTTCGCTCAGCTTCCTCGGGTTAGGTGTGCAGCCGCCCACCATCACTTGGGGCTTGATCGCTGCTGACGGACGGGAGTTGGTTGGTAGCGCGTGGTGGATCGCCACAATGCCTGGTATCGCCATCACCCTAACTGTTCTAGGCATTACATTTCTGGGCGATTGGCTGCGCGACTACCTTGATCCACAGCTCCAGCCGTGAACACTCTCTGTCGCGTCGGAGCACATAAACCATGAGTGCAGAACCAAGCGACCTTTTTGGGCTTGAGCAACAGGCGTACAGCATCCTTATGTCGCTGCACGCAGTCCTCAGCCCTCAGTCATGCGCTGAAAGCGCACAAGGAGCTAACTAGATGTTGACCCAAGAATATCTGCGAATCGAGGTCGCAAACCGGATTAAGCGTGTCCAGGGGATGATGCGAACCCTCGATCTCGGGGCGCTTGTTATCGTCGGCGCAGGCGCGCCCGATATGCTTGGCGCAATGCGCTACCTGACGAATGCTCATTTATGGGGTGGCCGTGGGTTCGCAGTTCTTGGGCACGACGATCCCGATCCCTGGTTGGAAATCTGGAGCTCCTATCAGGCCGTGTGGAGCCGCAACGAGACGACGACGGATCCAGCGCGTGTTGAGTCGCCGCCAAATGTGCTGGAGCGATTGACCCAGTTGGCCAAAGAGTATGCCTATAAAAGCCGTCGCATCGGGCTAGTCAATATCGATAAGCTGATGAGCATCGGCGAGTATCGGCTCTTTACACAGCTGCTTGAGGGGTACGAGCTTGTCGAGGTGACCACTGAGTTTAACGCGATCAGGCAGATCAAGAGTCCCTTCGAGCTCGAGGCAATGCAGCAGAACGGCTATATCCTCGACGCGGCAATGGATGTCTTTCGCGAGCATGCTGCGGTTGGAAGACGCTATTGGGACGTTTGTGCAGCCGTAGAGTCTTTCATTAAAGCTAAAGGGGCATTTTGGGGCCGGACAAAATTATCGCTAAACGCCACCCCATATACTGTTCCAGCACCCAGAGACTTGAAGATGAAAGAGGACGACATCATCAACTTTGAGATTGTCTACGAGTCGCCGTGGGGATATTGGCTGGAGATGACGACGATTTTTTCTTTTCGTGAGCTCCCTCCTGATATTTACGAGCTCCTGCAAGGTTACCTCTGCGCAGTGGATCGATCGTCGGCACTTGTGAAGCCCGGTAATACCCTGTCGATGATCTCAGATGCCAACGACCAGGCATTTCGCGATCTGGGCTTTGCTGTTGCCGGAAAGCATACTCCTGATTGCCACACGATCGGGCTTGACGGATACGACGGACCAAGCCTGTGGGCACCTGAGACGGTGCTACAGGCCAACATGGTCTTATCGTTCCATCCAGGCACAGTCATGGAACATCAGAGAGGCTTTCTGATTTCGGACAACTTCTTGGTCACGCCCGAGGGAGGCGTACGCCTTTCTCCTCATCACGCCCACCGTTATCACATACTGCTTGGCTAAGGTTTCACAAGTGGAAGGGTACTGTGATGCAGAGCTTATCGTTAGATCAATTGAGCGCCGCCGATCGCTTAGCAGTACACTGCACGTCATTTACCTTTGACAAACTGCCTGAACAAACAGTGCATCATACCCGTCAGGTTGTGTTCGACTTCATCGGGTCGGTGCTGGGGGGATATCAAACCGAGCTTGGGCGTCGCTCTACAGATTATGTTATGTACGCTCGCCAAGGCGATGAGGCGACAATCGTGGGCGATGGTCGGCGCTGTGCGGTGGAGGGCGCTGCCTGGGTAAATGCCGCGAATAGCTGCATTCTAGGCATGACCGAGACGCATCGAAAATGCGGTCATGTGGCCTCGGAAATAGTGCCGGCCGCACTTGCTATCGGGGAGCAGCGACAGCTATCTGGGAAACAGATTATTACGGCCATTGTTGCAGGCTACGAGGTATTTGGTGCCATCCAGCCAGCCGTACGCGATTACCAACGCACAAAGGGCCTCGACACAAAGGGGCAGGTAGGCACACTAGCCAGCGCAGTTACCACTGGAGTTGCGCTCGGGTTGGATGCCACAACATTGAGGAATGCGCTTGCACTGGCGACAGATATGGCTTGCGGCACAGAACAATACGCCTATGATCCGGGCCTCTGTGATACCGAAGGCCTCCTCGCTGGCTATGCAGCGGCCAATGGGATAGCAGCTGCCCGGATGGCGGAGTTTGGCTTCAAGGGTCCCTCGGGCGCGCTTGATGGTCCCTACGGCTATTATTCAGCTTTTGGCAGCGGCTACAATGCTGACTATCTTGAGCAGCTAGGCCGGCAATTCATCATCGACGAGACGGCGCTCAAGCCACACTCTGGATGCCGCCATGTCCACGCCTGTGTGGATGCCACTCAAGCTCTCCTTCGAACAATTCAGCCTGAGCTTAACTCAATAGTAGCTATCGAGGTGGGCACCTACCGAAACGCGGTCACGCCCGAGTTTCGCGTCAACTACCATCCTGATAGCGTGGAGAGCGCCGGATTTAGCCTGCCCGTCACTGTATCAGTCGTGCTTGCCCGCGGTAGCTGGTACCTCGAAGATATTGCAAGCTATACCGCGCCCGAAGTCCGCCGGCTCATGCCACTCGTCACAGTCTATGAAGATGTCACAATCCAGTCGAACTATCCGCAAATGAATGGCTGCATCGTCCGTGTCCAGACGCGGGACGAGATGTGGCACGAGGGACGAGTCAATTACGCGAAGGGCGAGCCGGAAAACATGATGACAGCGCAAGAGCTTGAGGACAAGTTCCGGAAGCTAGCCGGTAATCTCTTGCCTGAGGCCCAGATCAATAGGCTTCTGGATCTCGCTAATCGCGTTGACGAGCTCGATGATATCGGCGAGTTGGTGCGAGCAACAATTCGACCTTAAGGAGCCCCAACAACCCGGATTCGTACGAACGCTACTGGTGGAGACATGTCGAAACTTTCGATCATTAATGGCACGATTATCGGCGCCGAATCGATGTATCAGGCTGATATTCTCATTGAGAAGGGCATCATTACGTCAATCTTTCAACTGGCGGCGCTCCGCCGGCACCCCGCTATAGACCCGGTAGCGGTCGCTGCCCACAATCCCGGCATCGTCGGCGCCCAGGAGCGCGGTAAACGCCTTGGCACCGCGACTGGCATGGACCAGAAACAGGGTCGCCACTGCGGTGACGGCGACCCACCGCCACGCGCACTTGGCTTTCTGCCGCCAACCGGTTTCATCGGCATTGGTGTGCGGTTGTGCCCGCACCACCTGCTGCACCTCGGTAGACGCGGGGTCCAGGGCGGCGCTGGCAATCTACTGGAGCCGCGCCACGCTGCCGACGCTGATGGGCAACGGATAGCCTTGGGCACACCATTCCGCCAGTTCGCGGTTGGAGATGCGAAAGCGCCCATGGAGCGCCGCAATGGTGGCCACAACCTGCGGGCCAAAGGCGCCCGGCGGCACCTCCGGCGGGCGCGGGGCCGTCACCAGGGTGCCACACTCCGGGCAGGTGACCGTCCGGTACTGATATTCGGTGACCACCGTTCGGATCTCCGGCAGTTCTCAGACCTGGTGGCGGCGCGGCAGGGCAGCATCAGGCTGCGTCGCGGCGAGCCCCTGCTGGCAGCACGGGCACTGGGTCGGGGATCTGGTCGACCTGGTCGGGCGGGAGGAGCGCCCATTGCTGGTTGGGATGGCCGGGTTGCGCGCCCTTCGCTTTGGGCTTGCACGGGGCGTCGGCGTAGGACGTGGGGGGGCTGAGGGGGGATATGACGAGGGCGTCTTGGAGGAGTTCTGCGAAGCCGGTGCGCCCTTCCAGCACGAAAAGATTTGAGTGTGACCAAAAATCGTGGGACGCTATTGCGCGAGCCAGAATTACGGCGTCCAGATGCTGTAAAACCGACTCCTGACGACAGTTTCCCACAGATTTTGGTCACACTCAAAAGATTTGCTATGCTGATGGCAAGAACTTCGGCGCTTCGGGAATCGTTCGCCTCGCGATCGAACCCGACGGTGCCATTACGCGGGCGCTGATCGATCTTGCCCGCTCAATGAACGGAGGACAGGACACATGACCGCAGCAAAGAACGGCACGGCACTGCTCTATTCCCTACTTGCCCAGGCCCAACAGTTTCCTGACACGATCGTGCTCGGTCGCGGCGATGTCGATCTCGAGACGCCGACGCATATTGTCGCCGCCGCGCGCGAGGCGATGAGCAGGAATGGAACAGAGCCAACACCTCCTGAGGGCATCCTTGCGCTCCGCAAGGCGATTGCCGAGCGCGTGCGGCGCATCAACGAAATCGACGTCGACCCGGAGCACGAGATCGTCGTGACCAACGGTGGGCAGGAAGCTCTTTTTCTGATGGTGCAGACCGCCATTGGGCCGGGAGACGAGTTGCTCGTTCCCGAGCCGAACTACAACACGTATATCGATGCGCTGCGCTTCGCACAAGGCAACAAGCGGGCAGTGCCGACCTACGCGGCTGAGAATTTCCGAGTCGTTCCGGATCGAGTACGACAGGCCATTACCGCGAAGACGCGCGCGCTATTGCTGGCTTCGCCGAACAATCCCAGCGCGAGCGTCATCAATCCAGCCGACGCGCGCGAGCTTGTAGCGATTGCGCAGGAGCACGACCTGATCATCCTGGCCGACGACATCTACGATATGTTCTTGTACGACGATATTGTACACCAGAGCCCGGCATCGCTTCCCGGTGGGAAAGAGCGCACACTCACGCTCAACGCCTTGTCGAAGTCCTTCGCGATGACTGGCTGGCGCCTAGGGTGGATTGTTGGGCCTGCCGATTTAATGGCGCAGGTCAAGAAACTAAAGGCTGCAGTGAGCGGAAGCACATCGATTATCTCTCAATATGCAGCGATCGCTGCGCTCGAGGGGCCACAAGATGTCGTCGACGAGATGCGCGAGATCTATCTGCGGCGGCGGCGGGTAGTGACGGATGCGTTAGATGAGATGGACATACCGTACGGTACCCCGCAGGGCGGGCAATTTCTCTTTGCGGATATAAGCAGCCTCGGCTTGAGCTGTATCGATATAGCACAGCGGATCCTGTCGGAACAGCGTGTCTTGGTCTACCCAGGGATCGCTTTCGGGCCTGAGCTAGACCAATATCTGCGCATTACGTTTCTTCAGCCCGAGGAACTACTTCGCGAAGGGATGGCGCGCATGAAACAAACAATGAGCGCTATTCTAGCCGCCCGCTGATATAACAAAAGGACTGACAGACATCGGCCGAGCAACAGTGGCAGCGCTCCAGATGAACCACCCAGAGATCGTCGCTGCACGTCAGCTGTGGACATCAGGCGGATGGCATCCGCCTGATGCTTAGAGCGCATTTGGATAATCGAGGAATACTAGCGCTGGAGCGCTTTTAGAAGCGCTCCAGCGCTAGAGGATGCCTTGAGGCGCCTTGCCACAGGCAGTGAGATGATATGATTACCTCACTGCAATGCTCTTGGCGCCCCTCAGCGGCTTGTTTTGAGCACGTAATCTGTTACCAACGGATGCCGCGATTATCCAAATGCGCTCTTAGCTCGACTTTATCCATCTACGCCGGCTACGCGGCGTAGGCGAGCGCGTCGGTCAGGCGAGTGAACAACGCTTTCGGGATTTTGACCATAGCGGGTTCCTCGGGCGACATCCAAGCAATGCTGACCGGCCAGAGCTGCTGGCGGACCAAGGCCAGGGTGTCGCTGAAGGTTGGAAGAGTCTTGGTGTACCAGGCAGCCTGACGCACGGGTAGCTTCGCTCCCTGGAGCAGCTGATGGGCGAAC
>Ga0335394_10001102_pt1 | contig 29994 bp, 28 predicted proteins | sample MAT03_FD_205741 | JGI IMG/M metagenome (GOLD analysis project Ga0335394, IMG submission 205741) | Freshwater microbial communities from Lake Fryxell liftoff mats and glacier meltwater in Antarctica - MAT-03 (spades assembly) (version 2) ...
CATCACCGACTACGGCGCGTTCGTCGACCTCGGCGGCATCGATGGCCTGCTGCATGTCACCGACATGGCATGGCGTCGCGTCAACCATCCGACCGAGATCCTCAACATCGGCCAGACGGTCAAGGTGCAGATCATCCGCATCAACCAGGAAACCCACCGCATCTCGCTCGGCATGAAGCAGCTCGAGAGCGATCCCTGGAACGAGATCGGCTCGAAGTTCCCGATCGGCAAGAAGATCACCGGCACGGTCACCAACATCACCGACTACGGCGCGTTCGTCGAGCTGGAGCCGGGCATCGAGGGTCTCATCCACGTCTCCGAGATGTCGTGGACCAAGAAGAACGTGCACCCCGGCAAGATCCTCTCGACCACCCAGCAGGTCGACGTGGTCGTGCTCGAGGTCGATCCGGCCAAGCGCCGCATCTCGCTCGGTCTCAAGCAGACGCTCGAAAATCCGTGGGAAGCGTTCAAGCGCACCCATGCGGTCGGATCGGTTGTCGAGGGCGAGGTCAAGAACAAGACCGAGTTCGGTCTGTTCGTCGGCCTGGAAGGCGATGTCGACGGCATGGTCCACCTCTCCGACCTCGACTGGAACCGTCCGGGCGAGCAGGTCATCGAGGAGTACAACCGCGGCGACATGGTGAAGGCGCAGGTTCTCGACGTCGACGTCGAGAAGGAGCGCATCTCGCTCGGCGTCAAGCAGATGTCGCGTGACGCCGTCGGCGAGGCTTCCACCTCGGGCGAACTGCGCAAGAACGCGGTCGTCACCTGCGAAGTCACCGGCATCAAGGATGGCGGTCTCGACGTTCGCCTGGTCGATCACGGCATCGAGGCGTTCATCAAGCGCTCCGACCTGTCGCGCGATCGTGACGAGCAGCGCCCCGAGCGCTTCACCGTCGGCCAGAAGGTCGACGCGCGCGTCATCTCCTTCGACAAGAAGACGCGCAAGATCTCCATCTCCATCAAGGCGCTGGAAATCGCCGAGGAAAAGGAAGCGGTCGCCCAGTACGGTTCGACCGACTCCGGCGCTTCGCTCGGCGACATTCTCGGCGCCGCGCTGAAGAAGTCCGGCAACTAGGCCAGGCCTCGGTCGCACCCGAGACAAAAAAGCCCGCCGGAGCGATCCGGCGGGTTTTTCTTTGGCGGCGCGGCGACCGGCGGTTGCCGGGATGGTCGCCAACTGGAATAGTGCCGCCCACCAAGAAGATTCCAGCAAAGGCGCGGCGCGGTCTGCAAGGCGCCGGACGGCATGCCCGACCAACCGCTTCCAGTCCGCCCCGGCGCGCTAGCGCCCTTCGGCTCAGACATCTTCCGCAATGTCTGGTTCGCCACGCTCGGCTCCAATTTCGGCTCGCTGATCCAGGGCGTCGGCGCTGCGTGGATGATGACGCAGATCTCCAACTCGGACGATCTGGTCGCCCTCGTGCAGGCTTCGGCGACCCTGCCGATCATGATCTTCTCGCTGGTGTCGGGCGCGCTTGCCGACAATTTCAACCGCCGCACGCTGATGCTCGTCGCGCAGGGCTTCATGCTGGTCGTTTCGGTGGCGCTGGCGCTGGTCGCCTATGCCGGCTTCATGACGCCATGGCTGCTGCTTGCGTTCACCTTCCTGATCGGCTGCGGCACGGCCCTCCACAATCCGGCATGGCAGGCGTCGGTCGGCGACATGGTTCCGCGCCACGACGTTCCTGCCGCTGTCGCGCTCAACTCGATGAGCTTCAACCTGACGCGCAGCGTCGGGCCGGCGATCGGCGGCGCGATCGTCGCGGCCGCCGGCGCGGCTGCGGCCTTCGCCGCCAATGCCGTCAGCTACCTTGCGCTGATCGTCGTGCTGTTCCGCTGGAAGCTGGATACGCCGCCCTCAACGCTGCCGCGCGAGCCGCTCGGCCTGGCGATCTCGGCCGGACTTCGCTACGTCTCGATGTCGCCCAACATCGAGAAAGTGCTGGTGCGCGGCCTTGCTTTCGGCCTCACCGCGATCTCGACGCTGGCGCTGCTGCCGCTGGTGGCGCGCGACATCATCCAGGGCGGCCCGCTGCTCTACGGCGTCCTGCTCGGCGCCTACGGCATCGGCGCGATCGGTGGCGCCTTCCTGGGCGGCAGGCTGCGCGGCGTCATCGCCAATGAATGGGTCGCGCGCATCGGCTTCCTGGCCTTTGCGCTGTCGGCGACCATCCAGGCCTTGTCCACCAGCGCGTGGCTGACCTGCGCGGGATTGGTCATCGGCGGCGCGAGCTGGGTGCTGACGCTGTCGCTGTTCAACGTGACCGTCCAGCTCTCCACGCCCCGCTGGGTCGTCGGACGCGCCATGTCGCTCTACCAGATGGCGACATTCGGCGGCATGGCGCTCGGCTCATGGCTGTGGGGTTCGGTCGCCGAGGCCTATGGCCCCGCGGAAGCACTGCTGGCGTCCGCCATGCTGATGCTTGTCGGCGCGGCGATCGGCCTTGTCCTCAAGCTGCCGGACCATGCGGCGCTCAACCTCGACCCGCTCAACCGCTGGCGCGAGCCGAACCTGGCGCTCGACCTGAAGCCTCGCTCGGGGCCGATCGTGATCTCGATCGAATACGTCATCCGCGAAGCGGACCTGCACGACTTCCTCGACGCGATGGCCGAACGCAGGCGCATCAGGCGGCGCGACGGCGCGCGTGAATGGACGCTGGCGCGCGACCTGGAAAATCCCGAGATCTGGGTCGAGACATACCGCACGCCGACCTGGCACGAATACATCAGGCACAATCTGCGCACGACGCATTCGGATGCCGTCGTCGGCGATACATTGCGGCGGCTGCACAGCGGAGCGGAACCGATCAAGGTGCGTCGCATGATCGAGCGTCCGACGGACTGGGCGGCATCGCAGGATCAGCTCAAGCCGATGCTGGATATCCACGGCTCGTCGTAGGTTTATCGATATTCGGGTCAGGCCGGCCTGCAAATGGCGGCTATCTGCGCTTCCGGTGCTCACGTACTGAAAAGTACGCTCCGCTCCGGTTCTCGAAACCCACCATTTTCGTCTCGGCCTGACCCGAATCTCAATAAACCATATCGTGCGAGCACGTCAGGCGCTGCCGTAGATCGGCACGAGCGCGCCGCTGATGGTCGCGTTACCGGGCGACGCCAGGTAGACGATCGCCTCGGCCGCCGCCCCGAGGCTCACCCATCTCGAAAAATCGGCCTTTGGCATCGCCTTGCGGTTGGCCTGGGTGTCGAGCGTCGAGGGGGCGACCGCGTTGACCAGGAGACCGCTGCCCTTGAACTCCTCGGCGAACGCCACCGTCAACGCCGCGACCGCCGCCTTGCTGGCGGCATAGGCCGACATGCCGGCGCCCTTGCGGAGGTCGAGACCCGGGCGCGCCGTGACGTTGACGATGCGGCCGGTCGTGCCGGATGCGATCATCGCGCGCGCCGCGGCGCGGCAGCAGAGGAAGGCGGTTCGCGCGTTGGCGTCCATCATGCCGGCAAAAGTGTCGTCCGAAGCGTCCGAGCCTGGTTGGCCGAGCGGCGACATCGCGAAGCCGCCGGCGCAATGGATCGAGGCCCACAGATCCGGGATGGTTGCGTAAAGCGCCTCGACGGATGTCGGATCGCCGAGTTCGACATTGGCCGAGAGCGTGACGCGCCCGTGCTTGGCGAAGACGAACCCCCTCGGTGCGGCCGCGTGGCTGGTGGGAACATGGCAAATGGCGCCTTCGTCGAGCAGCCTGTCGAGCACGGCGGCGCCAAGCGCGCCTGTGCCGCCCGTCACCACCACCGTCCTGCCGTGAAACGCGCCTTCCATGGCTCAATCCACCGTGATCTCGATGAGATAGGGTCGTTTGACGGCCTGTCCACGCCGCAGCGCATCCGGCAGGCCGGAGGGCGAGGCGAGGCGCTCCGCTGCAATTCCGTAGGCGGCCGCGATCTTGAGGAAATCCGGCGGGGCAGGCGACACGCCCACCGGCTCGACGCCGACATCGCGCATCGACGTCTCGATCTCGCGGTAGCCCCGGTTGTTCCAGACCACGATGATCACCGCCGCGCCCGTGTCGACCGCCACGCCGAGTTCGGGCAGCGTGAACTGGAAGCCACCGTCGCCCGAAAGGCAGACGACCGACGCGTCGGGCAGGGCCAGTGCAGCGCCGATCGCGGCGGGCAATCCATAGCCGAGCGTGCCGTAGCCGGTCGCCGCGTTGAACCAGCCGCCCGGCCTGTCGTGGTCGTAATATAGACCTGCCGCATAGACCGGCTGCGTGGAATCGCCGACGATGATCGAGCCCGGCAGCGTGTCGCGGATCGTCTCGACGACAGCGAGCTGTGCCGCCGTGGTGGGCGATAGTCCGTTTCGCGCGGCGGTGCGCGCGGCTGCCGCGCGCTCGCTGCCGCCGGTGTGAAGCATTTTCCCCGTCAGAGCAGCCAGCAGGGCATCGAGCGCCGAACTGGCATCGGCCACTATGCCAATCCTGGCGGGGTGGCGCGCAAGCTGCTCGGCGTCGATATCGATGCGCACCAGGTTTTCGGGCGCCGCAAAACCGCCATCGCCATACATGTCGTAGTCGGTCGGTCCGAACTCGGTCCCGACAGCGACAACGAAATCCGCCTCGCTCATGAGATCGCGCACCGCCTTCAGGCTCGGACTTGCCGGCACGACCAGCGGATGACCGTGCAGCAGGCCGCGCGCGTTTGTGGTGAGCACCACGGGGGCATCGAGTGCTTCAGCCAATGCCTTCAAGGCAGGCTCGGCCGATTTTGCGCCGCCGCCGGCAAGGATCAACGGGCGCGCAGCTTTGCGCATGAGGTCGGCGGCTTGCGCGATCTGACCGGCGTCCGGTTGCGGCGGGTTTGTATTGGCAAGCTGCGGCGACAGCCCGTTGGCAGGCACCGTCATCACGTCGAGCGGTATCTCGATATGGACGGGACCCGGCCGCGCACCGGCAAAAAGCGCGAAGGCGTCGGCCAGCGCCCTGGGCAGTTCGTCGGGGCGGCCGATGCGATGCGAAGCCAGCGCCACCTTGCGGATCAGGCCAAGCTGGTCTGGCAGTTCGTGCAGATGGCCGAACCCCTTGCCGAGCGTGTCGGTTGCGTTGACGCCGGAGATGACAAGCATGGGCACGGAATCGGCGCGCGCCTGCCCCATCGCGGTGATCGCATTGGTGAGCCCCGGCCCGGTGATGACGAAGGCGACCCCCGGCTTGCCGGACGCGCGCGCATAACCGTCGGCCATGAAGCCAGCGCCCTGTTCGTGGCGCGGCGTGACGTGGCGGATTTTTGAGCCGGCCAGGCCACGATAAAGCTCGACCGTGTGGACGCCGGGAATCCCGAACACCGTGTCGACGCCATGCGCCTCCAGAAGATCGATGAGTTTTTCGCCGAGGGTCAAAGGCAACCTCCCCGAAGGTCCAAGTTGGAAAGCAGGCGCATCATGCCCGGAGCACCGGCCGGGTCAGGCAGGTCGGGCCGCCCTCGCAGGCGATGCAGAGCGCATCCGCCTCGAAGGTCCGCACCCGGCATCCGGCGGCTTCCATCGCGGCGGCCGTCCTGGGGAAGCCGGCGACGGCGATGACATCGCGCGGCGCGGTGGGCAGGACGTTGAGGCTGAGGCCGAAACTGTCGTGGAATTCCTTGGCGTCGCCTTCGACGAGCTTTATGCCGCGCGCCCTGAGCAACTGGTAGAAGGCGGCAGGCAGCAATGGCGAATGCACCAGCGCCAGATCGTCGGCGAGCGGGCTGATCACCGACATCAGATGCAGGCAGGCTTCTTCGCCATGCCAGAGCGGCAGGTCGTAGCCGAGAACATCGATGCCGAGCGGCGCAAGCAGCGCGGCCATCTGGCGGATGCCGGCCTCGTTGGTGCGGACGCCACGCCCGATTGCCAGCGTTTTTGCGTCGACCCACACGCAGTCGCCGCCCTCGACGGTACCGGGCTGCTCGATGCGGCCGAGGACCGGCACGCCCATGCGGCGGTAGGCCTGTTCGTGCAGCGCGGGTTCTGGCAGCCTGAGCGCCTTGCCCATGGAAAGGATGATAGCGCCGTGATCAGTCGAAAGCGAGGGATCGTGCGTGAAGACCGAGTCGGCGAGCCCGTCGTCGGCGTCGGTCAGCCATTCGATCTCGGCGCCGCAGGCAGCCACCAGATTGGCGAAATCGGCATGCTGCTCGGCGGCCCTCACCGGGTCGAAGCCGTGCCCGTAGTGCCATTCCCCGGGCTTTGCATGGCGCATGGCGCTCTCGGCCGAACGCATCAGTACGCGCCTGAGCGGAGCCGCCATGGATTGCGAACCGAATTCACGCTTCGGCTGGATATTCATTCATGTCTCCGGCGACCGTGTCGCGCCCGCAGCATCGGAAACACGATGCGTAAAGGAGATCAAGCGTCCCATCAACAGTAGGGTCGATAGCTGCAACGAGCGGGTTGACGGCGGCAAGTACGCTGGTCCATCCTTATCGCAGGCAAGAGTAACGACAAGGTGATGGGTCAACATTTTCCGCAGACCAAAGCACGCGGAGACCGTCGGCGGTGAGAAAAGAGCCCGCCGCAGGCATTCCGCAGGGTCAATCGCGCGACGGCGCCGCGGAAGCCATCCACATCGAGAACCTGCGCAAGAGCTTCGGCCAGCTCGAGGTCTTGAAGGGCGTGTCGCTGTCGGCCCGCGACGGCGATGTGGTCGCCATCATCGGAGGTTCCGGTTCCGGCAAGTCGACGCTGCTGCGATGCATCAACTGCCTGGAGAACCCGACCAGCGGGCTCATCCGCGTGAACGGCGAGGAAATCAGGATGAAGGCCGACAGCCACGGCCACACACTGCCCGCCGACCGGCGGCAGATCGAGCGCATCCGCTCCAAGCTCGGCATGGTGTTCCAGAGCTTCAACCTGTGGAGCCACATGACGCTGCTGGAAAACGTCATCGAGGTGCCGATCCATGTGCTCGGCGTGAAGCACAGCGAGGCGGTGGCGATTGCCGAGAAGCTGCTGGCGCGCGTCGGTCTTGCCGAAAAGCACAACGTCTATCCGGCTTTTCTTTCGGGTGGGCAGCAGCAGCGCGGCGCGATCGCGCGGGCACTCGCCATCGAGCCGCGCGTCATGCTGTTCGACGAACCGACGTCGGCGCTCGACCCGGAACTGGTCGGCGAAGTGCTCAAGGTGATCGGCGACCTTGCGCTGGAAGGCCGCACGATGGTGCTGGTGACGCATGAGATGAAATTCGCACGCAGGGTCGCGACGCATGTCGTCTACCTGCACAACGGGCTGGTCGAGGAAGAAGGCCCGCCCGAACAGCTCTTCGGCGATCCGAAATCGGACAGGCTGAAGCAGTTCCTGCACAACGTGCATTAGGGCAATCAAGAAAGCTGGGAACATGAAGATAGCAACCGGGAGAACGACCATGCTTAAGACACTTAAGACACTTAAAATTGCAGCGGCGGCAGCCGTCATCGCCGCATCGGGAATCGCGGTGGCCAGCGCCGAGCCGCTCAAGGTCGGCTTCTCGCCAGAGGCCTATCCGCCCTTCTACTCCGCCGACGCATCCGGCGCCTGGGGCGGCTGGGAGGTCGACATCGTCAACGCGGTCTGCGCCGAGGCCAAGTTCGAATGCGAACTGGTGCCGATCCCGTGGGATGGCCTGATCCCGGCGCTGACCACCAAGAAGATCGACGCGATCATGAATTCGATGTCGATCACCGACGAGCGCAAGAAGACCATCGACTTCTCCGACAAGTACTACAACACGCCGACGGCCGTGATCGGCGCCAAGGGCACCGACTTCACCGCCACGCCCGAGGGGCTAAAGGGCAAGATCCTCGGCGTCCAGGTGTCGACCGTCCACGCGGCCTACGCCAAGAAGCACTTCGCCGATGCCGCCGAGATCAAGGAATACCAGACCCAGGACGAGGCGAACCAGGATCTGGCGGCAGGGCGCATTGATGCGACCCAGGCCGATTCCATCGCGCTCGACGCCTTCCTGCAGTCCGACCAGGGCAAGGCCTGCTGCGACTCGAAGGGCAACGTCGCCGAGGACCTCGCAATCCTCGGCCCGGGCGTTGGCGCCGGCGTGCGCCAGGGCGACACCGCCACGAAGGACCGCATCAACGCGGCCATCAAGGCGATCCGCGACAACGGCAAGTATGCTGAGATAACCAAGAAGTATTTTGCCTTCGACATCTACGGCGGCTGAGTTAAGCTTGCCGCCAGCCGCGCCCCGAATCCCGGCGCGGCTGGCGTTTTTTGCAGTGAACTGACCTATCCACCAGGGGAACCGGCGCGCAGATTCCGCAAAGGGACGCGGCCGAGCATAGCGGGAACGGGCTCATAGAAGCGCTGATCCATCTTGCGCAGGCGAGCGCTTTCGACCTGCTGGCGCTCAGTCCGCCCGGCTGGGGCGGCAATCTCCTGCGCGGGCTGATGAATTCGATCATGATCGCGGTCGGCGCCTACGGCATCGGCATATTGATCGGCATTGGTGGCGCCTTCGGCAAGCTCTATGGCGGGCCGGTGACGCGCGACCTGCTCGAACTCTACACGACGCTGGTGCGCGCCATTCCCGAACTGGTTCTCATCCTGCTGCTCTATTTTGCGGGCACCGACCTGATCAACCGCCTGCTTGAGGCGCTCGGCCAGCAGCGCATCGACATCAATGGACTGGTCGCCGGGATCTGCGTCCTTGGCTTCGTGCAGGGCGCCTACGCCACGGAGGTGATCCGGGGAGCGATCCTCGCGATACCGCAGGGCCAGATCGAGGCGGCCCGCGCCTACGGCATGTCGCCGCTCCTGATGCTGCGCCGCATCACGCTGCCAGCCATGCTGCCCTTCGCCATCCCAGGCCTCGCCAATCTGTGGCTGATCGCGACCAAGGATACGGCGCTGCTGGCCATCGTCGGCTTCAACGAACTGACGCAGGAGACCCGTACCGCCGCCAGCACCACCAAGGCCTACTTCACCTTCTTCCTCGCGGCCGGCGCGCTCTACCTGATGATCACGCTGTTCTCAAACGTCATCATCTCGCGCATCGAGAAATGGGCGCGGCGCGGCATGCCGTCGGGGGCGCACTGATGAGCGGCAGCGCGATCAGCGGGCTGGTCGACCGAAGCGCGCGCGCATCGCTGTGGCTGCAGCCGCACCGCATCGTCCTCATGCTGATCGGCGTGGGCCTGGTTGTCAGCGCCGCCGTGTTCATGCGGTGGGACTGGATTCCCAACTATTACGGGCTGGCGCTGCAGGGCATCTGGCGCACGCTGTGGATACTCGCCGTCACCGTCGTGCTCGGCTTTCTGCTGGCGATTCCCATCGGCCTTGTCCAGGTCACCGGGCCGCGCTGGCTCGCCTGGCTGGCCTACTCATTCTGCACGGTGATCCGCGGCACGCCGCTGCTGCTGCAACTGTGGTTTCTCTACTACGGGCTAGGCTCGCTGTTTCCGCAGTTTCCGTGGATCCGCGAATCCTGGCTGTGGCCCTATCTCAGGCAGGCATGGCCCTATGCCGTCCTCTCGCTGACGATTTCCTACGCGGCCTACGAGGGCGAAGTCATGCGCGGCGCCTTTGCCGGCGTGGCGCGCGGCCAACTCGAAGCGGCGCGGGCGTTCGGCATGAGCCGCTGGAAGGTGTTCCGCCGCATCTGGCTGCCGCAGGCAGTCTACCGCGCGCTGCCGACCCTGACCGGCGAGACGGTGCTGCAGCTCAAGGCGACGCCGCTGGTCGCCACGATCACCGTGGTCGACATCTACGCGGTCGCCTCGAAGGTCAGGCAGGAAACCTTCATCGTCTACGAGCCGCTGCTGCTTCTGGCTCTGATCTACCTTTGCATCACCGGCATCCTGGTGTTTGCATTCCGCAAGCTCGAGGCCCGCATCCCCAACAGACTGGGATAGCTAGATGTCCGAAACGGTCCGCATGGATCTGGCTGAAGCGATTGCGCTCTGCGAACAGGCGGCGCTTGCCGCCGGCGCGAACAAGGAGACCGCGGCTTCGCTGGCGAAGTCGGTCGTCGCGGCCGAGGCTAAGGGCGTCAGGTCGGTCGGCCTCGCGCATTTCCTCGACTATCTCGATGCGCTCGAAAGCGGCCGCATCGACGGTGCGGCCGAACCCGTGGTCACGCGACCGGCGCTTGCCGTGTTCATGTCGGACGCCAGAGGGGGCATTGCCCACACGGCATTCGACCGGAGCTTCCATGATCTCGCGAAGTCGGCGCGCATTTTCGGGGTGGCGATCTTCGCCCAGAAGAATGCCTTCACCTGCGGCGAACTCGGATATTTCACGGGGCGTCTTGCAAGCGAGGGCCTTGTTGCGTTCGGGGCGACCAACGGGCCGGCGTTGCTTGCCGGCGCGGGTTCGGCCAAGCCCGTCTATTGCACCAACCCGATGTCGTTTGCAGCCCCGGTCGAAGGCGGCGTTCCGCTTGTCATCGACCAGTCGTCGAGCGAGACGGCATTCGTCAGCCTCCGCAAGGCGGCCGAGGAGGGACGCGAGATACCGACCGGCTGGGCGGTCGATTCACGCGGCAAGCCCACTACCGATCCGGCTGCCGCCATGAAGGGCGCGCTGCTGGCGTTCGGCGGCAACCGCGGCGCCAATGTCGCGCTGATGGTCGAGGTGCTGGCGGCGGGGCTGACTGGCGCCAACTGGTCGCTCGACGCGCCCTCCTTCACTCAAGGAGCAGAAAGCCCGGGCACCGGGCTCTTCCTGCTGGCCATCGAGCCAAAACTCATCGATCCCGATTTCGCGGCGCGGCTGAAGGCGCAGCTCGACCGCCTTGCCTTCGACCACCGCGTTCATGTGCCAGGCGTGTCGCGCGGCAAGGCCGGCATGCTCGCCAAGGCGCTCGGGCTGGATGTACCGGCGGACATCGTCCGCAGGATCGCCGCCTATGCCGATCGGCATTTGCCGGGGTAGCCGCGTCTTTGCGCTTTTGACAAATAGATCGCCGTGCGTCCTATCGGACGCACAAAGGACGATCTAGATTATTAAGGGAGCATCGGAACGGGCCGAAAACCGGTTTCCACTTTTCGGTCCGATGCTCTAAGACGGGCTCTCACCCAAGTCGCAAGGCGCTACCATGACTGAAATTCTGGAGATCCCGAAACTCGTTACCGTTTTCGGCGGCTCGGGCTTCGTCGGCAGGCATGTGGTACGCGCGCTTGCCAAGCGCGGCTACCGGGTTCGCGTCGCGACGCGGCGGCCTGAACTCGCCGGCCATGTCCAGCCGCTTGGCAATGTCGGCCAGATTCAGCCGGTGCAGGCCAACATCAGGGTGCCGTGGTCCATCAACCGCGCGGTCGAGGGCGCCGCCCATGTCATCAATCTGGTCGGCATACTTTATCAGTCCGGCGCACAGACCTTTTCGACGGTCCAGCAGCAAGGCGCGCGCAATGTCGCGGAAGCGGCCAAGGCGGCCGGGGCGAAGCTGACGCACGGTTCGGCTATCGGCGCGGACGCCGCGTCGGCGTCCGCTTACGCGCGCAGCAAGGCGCTCGGCGAACAGGCCGTGCTGGACATCGTCAAGGATGCGGTGATCGTCCGTCCGTCGATCGTGTTCGGTCCCGAGGACGAGTTCTTCAACCGCTTCGCGAACATGGCGCGCTTTTCGCCGGCTCTGCCGCTGATCGGCGGCGGCACGACAAGGTTCCAGCCAGTCTTCGTGGGCGATGTCGCCGAGGCGATAGCCCGCTCGGTCGACGGCCAGGCCAAGGGCGGCCATATCTACGAACTCGGCGGACCGAATGTCATGACGTTCCGCGAACTGATGGAGCAGATGCTGGAGGTCATCGACCGCAAGCGCCTGCTTGTTCCCATCCCTTGGTGGGCCGCGGAAATCCAGGGTGCGGTCCTCGGGCTGCTGCCGAAACCTCTGTTGACGCGCGACCAGGTCACGCTGCTGAGGTCCGACAATGTGGTGTCCACCGAAGCAGAGCGGTCCCATCGCACCTTGGCGGGGCTCGGCATCCAGCCCGAATCGACCGCCGCCATCCTGCCGAGCTATCTCTGGCGCTACCGGGTGGCCGGGCAGTTCACCCACAAAAGCGAAACCTAGCACCAATCGTGCAGGCGGTTGCCGCCCTTCTGCCTGATGGAATCGAGCCCTGGGTGGCGGCGCTGCTGATCATCGCCAGCGCCTTCACCTCGGCCCTGACGGCTGCCTTCGGCATCGGCGGCGGCATCGCCATGCTGGCGCTGATGGGACTGTTCGTGCCGGTGGCTTCGCTGATCCCGGTCCACGGAGCCGTGCAGCTCGGGTCCAACACGGGCCGGGCCTGGCACCAGCGCGCTTTCGTTCGGATGGATATCGCCGCGCCATTCATTGCGGGCAGCGTCGTCGGGGCGGTGCTTGGCGTTTTCCTTGTCGTCCAGCTTCCCGATGCGCTGCTGAAGCTCTTCCTCGGCGGTTTCATACTGCTTCTCATCTGGGCAAAGATCCCCGGCATCGAGCGGCTGAGCAAGGCCGGGCTGGCGGTGGCGAGCGTGGCGGTCGCGGTTCTCTCCATGATCGTCGGCGCGACCGGACCGCTGGTCGCCGTGCTGTTCGCCCGGTTCCTGGAGAACGACCGCAAGGCGCTGATCGCCACCAGCGCGGTTGCTATGACCACCCAGCACCTGCTGAAGATCGTTGTCTTCGGCATTGCCGGCTTCGCGTTCTGGCAGTGGGTGCCGCTGGTCGCCGCGATGATCGTGTCGGGCTTCGTGGGGACGATCTACGGAACGGGGCTGCTCGAGCGCATGCCGGAAGAGACGTTCCGCAAATGGTTTCGCATCGGCATCACCGTGCTGGCGCTGGACCTCGCACGCCGCGGCCTGATGGGGCTTTAGCCCCAGATGAAGAGAGCGGCCAGCCCGACGCCGCCGACAATCAGCCGCCACCATGCGAACAGCGCGAAGCCATGCCGCGACACATAGTCGAGCAAATGGCGCACGACGATGACGGCCATGACGAAGGCCGCCACGAAACCGACCGCGATCACCGGCAGGTCGGCCGCCGACAGCACGTCGCGGTTCTTGTAGAGATCGTAGGCAAATGCGCCGGCCATGGTCGGCATGGCGAGGAAGAACGAGAACTCGGCCGCCGAGCGCTTGTCCGTGCCCATCAGCAGCGCGCCGACAATGGTCGAGCCCGACCGCGACGTGCCGGGAATGAGCGCCAGGCACTGGAAGAGGCCGATCTTCAGGCAGAGCGACAGCGGGAAATCCATCGCGTCGTGGTATTTCGGCTTCAGTTCGAGCCGGTCGATCCATAGCAGCACCAACCCGCCCAGGATCAGCATGATGCAGATCAGCTTCGGTGTTTCGAACAGCACCGTCTTGATGAAGCCGTGCGCGGCGACGCCCACAAAGGCCGCCGGCAAGAACGCCAGCAGGACGCCGAAGACGAAGCGGCGCGTGCGCGGGTCACCAGGGAAGTCGACGAGGATTTGGACCAGCCGGCTGAAATAGACGGTCAGGATCGCAAGGATAGCACCGAGCTGGATGAGGATCTCGAACGCCTTGCCGGTCGATTCGAAACCCAGGAAATGGCCGGCCAGCAGGATATGTCCGGTGGAGGAGACCGGGATGAATTCGGTGAGCCCTTCGAGCAGGCCGAGCACGAGGGCGTCGATAAGTGACTGGTTTTCCATGATTGCCCGTTCCGTAAGGGAGGCCGCTATTGCTTGTCACGGCGTGGAACCGGTCCTATAGGTCGGTCGGCCGTGGCGACCCCGGAATCGGGGTGCGGAAGATTTAGCGGCAAGGCCAACGCGAGGCCAGACGCAAATTCGGTTTTAAACGCGGGACCATGCTGACGCTTTTTCACCATCCAATGTTCGCTACGTGTCGTTTCGTCCGCCTGGCGTTCGGCGAGTTCAGCGAGGAGCTCGCGCTTATCGAGGAGAAGCCCTGGACGCGCCGCAAGGAATTCCTGGCGTTGAACGCGGCCGGCACGTTGCCCGTGCTTCTGGCCGAGGGCGACGTGCCGATCATCGGCGCCCATGTCATCGCCGAATATCTTGACGAGACCCGCGGCGTATTGAAGCGCGACCGCCGGCTGCTCGCCGAAGATCCGATCGACCGCGCCGAAATCCGCCGTCTTGCCGACTGGTATCTGGTCAAGGCCGACGGCGAGGTTACGCGGCATCTGGTGCGCGAACGCGTTCTGAAGCCGCTGATGCCCGAGGCGCTTGGCGGCGGGTCGCCTGATTCGTCGGCCATCCGCGCCGCGCGCGCGAATGTGCGCCAGCACATGAAATACACCAACTGGCTTGCCGGCACCCGGCACTGGCTCGCCGGCCCGCGCATCACCTATGCAGACCTTGCGGCGGCATCGACGCTGTCCATCCTCGACTATCTCGGCGAGATCGACTGGAGCGGTCATGGCGCCGCGCGGGAATGGTACACGCGCATGAAGTCGCGCCCTTCCTTCCGTCCCCTGCTCACCGATCGGGTCCGGGGCCTTTCTCCGGCTGCTCATTATGCGGACCTCGACTTCTAGCAAACCGGGCGACAGCGAGGACTTGCGGCGCATGATCGGCCGTGAGGCAAGGCTTGCCGGCTTCGCTGCCGTGGCGGTGACCACGCCCGACGCCATTCCGCTTGCTCCGGGCAGGCTGAGGCAGTTCGTCGCCGATGCGTTTCACGGCTCGATGGGCTGGATGGCCGATACGCTGGAGCGCCGCGCCGCGCCGCGCACGCTCTGGCCGGAGGTTCGCTCGATCATCGTTCTCGCCATGAACTACGCTCCGGACGATGATCCGCGCGCGGTTCTCGAGCAGCCGGATCGTGGCGCGATATCGGTCTATGCGCGAAACCGCGATTACCACGATGTCATCAAGGGCAGGCTGAAGGAGGTCGCCGGACGGATCGTGGCGCGCACCGGCGGCGACGTGAAGGTGTTCGTGGACACCGCGCCGGTCATGGAAAAGCCGCTGGCTGAAGCCGCCGGCATTGGCTGGCAGGGCAAGCATACCAATCTGGTCAGCCGCGAGTTCGGCTCGTGGCTCTTCCTCGGCAGCATCTTCACCACCGCCGACATCCCGCCCGACGCGGCCGAGGAAGATCATTGCGGATCGTGCCGCGCCTGCCTCGACGCCTGCCCGACGGACGCCTTCCCCGCGCCCTACCGGCTCGATGCGCGCCGTTGCATTTCCTATCTTACCATTGAGAACAAGGGGCCGATCCCGCACGAGTTTCGCGCGGCAATCGGCAACCGCATCTATGGCTGCGACGACTGCCTGGCGGCATGCCCCTGGAACAAGTTCGCGCAAGAGGCGTCGGAGGCGAAGCTGATTGCGCGGGACGATCTGCGGGCGCCGCCGCTGGCGGAACTCCTCATGCTTGACGAGAAGGCTTTCAGAACGTTCTTTTCAGGCTCGCCCGTAAAGCGCATCGGGCGCGACCGATTTCTGCGCAACGTGCTGATATCAGCCGGCAATTCCGGTGACGCAGCACTTGCCGGGCGCTGCCGCGCCTTGCTCGATGACGCCTCGCCGCTGGTGCGCGGGGCTGCGGTGTGGGCGCTTTCGAGACTGATCGATCGGGACGAGTTTGCGGCTCTTGCGGACAGCAAGGCCGAACGGGATCTGAATGTCCAAGCGGAATGGTTCGCCGCGCATTCACAGGCGGCCTCAGTGCCGCCCCTCATCGCCCTGCCGGGCACTTCTCCCCGTGAGAACGGGGAGAAGGAAGACAGCCGCAACATCGGTGCCCACCTCTCCCCGTCCTTCACGGGGAGAAGGTGAGGGGCCACGCAACAGCAGGGTACGAAACGACACGCATGACATCACGCTTCTTCATCTTCGGCGCCGGCTATTCCGCCAGGGCATTCGCGGCGGCGCGGGAGGATGCCTCGATGCCGATCGCGGGCACGACGCGCTCGCCTGAGAAATTCGACGCGTTGCGCGGCGTCGGCATCGAGCCGTTGGCTTTCGACGGACAGGCGCTGTCGTCCGACCTGCTGGCGAGCATCAAGCAGGCGACGCATCTTGTCGTGTCGATCGCGCCGGACGATGGCGGCGACCCGGCGCACGCCTTGCTGGCTGGCAGCGTTGCGGCACTGGCGCCGCAGCTGCGCTGGATCGGATATCTCTCCACCGTGGGCGTCTACGGCGACCACGCCGGCGACTGGGTGGACGAGCAAGCAGAATGCCGCCCCGTGTCGAGACGTTCGGTGCTGCGCGTCGAGGCCGAGAAGCAGTGGTTGGCGCTCGGCGAAAGGACCGGGCTGCCCGTCGCCGTGCTCAGGCTGTCCGGCATCTACGGTCCCGGGCGCAACGCCCTGGTGAACCTCGCGGACGGCACGGCCAAGCGCCTGATCAAGCCCGGACAGGTCTTCAACCGCATCCATGTCGCCGACATCGCAGGCGCGCTGTGGCATCTCGCGGACCGCGGCCTGGGGGGCATTTTCAACGTGACCGACGACATGCCCGCGCCGCCCCAGGATGTCGTCACCTACGCCGCCGACTTGATGGGGATCGAGCCACCGCCCGAAATTTCATTCGATTCCGCCCAACTTTCGCCCATGGCCCGGTCATTCTATGGCGAAAACAAGCGGGTTTCGAACGCGGCGATAAAGGAAACGGGGTATCGCTTTCTCTATCCGGACTATCGCGCGGCGTTCGATGCGATGTGGTTGGCCGGCGACTGGGCCGGTGAGGGACAGCGCGATGCGCGGACGCCGATGAAGCGCTCGTGATCGAACCAATCGCGCGAAAGTGCTATGATTCGGGCGATTTGCATCGCCATGTGGCCGCAGAGGGCCTTCAAAGCTGGGGACAGCCCATGATGACTTTGCTGAAGTCGGCGCTGAAGTTCGCCGCGGTCCTGGTGGCGGTTTTCGCCATGGCGGGCGTGGAAGCGCCGAATGCGGCCGCCGAGGAACTCGCCAAGAACCTGTTCGGCAACAAGAAGCTGCCGGCAGCGCTGCCGGCCAAGTCGTACGGCTTCTATTCGAAAGGCTGTTTCTCCGGCGGTGTCGCCATTGCGACTGACGGCCCTACCTGGCAGGCGATGCGGCTTTCGCGCAACCGCCGCTGGGGCCACCCGACGATGATCGCGCTGATCGAAAAGCTGTCGCGCGAGTCCGCCGAGAAGGATGGCTGGCCGGGACTGCTGCTCGGCGACATCTCGCAGCCGCGCGGCGGACCCATGCTGACCGGCCACGCATCCCACCAGATCGGCCTCGACGCCGACATCTGGTTCACGCCGATGCCGAGCCGCACGCTTTCCGCCGGCGAACGGGAGAACATCAGCGCCGTTTCGATGATCAAGAAGAAGGGCCTGACGGTCGACGACAGCGTCTGGACGCCCGAGCGGGCCAGGCTTCTGCGCCGGGCCGCCAGCTATCCCGAGGTGGAGCGGATTCTCGTCCACCCCGGCATCAAGAAGAAGCTGTGCGACACCGTGAAGGGCGACCGCTCATGGCTGCGCAAGGTCAGGCCGTTCTGGGGCCACGACTATCATTTCCATATCCGGATCGGCTGCCAGCCCGGCTCGACCGGCTGCAAGGAGCAGGCGGCGACCACGCCGGGCGACGGCTGCGACAAGTCGCTGGCCTGGTGGTTCACGGAAGAGCCGTGGCGGCCAAACAAGAACCCGGACGCGCCCAAGGCCCGCGACCTGATGAAGCTGTCCAACCTGCCGAAGGAATGCCGGCTCGTGCTTGCCGCGCCCTCGCCGGAATCGGAGATGGCCGCGACCTTCAAGGGCGGCGGTGGCGGCGGAACGTCGATTGCCGCCGTGATCCAGTCGGCCGGCGACCCCGCGGCGACTGAAATCGCTCCGGATGAAGCCGCAATCGGCGCGAACGCAATCCTGCCGGCCGATGGCGTCAGGATCCCGCTTCCGGAGTGGCGACCGCAGAAATGATCTGACACACATCCACTAACGACGAAGGGCATTTGCAGGACGGCGCGAGTGTCGTAATCATCCGTCCCGCGTCGTTCTGAAAAAGCCTGGGAGGGGACTATGGCGGCATCGGATTTCTACGAAGTGCTGGATCCGCGATTCGGCAAAATGTTCAACGGCAATGCCAGGGTGAACAATCTCTACACGGGCTGCCAATGGGCCGAGGGTCCGGCCTGGTTTGCCGCCGGCCGTTATCTGGTCTGGTCCGACATACCCAACAACCGCATCCTGCGTTACGACGAGACCAGCGGCAATGTCAGCGTGTTCCGCGAGCCGTGCGGCAACACCAACGGCCATACCGTTGATTGGCAGGGTCGCCTCGTATCCTGCGAGCATCAGGGCCGGCGCGTTAGCCGGACGGAGTTCGACGGTTCGGTGATCACAATCGCCGACACGTGGCAGGGCAAGCGCTTCAACTCGCCCAACGACGTCGTCGTCAAGTCGGACGGCTCGATCTGGTTCACGGACCCCGCCTACGGCATCGACAGCGATTACGAGGGCGACAAGGCCGACAGCGAGATCGGCGCCTGCCATGTCTATCGCGTCGATCCGGGCAACGGGAAGGTCGATGCAGTCATCACCGACATGGTGCGGCCGAACGGCATTGCGTTCTCGCTCGACGAGACCAAGCTCTATGTCGTCGACACAGGGCGTACCCACGGCGCGCACCACCCCGCCCACATGCGGGTGTTCACTGTCTCCGGAGGCAAGAAAATCAAGGGCAGCAAGGTGTTCGCCGACTGCACCGCCGGCCTGTTCGATGGCTTCCGGCTGGACGAGCAGGGCAATATCTGGACGAGCGCAGGCGACGGTGTGCATTGCTACGCGCCGGACGGCACGCTGATCGGCAAGGTGAAGGTACCGGAAGTGGTGGCCAACGTCTGTTTCGGCGGCGCCAAGCGCAACTGCCTCTACATCGCCGGCACGACCTCGCTGTACATGGTGCGCCTGATGGTCAATGGCGCCAAGACCTACTGAGGGGCAGCACGCCCGGCGGCGCGGAACGGGGAGACGGCGAGTATTCAGGCCGGCTTCAGGATGGGCGAAACCACGACCGGTTGAGGCAACGCGGTAACCGAGGCGATCGCGCCTCTGTCAACGAGCGTCGGTTTTGTGTAGACCTTTTTCATTGCAGTTCTACGGATTTACGACTGGTCCTTAGCAGATGCACGTTCCGCCAATAAACGCGTTAGCTGCGGGCGACTGCGCTGGGGCTGCTTTGCGGGTTGGTCTGAATGTCTGACTTCATCCATTCGCTGATCGAGCAATACGGGCTGATCGCTGTCTTCATAGGATGCGTGGCTGAAGGCGAGACCGCCGCCATCTTGGCCGGTTTTTTCTCGCATCAGGGGATTTTCGTGCCCTGGCAGGCGTTTCTGGCGGTGTTTCTGGGCGCTTTCGGCGGAGATGCGACGTTCTTCCTGTTCGGACGCCGCTTTTCCGACAGGCCTTTCGTGGCGCGCTTGCGAAAGCGCGAGGGGTTCGATCGCGCATTGGACCTGATGCAGAAGCATCCGGCGCTCTATGTCATCGGCAATCGCTACATCTACGGTTTCCGCCTGGTCGGCGGTGTCGCCGCCGGCCTGTCCGGGATCGCAGCGCCCAAGTTCATCGTCCTCAACGCCCTGTCGGCGCTGGTCTGGACGACGCTGTTTTGTGGCGTCGGCTATGTCTTCGGGCTGAGCGCCGAGCAGATCGTCGGCAACGAACTGCACAAGCATCAGATGCTTTTCATCGGTCTCGGGATAGGCGTCGCCGCCGGCCTCGCCGGCTGGTACGCCGCGCATCGTCTCAGTGGCCGTGCGGCCCGCTCCGCCGGCAGACACTGATATGGTCCTCGATCAGCGGTTTCTGGCCCGCAACGTCCTGCCTATTGCAACGCTGCTGCTTGGCGCATTGCTGAACGCAGGCGTCATCTCGGCCCAGTCCCAGCCCATTCCGATCCGGATCGCGATCGGCGCGGTGGCTATCGGGCTGGTGTTCGCGACCGTCTTCGCGGTGCTTCATCACGCGGAGGCGATCGCCCATCGCATCGGCGAGCCCTACGGTACGCTCGTCCTGACCCTGGCGGTCACGACGATCGAGGTTTCGGTCATCGTCGCAATGATGCTGCACGGCGAGAACAATCCGACGCTGGCGCGCGAATCCGTCTTTGCCACCTGTATGATCGTCTGCGGCGGCGTCATCGGTGTCTGCCTGATGCTCGGTGGAATGCGGCACGGACATCAGGAGCTCAAGCGGCAGGGCACCAGCGCGTACCTTGCTATGCTCGCCGCGCTGGCGGTTCTGGCGCTGGTTCTTCCGAACTTCACCCTTTCCGGGGGAGACGCCGCATATTCCGGCATCCAGCTTGGCTTCGTCAGCGTCCTCGCCGTGCTGCTCTATATCAGTTTCGTGCTTGCGCAGACGGGACGCCACAAGGAGGACTTCGTCAAGGAACTGATCGAAGCGCGCGAAAGGCCGCACCTCGCGGAAATGCCCGGTATATCCGGCAACGTCATTTTTCTACTGGCCGGGCTCGTCGGCGTCGTTCTCCTCGCCGAGGATATCGCGGCAGGCATAGAAGGTGCGCTTGTGACACTTCAGGTCCGGCAGGCGGATGCGATTGTCGGCGCTTTCATCGCGACACTGGTGCTGCTGCCGGAATCGGTCGCCGCAATCAAGGCATCGCTGAAGAACGAACTCCAGCGCAGCCTGAACATTGCCCTGGGCTCTGCTTGCGCGACAATAGGCCTGACCATTCCTGCCGTGGCGACCGCGAGCCTGATCACCGGCAAGGATCTCGTGCTCGGTCTGAGCTCAGGCGATACCGTTCTGCTGCTGCTGGTGTTGGCAGTCAGCATGCTGAGCTTCGGGACGGGACGTACGACCTCGCTGACGGGCCTTGTCCATCTCGTCGTATTCGCCGCCTACTGCTTCCTGATATTCTTTCCCTGACAGCTCACGGATGGCTACATCGTAACCTTGCGGTTGTTGCCGAGCTCGACCTTTGCGCCTGTGACCGCGGCCGTCAGCATCTTCACGGCGGCAACGATCTTGCCCGGGCTATCCCAGACTTCAGCGTCTTCCGGCGTGACGGTGATCACGCGGATCCCGGGATCGTCCTTGGAATCCCAGAACGCCTTGTTGTCGGGAGTCCACAATTCGCTGATCTTGGCGCGGTCGTTGGTCACCTTTGCCGTGCCGGTGATGCTGACATACTTGTAGCCGCTGTTGTCCGCGAAGGCCAACGTGACGATCGGAAAGTCTTCGATCTGGCCGTCCTTCATCCCGTCGACATCGATCAGGAAATATATCGCATCCTCATCGCGATCGACATTGGCGGCGAGCGGCCGGGCGCGCCCGCGTTCCCCGTCCCACGTTACGAACATGCAGATGTTGATCTTCTCGGCGAGTTGCCAGACGCGGTCGCGCGCTTCATCCTCGGTAAGGTCGGTCTTGTCGATGTGGCTCATAGCACGCTCCTGAAGCTGATTGATTGCTGCCTGACGGGCGGGACCGGTATCGGGCCCGGCGAAGGCTGTGGTGGAACTGGTCCGGGAACCGGCCCAGGGAAAGGCTCGGGGACCGGGCGAGGTCTGCCGGCGGGAAACTGAACGGGCATGGTCATGTCACCAGCACATCGGCGTGTTTGGCAAAGCCCACGAAAGCCTCGCGGGCTTCCTCGGGCGAGGTCTTCCCCGCGATGGCAGCTTGCAGGACCTCCATCGTCGACTGGTAGACCGGTCCGCGCCTGGAATGCGGCCAGTCGATCAGGACTTCGCACGCGTCGCGAACGGATTTGACTTCACGATTCGTGTTGTCGCCGATCCTGACGCTAACAATGCCCCCGAGGGGAATGCGGTCCTCTTGAACTTCAACTTCACGGCCGGTCGTGTCTTCCATGACTGTGGTCTCCACCGAGTCGTTGCAGCGGAGAGGCAAACGCGGCTGGGGTGCGGCAGTTCCGGACGACAGAGGAGGAAATTGCGCGGCGGGACTTTCGAAAGCAGCGCTTCGCTATCCCCGGCCCCTGTTGTCCATCGCCCAGGCGCCGGGACCCGCGAAGACAAGGTAGAGAAAGATGAAGCAGAACACGATCGCCGCCGAGCCGTTGTTGTTCGCGGGATAGAGGCTGGCCGGCGCGTGATATGTCCAGTAGGCCACGGCCATCATGCCCGCCAGAACAACCGCCGTTGGTCTTGTCAGGAAGCCTATAACCAGCAACAAACCGCCTGCCAGTTCCAGAATTCCGGCAATCAGCATGATGGTCGCCGTTTCGGGCGGCGGCGGCGGGAAGATCGAAGCCGGGATGTCGAAAAGAAGCACCATGCCGGAATGCACCAACAGCAGGCCCGCGACAATTCGGAGCACCGCGCGCGCATGCGACTGATAGGGCGTCAGTCTTTCGAACATCGGTTTACCCAACGTCAAAGCCCGATCTGGTCGCGGGGCGGGCCCGGGAAATCCGCGAACCGCGCCAGGTCGGCCTTGTCGCCCAATAGATCCTGGACCGCGCGCGCGGCCTGGTCGATCGCCGAATGGACGTAGGCATATGCGCCGGCGTCCGAATTGGCGATTGCGATGCGCCCCCAGCCCTTGCGCGATGCTTCGATGGGCAGTGGGCCATCCGGCCAGAAGGCGTCCCACGGCCGCATGTATTCCAGCGCGTAGCCATGCGACCAGCGATTGCAGGTGATCGCCTCGATGTCGCGCGCCGGGTCGAAGCCGCCGTCCTTTAGGGCGCGGCCGAGAAGGTCGCGGATTTCGCGTTCCATATCCTCGAAGCTGATGGTGGTAAGCGCATAGCGGCCGGCAGTCGCCTGATCGCGCGCCGACGATCCATCGGAACTCAACACCATCTTGGACATGTGCAGCACGAGGGGATCGGCCGGCTTGTCGGCGAATTTGTAGTTGTCCGACGAGACGGGGTAGTCGATCTCGACGGCGTCCCAGAAACATCCGGGCGCGGTGAAGCCGCCGATCTTCAGCTTGTCGAACGCCTCCCAGTTGCGGATCAGCACATTGGTATAGACAAGCGGAATCTTGACCTGGTCGTTCAGCGCCTCGACCTGGGGTTCCGCAAGCTCGTCGGTGATGTGCGGAATGACGCGGTGCCAGCAGGCCAGCACCACGTTGCGCGCCTCGACCGACTTCAGCTTGCCCTGCTCGACATAGGTGATTGCGACCGCTTGCGCGGATTTAGGGGCCCCCTTGTGCTTGACGCGCACGACCGAGGCGTTGAGCCGCAATCGCGTCGGCTTGCCCGGCTCGTCGAGCCTGGAATAATCGACCGGCTCAAGGAACAGCTCTTCCATGGTCGTGCCCTTCTGGGCCGCCGGGATGAGTTTGCGGACGAAGGCGCGCGCCACCGAGGCGTTGCCGTCGGGAAAGTGGTGGATGTAGTCGTCCGGATCGGTCAGCGCGAGCCGCCCGCTAGGGCTCATCGTCTTGTGGGGCTTGTCGCCGAGATCCATGCCGTCGAAGCCGGGATCGTAATTGCCCCAGGCATCGAGCGCGGTGACGCCGTCTATCCCGCATCCGAAATAGGCTTCGGTCGTGTTCTGGAAATAGAGCACGAGTTGCGGATCGTAGCCGCAGGTCTTGGTCAGGAAGTCGGCGTAGGTCGTCTGCGACAGAGCTTCGAACTTCTCCTCGCGCGTCATGCCGGGCAGATAGTCGCGCGGCGCGTCGATGAGCTCGATCAGATCGCTTTTCGCCTTGTCGCCAAGCGGCGTCTTCGGCACCCATCCGGCCGCGCTGTCGGTCTTCACAATCAGCGCATCGGCACCGAAGACTTCTTTCGCGAAGAAGATGCCCTCGCCCAGGCCGCGCTCTTCGTGCCATGCTTGGTCATACCAGTTCTCGAAGGCTTCGAGGTCGATGCCGACATCCTCCAGCACCTTGTTCACCAGCGGTGAAAAATAGCTCGGTGTCTGGAGCGATTGCGATCCGCCATAGCCGAGGATGGTCGTGCCGTTTGACGCCTTGAATTCGTTGCGGCGGGCGTGGCCGCCGAAATCGTCGTTGTTCTCGAGGATCAGTATCTTGGCGCGATCGCCGACCTGCTGGCGGTAGAGAAGAGCCGCTGCGAGGCCGGAGATGCCGCCGCCGACCACGACAAGGTCGTAGCGCTCACCCGTGGTGACCGCAGGCCGGGCCGTGTCCCAGAAAGTGCCGTCGCGCAGGGAATGCATCACCCCCATCGCCACCTCGCCGTGACCGCGAAGGCCGGCGAGAGCCGGCGGGTTCGGATCTGTCGCCGCGGCGAAAGCGCGATGGTCGAAGCCGCCTGCGACGCCGCCAATGGCGCCGACGGTCAGCGCGACGCCGTTAAGGAAATCGCGCCGCGTGATCGGCCGGTCCATGCCGAGTTCCCGGTCGCGGCGGTTGTCCTTCATGACATCCCTCCAATCATGCAAGAACGACGGGTCTTCTCGCGGACCCCTGGTCTACTCTAGTCGAAGGGCGACAGCGAACTCAACAGGCTGCCGGCGCGTTGCGGCCTGACGGTTATGTACCTGTTGATCAGCTCCTCGACATGGTCGTTGCGGGCGCGCGCGCTGTTGCCGCCCATGACGACGATCATCAGCCGCCTGGAGCCTCGGGAGACCGATGTGACGATGTTGTAGCCGGAAGCCTTGATGTAGCCGGTCTTTATGCCGTCCACGCCGTCGACCCGGCCGATCAGGTCGTTGTGGCCGCGCACCAGCCGTCCTCGGAACATGAAATCGCGCTGCGAGAAATAATGGAAATATTGCGGAAAGCGCGAACGCAGCGCGAGACCGAGCACCGCCATGTCGCGCGCCGTCGTGCGCTGGTCCGGGTCTGGCAGGCCGGACGCATTTCGGAACACCGTGCCGGTCATGCCAAGCTGGCGCGCCCGTGCGGTCATCTGCGCGGCGAACTGCTCCTCGGTGCCACCGAGATATTCGGCGACCGCGACCGCCACGTCGTTGCCCGACTTGACGGCGAGGGACAGGATCGCGCTTTCCGCGTCGATCGTCTGCCCGGCCTTGATGCCCATCTTGGACGGCGGCTGGCGGGACGCATTCGCGGACACGGGGATTTCGGTCGTCTTCGACAGGCGCCCCTGGTCCATTGCCTCGAACAGCAGGTAGAGCGTCATCATCTTGGTCAGCGACGCAGGATAGCGCGAAGCCGTAGCGTTGGCTTGGTAGAGCGTGGCCCCGCTCGACGCATCGAGCACCAGAGCGGAATATTTTGTCTCGGGGCCGGGCGGGGGGGCGGCGATCTCGAGCGGTTCGGTGGTTGTCGCGCAGCCGGCAACCAGCACGAGCACGCCAAGCAGGGCGGCCGTCTTGGCAAACAGCGATCGCAGCGCGCCGAAGCCCGCACCAGTTTGCGCGTATGAGTCGATCATTCTGTTGCCTGACGACGACATCTTTGGGTTACCCGACTAGCCTATGCCGCAAGGGGTTGCCATTCCCTTTCTGCAACAGTTGCGTGCAAATAGGGTATCTTGCCCACCGGACGCCCGCGGCTGGTTGGGCCCGGGCAGCGGACAGACAGAGCGGAGGGGTTCTCATGGCGGACAGCGGTCAGATCGGTGGTGCGGGTTCTCAGTTGCTTCGCGCGTCGCTTGCCCGCAGCGGCAAATGGGCGGGCGCGGTAGGCGTCGTCGGCGGCTTCATCGCGGATATTCTCCAGCCCCTCGCGCCATTCGCGGCCTTGATCGCGCTGATTGCCGCGATTGCGGCGCTGATCGTGGCGATCGCCATCGCCTTCCGCCTCGTGCTTGCGGCAAAGGCCATGCCGGCGATGGTGTTCGCCACGACGACGGCTGCCATCGCCGGCGGCGTCTATGCCCTACAAAAGGCAAGCGACGCACAGGACGGCCTGCTCGCGGGCCTCGTGCCGGCGGTCGCCGAGCTGCAGCAATCGATGGGCATCGTCGTCGCCAGGGTCGGCGAGATACAAAAGACCGTGGAGGAGACCCAGAAGACGGTTGTCGACACGCAGAAGTCCGTCGACGAGGTGCAGAAGACCGCCGAAAGCGTCGAGAAGACGACGCAGGAGATCGCCGCCAGCCAGCAAAAGAGCATCGAGCAGACGGAGCAGCTGCAGACGACGACGGAGCAGATCGCGCAATCCATCGAGAAGATCGCAGATGGCTTCGCGGCCCTGTCGACGCAGGGCGGGATCATCGCCGATCCCCAGCGCCCCGATCAGTTCTATCACAATGCGCGGGCCTACGAGCTTTCCGGCGACATGGTGAACGCGCGCCGCAGCTATCTGGCGTTCGCGAATTTCGATATCGACGCGGTCGACCCCTACACGCGCTTCGCCACGCTGCTGCGCGTCCAGGACGGTCGCGCCGGCGCACGCGAGGTTTTCGGGACGCTGGCCGAAAAGTCGCAGGCCCGGTCGGTCAAGCTCGTCCACATCCTGCAGTTCGAGGATGCACAGCGGCTGCCGAGACTGCAGGCATTCATTGCTTCACAGCCGGATTACGCGCCGGCATACTACCTGCTGTCGCAGGAATATTCGGAAGACCGGCTCGGCGCCCAGTCGCTAGCCGACAAGCGGGCCGAGGCGGCGGCGCTGACCAAATTCGTCTCCTACGAACCGGATGGCGGTCTGCTGAAATATTTCATCGACCAGACGCAGCTTGCCGACTGGCTGGATGCTTCGCGCCGCCGGCTGGCGTCGCTCGGCAACGTGCTGGACCCCGCCCTCTTCGCGCCAAAGCTCGTCCCGCAGCGCTCGAACCAGGGCTGGATTGTGACAGTCACGCTGCCGGAGCCGGCCACCGGGATATCGTGGCGGATGGGAACGGAAGGCCCCTATGTCGAGACGGGCTTTCTCGCCATGAACGACCAGACGACGGGCAAGCCCATGCCGAACCCGAGTTTCTCCATCGCGGATGATGCGAAGGCGGACATGATCTCGCTGAAATACCTGGACATCAGGGGGCAGGAGACCGGTCCGTACGACATTCGCTTCGATCCCGATGCCGCGCTCGCCGAGGGAAACCGCCAGGTTCTCGATCAGTTCTGGACATCGTGGATCGCGTTCGACGCCAGCGGCAACACCGGGCTGGTCTACTATACGCAGCTTCTGTCCTATCGCTGCGGGATCGAGGAGGCACGCTACAGCCTGAACGGCGAGACGCTCGACAAGACGCTGGAACTGCCGCCCTGCAACGCCAAGGATCCGTTTGCCCTGCCCGACAACACCATGCCGTTCTTCAAGATCGGCGAGGAGGTCAAGTTCATGGCGGTGCAACTGACCTATGTCGATGGCACCAAGTCGCCGGTTCGCGTCTTCAACCGTTGACGCAGAGCCTGACGGTCAGTTGTCCAGCACTTCGCGCGGCTTGGCCGCGAGCTGGTCGATCGTGAAAGGCCTGGACAGGAGATGCACGCCGGGGTCGAGCACGCCCGCCCGATTGAGTTTTGTCGCGTTTGACGACAAAATGCTGGGAAAACAAGGGGAAACGCCATGTCCGAGATTGCCTCCCTTGCCGCCACGATCTTCAGGCGGGCCGGAAAGTCTGAGCGCTTCATCGTTGCGATCGCCGGACCGCCGGGCTCGGGCAAGTCGTCGCTGGCCGAACGCCTGTCGGAGGTCCTGCCCGCAGACAGAACCGCCGTCATGCCCATGGACGGTTTCCATTTTGACGACATCGTCCTCAACCAGCGCGGCCTGCGCCCCCGCAAGGGCGCACCCGAAACATTCGACTTTGCCGGCTTTGCAGCGCTTCTCGGGCGCATCCGCTCGGGCGGGCCGGACATCGCGATCCCAGTCTTCGACCGCTCGATGGAGCTGTCGCGCGCCGGCGCAGCAATCATCGGTTCCGACGTGAAGTTCGTCCTGGTCGAGGGCAACTACCTGCTGCTGGACGAACAGCCCTGGTCAGCGCTCGGCGGCCTGTTCGACTTCTCCATTTTTGTCGATGTGCCGCGCGCCGAACTGGAGCGGCGCTTGATGGACCGCTGGCGGGGCCACGGAAAGTCTGACGATGACGCCCGCGCATGGATAGCATCGAACGATATGCCCAACATCGAGCGCGTGCTCGCCCGCCGACGCGCCGCCGACCTCGTCGTCAGCTTCGGATAGCGTCAGAGGAACGAAATCGAAAGATCTGTGTTGTTGTTCTTGCGGCGCGGACGTGCTCCATCGACGTTCCGGCCCACGCGGCGGCACTCAGGCCCGCCTTGCCAGAAGGATGAGGGTAATGGCTACAAAAGCAAAGAAGACCGGTCAGGCGAAAACCACTGCAGCGCCTGCAAAGTCCGCTGCCTCCAAGGACAACAAGAAGGCGTTCGGCACGGCAGCGCCGAAGTCGGTGAAGCCGGCGGTCGCCGCCAAGACTTCCGCCAGCAAGGCAAAGCCGGAGCAGTCGACGACTGCAAAGCCGTCAATGGCGCGCCGCATGATGCGCAAGGTCGCGCAAACGGCGACCAGCGCCGTCTCGGGTGCGGTTGCGGCGGCGGCTTCCGTGGTCGGCAAGAGCAGCAAACCGGCGAAGACAAAGGGCAAGTAACGACCCCAACCAGACGGCTTGCGGCGGGCTCAACTCCGTCGCGAGTCAACGTTCCTCAGGTACTCCCCGCGACGGTCAGGCCCTTTTGAACCGCCGGGCGCGACAAGGCCCGTGCGAGCCATGCATCGACGTTCGGGAAATTGTCGAAACCGACAATCTCGCGAGCCTCGTAGAAGCCTATCAGATTGCGCACCCAGCCGACATGCGCGACGTCGGCGATGGTGAAGTCGTCGCCCATGAACCACCGGCGGCCGGTCAGCCGCGTTTCCATCACGCCGAGCAAGCGCTTCGACTCGTCCGCGTAGCGGTTGAGCGGCCGCTTGTCGGCAATATCGCGGCCGGCGAACTTGTGGAAGAAGCCGAGCTGGCCGAACATCGGCCCGACGCTCGCCATCTGGAAAAACACCCACTGGATCGTCTCGTAGCGCCGCGCGGGATCGGAGGGGATCAGCTTGCCCGTCTTCTCAGCAAGGTAGAGCAATATGGCGCCCGACTCGAACAGGCCGATCGGCTTGCCTCCGGGTCCGTCAGGATCGACGATCGCAGGAATTTTGCCGTTCGGGTTGAGCGACAGAAACTCCGGCGTCCAGCTCTCGTTCTTCATGATGTTGATGGCGTGCGCCTCGTAAGGGAGCCCGAGTTCCTCCAGCGCGATCGACACCTTCACACCGTTGGGCGTCGGGAAGGAATAGAGCTGGATGCGGTCGGGATGCACAGGTTTCCAGCGACTGGCGATCGGAAATGCGGAGAGGTCGGTCATGCGGCGTCTCAATCTGTGGGCTCTAAACCTAGGAAGAAGCCCTGCCACGATCCATGGCGGGTATCAATGGTGGGGAGCGACCGGTCGGCGGTTGCGGGAAGCCGGTCAGACCGCTTTGAAGGCCACGACGGCATTGGTCCCGCCGAAAGCGAAGCCGTTGCTGACCGCAGCACGCACCTTGCGCTCCCGCGCCACGTTCGGCGTCACGTCCAGATCGCAGTCCGGATCGGGCGCGCGGTAGTTCGCGGTAGGGGGCACGACGCCCTCGCGGATGGCCATGACGCAGGCAATCATCTCGATCGCCCCGGACGCACCGAGGCAATGCGCGTGCATCGATTTGGTCGAGGAGACCGAAAGTTTTGGGGCATGTGCGCCGAACACCCGCTTGATGGCAACTGTCTCGATCTGGTCGTTCGCCTTGGTGCCGGTGCCGTGCGCGTTCAGATAGTCGACGTCCTCAGGGTTCAGTCGGGCTTCCGCCAGGCACGCGCTCATCGCCGCTGCGGGGCCTTCGACAGTTGGCGCGACGATGTCGGAAGCATCGGCCGAAAGCCCGACGCCTGCGAGTTCCGCCAATATGGTCGCGCCGCGCGCCATGGCGTGTTCGTAGGTTTCCAGCACAGCCATGCCCGCGCCTTCGCCCATGACGACGCCCTGCCGATCGGCCGAAAACGGACGGCATGTGTCCGGCGCGAGTATTCGCAGCGCTTCCCAGGCCTTGAGAACGCCCCATGACAGCGGAGAGTCCGTGCCGCCGGCAAGCATGACGTCCGCGCGGCCAAGCAGAAGCTGGTCCATGGCCGACGCGAAGGCATGGTTGGATGACGAACAGGCGGACGTCACGCCGAAGGTCGGCCCGCGCAACCCGAGATTCATGCTGACCTGGCCGGCGGCGGCGCCGGGCATGATCTT
>Ga0335394_10001103_pt1 | contig 29983 bp, 26 predicted proteins | sample MAT03_FD_205741 | JGI IMG/M metagenome (GOLD analysis project Ga0335394, IMG submission 205741) | Freshwater microbial communities from Lake Fryxell liftoff mats and glacier meltwater in Antarctica - MAT-03 (spades assembly) (version 2) ...
TGCATCCACTGACGCAAATCCGTTGGGCGATCTACCGGAACGGTTGGTCAAACACGCTGTGCGCTATGCCGATCATCGCGCGGCAAACCGAGAAGATTTAACCCCGATGATGCGGCACTATGCTGACCTGAAGGATGAGTATCCCCATGCGCTGCTGTTGTACCGGGTGGGTGACTTTTTTGAGACATTTTTTCAAGATGCGATCGCCGTCGCACGAGAGTTAGAGCTTGTCTTAACCAGCAAAGAGGCAGGCAAGGAAATTGGCCGGGTGCCGCTGGCAGGCATTCCCCATCACGCCCTAGAGCGCTATTGCACCCTGCTGGTAGATCGCGGCTTTGCGATCGCCATTTGCGACCAAACCGAAGATGCAGCCGACGCACAGGGTCGCTTGGTACAGCGGCAGGTAACGCGGGTCATCACCCCCGGTACGGTGCTCGAAGAAGGAATGCTGAATGCCCGCCGCAATAACTACTTGGCAGCGGTGGTGCTAGCAGGTAGCCACTGGGGATTGGCGATCGCCGATGTCTCCACAGGCGAGTTTCTCACCACCCAGGCCAGCGAGCTAGACCAGTTGACCCAAGAGCTGCTGCGGCTGCAACCGTCGGAAGTACTGGTACCCACTAACGCGCCTGATCTAGGCGGGCTGCTGCGTCCCGGCGAAACCTCTAGCCAGCTACCCGCGTGTTTTCCCTCTCAGTTTTGCTATACTTTGCGCTCCCAAACGCCCTTTATTCAGGCAGAAGCGCGGCAGCGGCTGCGCGAACGATTTCGGGTGCGATCGCTTGAGGGAATGGGCTGTGAACACCTGCCCCTCGCCGTCCGTGCCGCTGGCGGTCTGCTGGAATATCTAGAAGAAACCTCAGAGCGGGGTAGAGACACCGCAATCTGCACGGCTGATCCGCACAGTCAATCGCAGCACATCTTGCTCCAGCCGCTCTGCACCTACACCCTAAGCGATTACCTGGTCATTGATCATCAGACGCGGCGTAATCTAGAAATTACCCAAACCGCCCGCGATGGCACCTTTCACGGCTCACTGCTGTGGGCACTCGACAAAACCGTTACCGCCATGGGTGGACGGGCGCTGCGGCGCTGGCTGCTGCAACCGCTGCTAGAGATTGGCAAAATTGAGGCGCGTCAAGACACCATTCAAGAGCTGGTAGACAACGGCAATCTGCGCCAGATGCTCCAGCAGTTGTTGAAACAAATTTACGATCTAGAACGATTGACCGGGCGCGCTGGGTCGGGCACCGCCAACGCCCGCGATTTAGTGGCTCTGGCAGAGTCTTTAGCAAAATTGCCAGACTTGGCGCGGCTCGTGGCGGCCACCCACTCGGCACACCTTACCGCCCTGCAAATTGTTTCTCCCGATTTAGAACAGTTAGGGCAGACCCTCAAGGCTCATCTGGTAGATACCCCGCCGCTGTACTTAACGGAAGGCAATCTGATTCGTACTGGCATCAATCTACAATTGGACGATCTGCGGCAGCAAATTGATGCTAACCAGCAGTGGATCGCTCAGCTAGAAGTTGAAGAACGCCAGCGCACGGGCATCTCTAGTCTAAAAGTGGGCTACACCAAGGCATTTGGCTATTACATCAGCATTTCGCGCGCCAAGTCGAGTGAGCAGATCCCCAGTGGCTACATCCGTAAGCAAACCCTGACTAACGAAGAACGCTACATTACGGGCGAACTCAAAGACAAAGAGGCCGCTATTTTTAGTGCCCGCGATGCCGTCAACAAGCTGGAATACGACGTTTTTACAGCGCTCCGTGCATCTGTCAGCGACCACGCCGAGCCGATTCGTCAGATTGCTGGGGCGATCGCCGCTGTGGATGTGCTCTGTGCCCTGGCCGAAATTGCCGTCTACCAAAACTACTGTCGCCCGCAAATTACGCCGGGGCGAGACATTCAGATTACTGACGGGCGGCACCCCGTCGTAGAACAGTCACTCCCCGCTGGTTTTTTTGTGCCAAACTCTGCCGCATTGGGAAGTCGGCGCGACGGATCTTTGCCTGATGCCGCCCCTATGTCTGACCCGTCTGGTTTAGTCCCTGATTTAGTTCCTGATTTAGTTCCTGATTTAGTCATTCTCACTGGGCCAAACGCCAGCGGCAAAAGCTGCTATCTGCGGCAGATCGGGCTAGTTCAACTGATGGCGCAGGTGGGAAGCTTTGTCCCTGCCACAACAGCTAGATTGGGGGTGTGCGATCGCATCTTTACTCGCGTTGGAGCCGTAGACGACTTGGCTACCGGGCAATCAACCTTCATGGTCGAGATGAACGAAACCGCCAATATCCTCAACCACGCTACGCCCAAATCGCTGGTGCTGCTCGATGAAATTGGGCGCGGTACCGCCACCTTCGATGGTCTCTCAATCGCCTGGGCAGTGGCCGAACATCTGGCAACCAACATCTGTGCCCGCACTATCTTTGCCACCCACTATCACGAACTTAACGAGCTGGCCTCTATTTTGCCCAATGTCGCCAACTATCAGGTAGTGGTCAAAGAACTGCCTGATCAGATTATCTTTTTACACCAAGTGCGCCCCGGTGGTGCCGACAAATCCTACGGCATTGAAGCCGGACGGCTGGCGGGGTTGCCCACTTCAGTGATTCAGCGCGCCAAGCAGGTTATGGGACAAATTGAGCAACACTCCCATATTGCTGTAGGGCTGCGCCAGGGAAATGATACCCACTCCGCAAAAAATGGGAAAACCAAACGGCTCTCAGAGGCCAAAACCACTGACCAGTTGGATATTTGGCAGTCCTAACCGGGTAAGGATTTTTTGATGGACGGGCTTAGCCTGCCCATCAAAAAATCCTTACTTCAATACCACTAAGTAGTGCAACCTAAATAAAAACCAGAGCCTAAAACCCTGCGCGGGCGGCGCAGGGTTTTAGGATTTTATATTTACTTAAGCCCACCTACTTACCGGATATCTTTAGCGTGTAGTTGAGCGGTAGCACCGGATTTCACTACCGTTTTACTACCAAAAGATAGACGCGATCGCCTCGTTTTTTAACTAATCTGAAGATTAATTCTTCACTATCAGTTGGCTTCAATGACACCTCCAAATAATCCTCACGCCAGCACTCCCCATATGTTTGGGCAAATCTTAGGTGAGGCGATCGCCACCCTCGTTAGCACCATTGCCACTGCCGGAGAAACGATTGGCAAAACCGTCGCTCCTACCGCTCTTGGCTGGGTAGAGCGCAGCACCGAAACGGTGGGTAAGATTGTTACCCCGATTGCCGAAAACCCGCTGGTCAAATATGCCACCCAAGTACCAGGAATAAAGTGGATCTTGGCCGCACTGGGGCAAGTGAGCATTGTAGAGGTTGAACGAGATGTCGCCAAACTGCGGCAGCAATACCCGTTAGATACTGCCGAACAGCTTGCCCAGCGAGTGATTGCTGACGTTGCCCTGAAAGCAGGCGGTATTGGGCTAGCAACCAACATAGCGCCCCCATTTGCTTTAGCGCTATTTGGCATTGAAGTAGCGGCCATCAATGCCCTACAAGCCGAAATGCTCTACCGGATTGCGGCTATCTACGGTTTTCCACTCAATGAGCCTACCCGGCGGGGAGAGGCGATCGCTATTTGGGGGCTGTCAATGGGTGGCTCTAGCGCAATTAAAGCAGGGCTAAGCCTTGTGGAATTAATTCCACTTGTAGGAACTGCGATCGGAATTGGGAGTGATGCAGCCTTGCTCTACGCCTTGGGCTACGTGGCATGTCGGTTCTACGAAACCAAACGAACAGCCGTTCAGGATCTATCACAAAATTAGAGAATCAAAATTAGAGATCTAAGAAGTGTAGCGGTAGCCATGATCAATAGGACGCCTCCCTGTCATTCCCGCGCAGGCGGGAATCCATCTGCTCGATAGGTGCGGGGGTGGATTCCCGCCTGCGCGGGAATGACGCTGGCATGCCCTAAGCTTTATGACTATGGCTATAGAGAAGTAGAGAGCTTTTAGAGAACCAATCCATTTGAAGTCTCTAGCCAGAACCTAGACATAAACGCGGATACTCCTAATTCGCAGATGCATCCACAGGGCAAATTTTCTAGAGTTCATGCTCCATAGGTCTTCCAGATACAGCATTTTGCGCTTAGATAAATTTGTTTTTCTGATGAAAAGCCGCGCGGAGCGCGGCTTTTCATCAGAAAATGTACCTCATGCACTTGAAAAGTGCTGTAAGGGCAGTTTTAGAACTACATTGGGAAACAATTCACACCTTCAGAACGTCTAGCCAGTAGTGCGGCGCTATGGTTGGATGGCTCCCAAATGCTCATCTAAGCAATGTTCATTTAAGTAAAGTTACGGTCGCCAGTGACAGTTTTCGGCCAATTTTTCGGCAAACGACTGCAACAAAGGCTAGAATCATGCTGCAAACATAAAGCTGTAATAGGTTAAAGACCGCACCAAAGAAAATCTCAGAAAGCTATAAATAAAAAGCTACAAGAGATGGACATCGGTAAAATCTCCAGTCGGTCTGTAGACACTATAGTCTTGGTTTTGAGAGTCGCTTTAAAAGTTGATTTTCGGTGCAATGCGCTCGAAGAATCGACTTCCTGAGTTAGTTTTCCATAGTTTTTCAGCTCCCAGTTTGACTGGCGTTCTGAGTGGATCGACCGGTCAGTTGAGATTAATTGATGTATTTGTTGCAAAGAGATGGCGATGACTCAAAGACGTAAGGCCTTTTCCACTCCACCTACCAACCGTTGCTCCTTTCTTCTAGGGCTGAGCTTAATGGGAGGAATGGGCATTCTCAGCGGTGGCGTTGCCCTTGCCCAAACTCTGCCAGCCTCTAACGCAGGGACATCAACCAGTGCTGAAGACTTAGCGGTTCCATCTGCGCCTGTGGAAGCTGTTCGCCCTGCTGCACCAGCACCTCAATCGACATCGCCCCGGAGGTCGCAGGCTGCTTCTACCCCTCCACCTAGAGTTGAACGAGTTGCTCCCTCTGCCAATCTACCTACTATTTCTGTAGAACCAGAGCGATTTCCTCCCGAAACGTCCACTCGTTCGTCTTCTGGTTCTGCCGCTCAACAGCCGTCAACGTCGCGATCGCCAAACAGTGAGGCAGGTAGCGTGCCGTCCCCTACGGTGACCTTATCTCAACCGACTACCGGAACTGCTACGCCTCTTCGACCCAATTCCAATGACCTCTATATTGACCCCACTAACTATCAGCTTGGTGCAACCCGCCAGCCTGGAGTGGTGTTATCAGAGCGTTCTACAGGCTGCTCGGTCGTGCTCCAACCGGGACAAAATTTACCCAATAGCGTTTGCGTTGGGTCAGACGGTCAACTTGATAGCAGTGGAGCGGGTGTTGGGGGTCAAGCAAACGGTGTTAACATTGGCCCCATCCGTTTGAGTTCGCGCGGTGTTAGTATTACCCCTCAATCGGTTCAAGATTTCTACAATCGTACTATCCGCCCTATGGCGATGCGTGGCAATGGCAACGCCAGCTTGATGTTCCCTTTAACAATTCCTGCGTCTATTACGTCAGCGTTTGGATGGCGCATCCATCCTATTTCGGGTACGGGGCGTTTCCATGCGGGTACCGATTTGGCTGCACCTACTGGAACGCCAGTGGTCGCAGCGTATTCTGGTCAGGTTGACACGGCGCGGTTTATGGGCGGGTACGGTTTGGCTGTGGTGCTGGCTCATGGCAGTACAGAGCAATCTCTTTACGCCCACCTCTCAGAGATTTTTGTTCAGCCCGGTCAGCAAGTGCAGCAAGGAGAAGTGATTGGACGGGTAGGTAGCACTGGCTACTCAACCGGGCCTCACCTCCACTTTGAATTTCGCGAACTCACCTCCCAGGGCTGGGTTGCATTAAATCCGGGGCTAGTGCTAGAAAATGCGCTGGCGCGATTTACCAGTCCGTTCCAAGTAGCCCAGGTAACACCAAACTCAGATAGCGCGTTGCCAACCATTACGGTGAAAGGCTTAGAAGATTTTGGCAAGCTCGCTAGTGATGCTAAGCCCAGCGCTACGCTGAGTTCTATGGCGACATCTGAGACTGCTGGGAAGTAAGTTTATTTAGCTGGCTGTAGTCAGCAAAGTTAGAACCATGTAAGCTGATTCCCGTAACGTTTATACTGAGTTATAGCGGTAGCCATGATCAATAGGACGCCTCCCTGTCATTCCCGCGCAGGCGGGAATCCATCTGCTCGATAGGTGCGGGGGTGGATTCCCGCCTGCGCGGGAATGACGCTGGCATGGTCATCAATACACTAAGCTTTGACCCTCAGTCTTTTGGTGGATTCCCGCCTGCGCGGGAATGACGCTGGCATGTCCTAAGCTTTATGACTATGGCTATAAATTGCTTTTGTGACAGATAATTTTGAGATGCCGCGCGGAGCGCGGCATCTCAAAATTATCTGTCACGTTTTTTCTTTAAATTGGTAAGTAGGTGGGGGTAATTAAACATAAAACCCTAAAAGTCTGCGCCGCCCGCGCAGCGGGCGGCGCAGACTTTTAGAATCTTGTTTTTATTTAGGTTGAACTACTTATCACACCAGCTCTGATGACTCAAAATACATCGGACTTTAATTGATTAAGCACCGCTTCAGGGACTTCTAGGTGCGGCAAAACGCCTGCATTAGGAATCACATGAAATGCCTTAATAGCCGTTGAGTTTAGGCTTGCCAGTCTTCTACCCGTTGCCAAGGTACTGAACCGAGCGTTTTCGCCCCAAATCATCACGGTAGGGACAGTTAGCTGGGGTATATATAGCGCCAAGTCAAAACACAAATCGCCTCGCAGCGATGCAAGGGCTGCATACTCGGCATTAAACTGTTGAGCAGAGGTTAGAAATGCTGCCACCATTTCAGGCGTAACGCGGGCAGGATCGGCAAACAAAAATTGTTGAAGAACGCTGCGTACAGCCAGTTCGTTCGCCGCACCCAGTCGATAGATAAACCGATCCAAACCGGGCACTCTGACAATTTGTGCGCTGATGCCTTGACGATAATCTCCGCCAAAATCGCTATACCCAGATGGACAGACTAGCACCAGCTTGTGTATCAGACCGGGGCGCTGAACTGCCAGCCGTACTAGTAATCCAGCCGTGAGAGAGGATGCAAAAACAGTCGCGGGGGGATGTGCCAGAGCTTCAATCAGTTCAGCGATTAAGGTTATATAATCGGCTACGCAGTAATCTTTAGCAAGATGAGTCGATTGTCCCCAGCCGATTAGATCAGGAGCAATAATGCGAAAATCTGACGTAAGGGCAGGGTAAAATTTCGACCATTCGTAAGCAGAGGAACCGCCACCCAGACTGTGCAGAAAGAGCAAAGTCGAGGGAGTAGAGTCTGTTTTCGGCTGAACATCCCAAGGTGCAGTCGCAGGTGTATAGTAGGCCACGGTGCCCAGGGATGTGGCGATCGCCCGTTGTTCAAAACCAGGTGGCTGAAATTGCAGCATAGCTATCTGTTTGACCTAGCAACTGCCTAATTCTGGTGGTCAGGCGAACATCGATTTGAATGGAACACAACGCCCCCTCCTCAAACTGTGTCTACGCACATTTCCCTAATCTACCCAGCCGATTTCGTCGTTGCTAAGGGACGTAGACGACGGACTAGGCAGGTTAGGATAATCAAACAGTCGGTGTAGCTCGATTTGCGATCGCTGAGAAGGCGTGTGCCCCGGATGCACGGTTCTTGCGGTAGTAGCGGCGGGTGGGGGAGTGGCAGCCGATTTTGCAACCTGAGGAAGGGCTGAAGGCTCAGCGGTTTGAGAAGTCGCCTGTGCCAACTTTGGAGCCTTAGCCGCCACTGCCAGATTAGAATTTAGCTCCGAAAGTTGTACTATCACCCGTTTTGCCTCATCCAACTCCGCTTTAAAATGTTTGGACTGCTCCAAATCTGTCGTTAATTGCTGTACTAGCGTGCGCTGATCAGCCAAATCCGATTCCAACGCGGCGATTTTACGCTGAAGTACGCCTTCACGCATACAGGCATCGTCAAGCGCCGTTCTTAGATCGTCTGTTGCACTGTCTAGCGCTGTAACCACAACGGGCGGATCTAAAGCCTCTGGAGCCTTAGGCATTTTGGCCTGAGTAGCAGGTTGAGATTCAGATTGGCCAGTCGTAGATGCTGGGTTTGATGCCTTAGCCTGATTCGACTGCTTCAAATCTTCTGATTCAGTTCCCGGCGTTGACGATTTGTTTACCTCTTCTCGAAGTACATCCGACAGTTGCTTTCGTGTAGCCATTAGTTCCTCCAATCTCGCTGAATTTCTTCTGCCACGCGCCGATAATCCGCCTCGGCTTCTCGTGCATTTCTACCTCGATATTGAAACACCGGGACTCCGTCTAAGGCAGCCCGTTCATGTGCCTTGTATGCGCGAACAAATGCATTGCAGGCTGGAATACCTAGCTCCATCAAGGTTCGTTGAGCCTCTAGCGCTTCTCCCAAACTGCGCGGATCGACTCGTGTCAATAGGACTCGGTAGGTTGTACCCGAAGGCATGACCGCTGCCTTAACTGTCTCAATCAGAACTGCTAAATCCATCGGAGCTGGAGGAGTCGGTAAGATTAAATAATCTGCCGCTGGAGCTAGAGTGTTAAGAGCATCGGACCCCAACGCGGGCGGCGTATCAACTACAACCAGAGTATAGTTCTTGACTTGACCCAAGTCCTTCAGTAGCGTCGGATCCGTTTCCTGCACCAAGTCAAATCCCATAGAGCCTTGACTCCGCTCAAACCACCAAGTGGCAGATTGTTGAGGATCAGCATCAACTAACAACACTCGATTGTGGTCTGCGAAACTAGCAGCCAGGTTAATTGCAGTCGTAGTTTTCCCCACCCCTCCTTTGCCATTAAGGACAACCAAAATCCTTGCAGAATGAGACAATGACTTCACGAGTAGAGCGCCCTTAAGAATACTGCGTCTGCGCTGAATATACCGCTTAATGGCAGGTTAATGTGAGTTCAGCTTCAGAACCGATACATGGCAGAATTCTTAGCTTTTTTTAAGAACAAGGGGTTTCACCTCCCTTCTGGGGTTAATCAAGAGCAGCTATAATTTCACATTAAGATTGCGGTAGTGGTATTGAGGTAAGGATTTTCAGATGGGCGGGCGAAGTCTGCCTATCTGGAAATCCTTACCAATTTAGGACTACCAATTAACGTATCAAAGAATTTAACGTATCAAAGTCTTAAGGGTGCATTACGATGGATAACCAGAAGCCTCAGAAGGCGGGCAATGAACTATTGAGCGATCGCTATAAAGGCCTACGAGCCAATCCGTTCACGACCTACCGAGACCCTCAAACGGGTCGGTGGATTGTGGTAAAGCCGTCTGCTACATCTATGTCATCTACATCTATGACATCTACATCTATGGCATAGAGAACGCTGATTGACTTCGATCAACATAGTCAGCAAAAGTAATGAGGAGGTCAGATGCTTCTATTCTGTAATAAAAGCATTTAACCTCCTCGTTCCTTTTAAAGGGACAAAAATGGCAGATGATGTTTAGAATCCTCACTCCGCGCAGCGTCTAAACATCATCTGCCACAAAAGCAATTCGTAGCCACCTTATTTAGGACATTTTTAGTGACGCATTTTGCGCGTCACTAAAAATGTTCTTGTCCTAACCGCAGTGGCTACAGCTATAAATCGGTATCACGTGAGCACCCAGAAAGGGGGCAACTTGGCTACTAGGAAGCAACCTTAACGGGTTCACGCCGCACAATAGGAGTAGTAGGAGTAGTAGGAGTAGTAGGAGTAGTAGGAGTGCTGGGCTGAGAAGGGGCTTGCATCAGAAACACCAAGAGAGGGTTGCTTTGCAGTTCGCGGCGCAACAGACGACGCACTTCCATCTCTAACTGAGCCTGGAGTTTTGTCCAATCTACTTCGATTTCACCATCGCCAAATTTGTGGGTAAAATCCTTCCAGCGATCGCTCAACAGACCCTCAATCGTCTGAGTAATTGAGCGATCGAGGCGAGACTTCTCAAGCGTGGTCACCACACCTCGAAGATGGATTTCCGGTCTTGCAATCAGCTCACCGTTCAAGCCAATCGTTGCGGCCACCGTGACAACCCCGTCGCCAGCTAACTGTTGACGTTCCTTGAGCACTCGGTCAAGCACTACTCCAGAACGAGAAGAATCCACCAGCTCAATGCCAGACTTAACCTTGCCAGACACGCGAATGCTCTCAGAGGTCAGCTCAACCACGTCACCGTTATTGATAATCACCATATTCTCAGCCGGAACGCCCATACTTTGAGCCGTCTCTGAATGCTTCACCAGCATCCGGTGCTCACCATGAACTGGCAAGAAGAATTTAGGCTTCGTCAAAGCCAGCATTAGCTTTTGATCTTCTTGCGCCCCGTGACCCGAAACGTGAATACCTTTGTCACGTCCGTAAATTACTTTGGCACCCTGCATCATCAGCTTGTCAATTGTGTTCACCACAGCGATCGTGTTACCAGGAATGGGGTTAGCCGAAAACACGACCGTATCGCCTGGACGAATCTGAATTTGCTTGTGCTCGCGGCGTGCAATCCGCGTCATGGCTGCCATTAGCTCACCCTGAGAACCCGTTGTCAGGATCAGAGCTTTATTGTCTGCCAGCTTGTTGACCTGATTCAGCGGCACAAATAAGTTATCGTCGCACTTGATGTAGCCCAAGTTTCGAGCATGGGCAATCAAGTTCAACATTGATCGACCCAGTACTGCTACCGATCGCCCGTGTTTCTTCGCCAGTTCCAACAACATGCTGATGCGGTGAATCGACGATGCAAAGGTCGTCACCAGCAAGCGTCCTTCGGCCTGACTAAAGCAGCGGTCAAGATTAGGGAACACCGAACGCTCAGATGGCGTATGCCCAGGAACTTCGGAGTTAGTAGAGTCACTAATTAAGCACAGCACTCCCTTCTCGCCATGCTCTGCCAAGCGCTGAATGTCAAAAAATTCGCCATCTACGGGGGTAAAGTCAAACTTGAAATCGCCCGTATGAATCACAACACCCAGAGGCGTGTGGATGGCAACGCTGAAACTGTCCGCAATGGAGTGGGTATTGCGAATATATTCTACCAAGAAATATTTGCCGATCCGCACCATATCGCGAGGGCGTACTGTTCGCAGTTCCGTACGATCTGCCACCCCTGCTTCCTCTAGCTTGTCTTCCAGCAAAGCCATCGCCAGCCGAGGGCCATAAATTACCGGAATATCAAACTGCTTGAGGTGAAAGGCAATACCGCCAATGTGGTCTTCGTGACCGTGGGTGGCAATCATCCCCTTAATTTTGTGGCGGTTTTCACGGAGATAGGTCGTGTCTGGCAAGACAATGTTAACCCCGTGCATACCATCGGTTGGAAATGCCAACCCTGCATCTAACAAAATGATTTCGTCGGCATATTCAAACACGCAGGTATTTTTACCAATTTCGTGAAGACCGCCAAGAGGAATAATTTTGAGAGCTGCGTTTGATTCTGATTGAGTCATGTAAGTCCTTGATACGAATGAATACAAGCGTTATAGAGCGGAAGAGCTGAGTGGCTAAGTGACGTAACAAATTCTTGGGTGCACAGTCCAAACCTACAGGGCAGAGACATCGCAAGAAAATGAAAGAGGTCTAATCGAAAACGCTTCATCAGCCAGATGAATTAACTATTTAGTTGTCTGAAAACTTGTCGTTGGGCGGCAAACGGCTCAACATTGCACCGATACCAATTTTTGCTTACCAATTTCGCTTTAGTTGTGAGAATCGTTTGAAGCGCTCTATGGAAAGCCTTTGTATGTTTCCGATGGAGATAGTCTGTAGCCAGATAAATGATGAGAACTTAAAACCGTTGTATGTGCTAAAGCAGGCTTAATTCAGCCATAGCAGCCTTGAGATGCGGTTCTGCGATCGCAGACTCGTCGTTCAATGGAAGCCGCAAACCACCCACTTGCCAACCTTGCATTCTCAATGCCGCTTTAACAGGAATTGGGCTAGTGGTGATAAACAATGCTTTAAATAGCGGTAGGAGTTTGAGATGAATTTGGGTTGCAGTCTGCACCTGACCCTGTTCAAATGCTTGGATCATCTGCTGTAGGCTATTTCCGACAAGGTGGCTAGCAACACTGATTACTCCTTGCCCCCCTACAGATAGCATAGGGAGTGTCAAGGAATCATCGCCAGAGTAAATGCCGAATTCTGGTGGTGTGGATCGCCGCACCTGACTCACTTGATCAAGGCTTCCACTGGCTTCTTTGACTCCAACAATGTTTGGCAACTCTGCCAAACGAGCTATGGTTTCGGCACCAAGGTTCTGACCCGTGCGCCCTGGAACATTGTACAAAATCATGGGTAGATCAGGAGTGGCTTCGGCGATCGCCTTAAAGTGACGATACAGCCCCTCTTGCGGTGGCTTGTTGTAGTACGGTACTACCTGCAAAGATCCATCCAATCCCAACTTTTCGGCTTTCTGGGTAGCGGCGATCGCTTCCTGGGTAGAGTTAGAACCTGTCCCAGCCACAACCTTAGCATTTCCAGCCACGGTTTGCTTAACAACATTAAAAAGCTGGTACTCCTCATCCCAGCTTAACGTAGGAGACTCGCCTGTGGTGCCACAGATCACCAGCGTGTCGGTGCCATGGGCTATCAGGTGAGCTGCTAAGGCTTCTGCAACTGCATAGTTGACACCGCCCGCCTCATCAAAAGGCGTAATCATGGCGGTCATCACCCGTCCAAATCCTGTCATATGTACTACACCTGATATCCTGCTACGGCTGGGGTAGCAGGCTTAAGACAGTTTTTGGTCACTAGTAGCTCTGCAATTTGCACCGCATTCAGAGCAGCGCCCTTGCGAATTTGGTCGCCACACAGCCACAGCTCCAATCCACAGGGGTGAGAGATGTCTTGTCGAATGCGTCCCACCAGCACATCATCCTGACCCGTGGCATCCATTGGCATGGGAAAATAGTTGGCTTGCCAGTCTTCAACCAGTTTGACCCCCGGAGCCTGACTTAGAATATCTCGCGCCAGGTCAGGGCTAAAGGGCTGGGCAAACTCCAGGTTAATGGCTTCTGAATGGGCACGCAAGACAGGAACACGTACGCAGGTCGCCGAAATTCGGAGGCGATCGTCACCAAAAATTTTCCGGGTTTCGTTGACCATTTTCAATTCTTCTTCGCAGTAGCCGTTATCAGCCATAGGCGAGTTATGGGGGAACAAATTAAACGCCAAAGGGTAAGGCAAGATCCCCGGAACAGGTTCCTGCCCGTCTAAGATAGCGCGAGTTTGTACTTTCACCTCTTCCATCGCTCTGGCACCAGCCCCGCTAGCCGATTGATACGTTGCGACAATTAGTCTCTGAATTGGCTGGACATGGTGGAGGGGATATACCGCCAAGCTCATCAGAATAGTAGTGCAGTTGGGATTAGCAATAATGCCTTTGTGAGTAGCAACAGCATCTGGATTTACCTCTGGCACAATCAACGGCACATCGACATTCATCCGGAAGGCGCTGGAGTTGTCGATCATCACAGCTCCCGCCGCAACAATTTTACTGGCCCACTCCTTAGAGGTAGACCCTCCAGCGGAAGCTAACACAATGTCAATATTTTCAAAGGCGCGATCGCTCACTGCTTCAACAGGCAGCCTTTCACCCCGAAACGCTTGCGTTTGCCCTGCCGACCGGGGAGAGGCCAACAATTTTAAGTGGGCGATCGGGAAATTACGCTGAGCCAACAGGTCTAAGAGTTCGGCACCGACAGCACCAGTAGCTCCCAAAATAGCAACTCGATAAGATTGAGGCAAATTTAAGTTTCCTCCTGTTTCATTCCGCTTAACAATACTTTAACTAAGCTCAGATGTGTTTTGAGTCCTTGACCGCTTAGGGAAATTTAGCCAGCTTCTCCCTTTTAACAAATGCTTCAAATCTTTTACTTTATCGTTCGACCTGTACCTGAGAAACCTGTATTTGAGCCTCTTGGAAAAGCTGCCTTCGTCTGGCCTACCTCTGGCCTACCTCTGGCCTACCTAATTCTTCGCCCGATAGCACCCCATTCAAAGCGTCTTGAAAGAATGGCCTAAAATGCTTTGCGATCAACCCCTACCAGAATCTGCGTTTTGGAACATGCTGCCTGTAGCTATATGCCTATATGCCGCGCAAGCAACCCTTATACTTTCCACAATCATCTACTTTCCACAATATTTCTACCTAACCGTGTGGAGCAGAAATGAACTATATGGAATGATCATCAGGCCTGCGCGCTAGATTCTTCATTAATCTAGCATCAAACGTAACAAGCGCCAAAAGCCTTGCTGAGAGCTTTTAGAAGGGCTACCTGTGCTTTGGGAGGAATTTCGTGCGGGTTGGTTCGGAAATCAGTTACGATGACTTATTGCAAGGATACCAAGCCTCCGTGCGGTTGGTATTCATTTGACCTCTGCCACAAAGAATCTGATGAAAGTTACCCAGGAAAGACTTCCCGCTAGTCGGGTCGGTTTAGAAATTGAGATCCCGCCCGAAGCATCCCAACAGGCCTACGATAAGGTTCTGCAAAAGTTTATGCGTACCGCTGACATTCCTGGGTTTCGTAAAGGCAAAGTACCTCGGCAGGTCTTAATCCAACGATTTGGCAGCAGTCGAATCAAAGCGGCGGCACTGGAAGAATTGCTGGACGACAGTCTCAAAAAAGCAGTAGAGCAAGAAAAGATTGATGCGCTGGGCAACTTTGAGCTGCGCTCTTCTTTTGATGAGTTGGTGAGTCAGTTTCAGCCTGGAACTGCCTTAACTGTTTCAGCGGTGGTGGATGTGCCTCCTCAAGCCACGCTAGCGATGTACACGGGCTTAGAGGTCAAGGCGGAAGAAACCGTATATGACCCCGCCAAAGTCGATGAATTGTTAGAGAATTACCGCAGCCGTTCAGCTACCAGTGTGCCCGTTGAAGGCCGACCCGCACAAGAAAAAGACCTTGCCATTGTTGACTTTACAGGGCAGGTAAGAGTGGGCGAGGGCGAAGACGATTTGGAGGAGATTCCTGGTGGTAGTGCTCAAGATTTCGAAATTGAGCTGGTAGAAGGCAAATTTATTCCTGGATTCGTTGATGGCATTTTTGGCATGGAGATAGGAGAGACCAGGGTGGTTTCTGCCACTTTTCCAGAACCTTACCCACAAGAAAATCTAGCGGGGAAGCCTGCCATTTTCGAAGTTACGCTCAAAGATCTGAAAGAGAAAGAACTACCAGATCTGGACGACGATTTTGCGGAAGAGATTAGCGAATTTGAAACACTAGCTGAGCTAAGAGAATCGTTGGAAACGCGCTTCCGCACTGAAGCAGAGGACAAGACCAAATCCAGCAAGCAGGAGGCGTTACTGAAGGAATTGGTGACGCATATCGAGGTCGATCTGCCAGAAACCCTAGTGCGTCGAGAGATGGACTATATGATTACTCAGACCGCGATGCGCCTGAGTGAGCAGGGGATGGACGTTAAAAAATTGTTCACTCCCGAAGTTGTAGAGTCACTTCGCAATAGCTCCCGTGGAGAAGCGATCGCCCGAATTCAACGCACAATGGCCTTGGGGGAAATCGCAAAACAAGAATCGCTCACAGTCACACCAGCAGAAGTAGACGCCAAGGTAGAAGAGGTGCTGACGGATATGGGCGAGCGGGAAGTCGATCGCGATCGCCTTAGAGAAGTAGTAGAAGAAGACTTGATGCGGGATAAGATTTTCGATTGGTTAGAAGCCAACAACACGATTGAGCTTGTGCCCGAAGGTTCTCTTACACCTGCACCCACCGACGAACTAACTGGAGACTCAGCCAGTACTACCGTAGAAACGGAAGCAGCCGCCTCAAGCCAAACGGTTACAGTTGAAGCGGTTGAGGTAAACCCAGAGGAAGTTCTAACCGACTCAGCAACGCCAAGCCCCGACAGTATGACTGAAGCCACACCTGAAGAGCCGCTGGGAGAAAGCAGCAGTTCTGACGATGAAACCACACAACTCTCCAGCCCTAAGCGTGCTAAGGGAAAACCGGCCAAGACAGATGAGGCAGATGATGAGGAAGATTCGGAGGAGGGTTAACCGAATCACCTCAATCAAACTGGCTGAGGTTACACTGGAGCTAGCTTGAAATGCACGTCTTGATCTAGCTACTGATCGAGTTCGATTCGAGTAAACCGAGTGTGAGCAAATCTTCAGATTCCTCACCAGTCCCTAAAGAGTTAAGGCATAATGTCCGGTATGGCTAAATCACTTGTTTAGTGCAATTGACCTGAACCTAGCCTCATACCTCTCTTCCTTACACCTCTGCACTACCGCCTCCTTACATAATCGCTTTAGTTCCTCCATCCAGCTTTGTGCTGTTACCCGTGTCATCTTCTATGCTCGTATCTCAGTCTTCCGATTGCGCCATTACCAGCACCCGCCCTTTTACGGTTTCCTCTCTGGGTGGTCAGGCTTCGACTTCTCTCACCGCAATGATTCCAATGGTGGTTGAGCAGTCAGGGCGCGGAGAGCGGGCGTTCGATATTTATTCCCGCTTGCTGCGAGAACGCATCATTTTTCTAGGCACGCCCGTAGATGATGCCGTTGCAGATTCTATCGTGGCGCAGCTCTTATTCTTAGACGCTGAAGATCCAGAAAAGGATATCCAAATCTACATCAACTCTCCGGGAGGCTCAGTAACGGCTGGCATGGCGATTTATGACACCATGCAACAAGTTCGTCCTGACATTGTCACAATTTGTTTTGGCTTGGCCGCCAGCATGGGAGCATTCTTGCTAGCAGCCGGAGCTGCTGGTAAGCGCATGTCGTTGCCTAGTTCTCGAATTATGATTCACCAGCCGTTAGGGGGCGCTCAAGGGCAAGCAGTTGATATTGAAATCCAAGCGCGGGAGATCCTGTATCATAAGCGCAAGTTGAACGAATTGCTTTCCTTTCACACCCATCAGCCCTTTGATAAGCTCGAAGCCGATACTGAGCGTGATTTCTTTATGTCTGCTGAAGAAGCAAAGCAATATGGGTTAATTGACCAAGTTCTTTCACGCCAAGAGCTATCTGCTGCCAGAGAAGCTGTAACCGCACTGAATTAAGGGGCGACTATGTCAAAATATGACTCCCATCTCAAATGTTCATTCTGTGGTAAATCACAAGAGCAAGTTCGCAAGCTTATCGCTGGACCTGGAGTTTACATTTGTGATGAATGCGTGGATCTTTGCAATGAGATCCTAGACGAGGAGTTGTTTGACTCTAGGTCAACAGTACCCCAGACCTCTCCTCGGCGAGACCAACAGCCTGAGAAACAGCGGACAGCGCGATCGCCCAGGATGTCCTTAACCCAAATTCCCAAGCCTCGCGAGATCAAGAAACATCTCGACGAGCATGTAATTGGTCAAGACGAAGCTAAGAAAATCCTATCAGTCGCTGTCTATAACCATTACAAGCGGCTGAGTTTTACCCAGCCCAAGGGTGCTGCTAAGGCTGACGATACGGTTGAGCTGCAAAAATCCAACATTTTGTTGGTGGGGCCAACGGGATGTGGTAAAACGCTGTTGGCACAAACTCTGGCTGAGATGCTGGATGTGCCCTTTGCTGTAGCAGATGCCACTACGTTGACCGAAGCAGGATACGTTGGTGAAGACGTTGAAAACATTTTGCTGCGGTTGTTACAGGTTGCCGATCTAGATGTAGAGGAAGCGCAGCGCGGCATTATTTATATCGATGAAATTGACAAGGTGGCGCGTAAAAGCGAGAACCCCTCAATTACCCGCGATGTGTCTGGCGAGGGAGTGCAGCAGGCTTTGTTAAAGATGCTGGAAGGCACGATCGCCAATGTGCCGCCTCAGGGGGGACGCAAGCACCCTTACCAAGACTGCATTCAAATTGACACCAGCAACATTCTGTTTATTTGTGGTGGTGCATTTGTCGGCTTAGAAAAGTCGGTAGAGCAGCGAATTGGCAAAAAGTCGATGGGGTTTGTGCAGCCTGGAGAAGGACAAACCAAGGAAAAACGTACCGCAGATGTGCTGAAGAGTTTAGAGCCAGATGACCTAGTTAAATTCGGGATGATTCCTGAATTCATTGGGCGCGTTCCAGTGATTGCCGTGGTCGATCCACTGGATGAGGACGCACTGGCCGAAATTCTAACGGAACCTCGCAATGCTTTGGTGAAGCAGTACCAAAAGCTGATGAAGATGGACAATGTGCATCTGGAGTTTAAATCAGAAGCAGTACGGGCGATCGCCAAAGAAGCATACCGTCGCAAAACCGGAGCCAGAGCGCTACGTAGCATTGTCGAAGAACTAATGCTGGACGTGATGTACGAGCTACCATCTCGCAAAGATGTAACTCGCTGTTTGATCACTCGCGAAATGGTCGAGAAACGTTCAACGGCTGAACTGCTCTTGCATCCCTCTTCACTACCAAAGCCAGAGTCAGCTTAGGCTTAGACGTTTGGGTAGTCCTAAATTGGTAAGGATTGTTTGATGGGCGAGCCTCGCCCGCCCATCAAGCAATCCTTTCATCAATACCACTACCGACGTTTGAATACTTGATGCAAATGTGAGTGGAACGCAAGCCATACACCCACATTTGTTTGTGGGTGTATGGCTCAATCGGACAACGTCATGAAAGGATAGAAGTAGAATCCGTTTTACATGTCATTGAGATTGATGCCCTACCTTTCAGTTCGCGGCGTAGACCATTATTACGAGTGGATTAGCACAGTCGAAAATCCACCGTCGCACACCAAACCCGTACTCATTTTTCTACACGGATGGGCAGGTTCAGCCCGTTACTGGGAAAGCACAGCACGAGCCTTAGTCGATAACTTTGATTGCTTACTATACGATCTGAGAGGCTTTGGGCGATCGCCACTGCCTAAACCTGTTCCCCCAGAGGTAGCCGCGATCGGCTACGAGTTGGAAACCTATGCTGACGATCTAGCGCTGCTGGCCGATGCCTTAGGGATTCAAACCTTTTCTCTCAACGCCCACTCTACAGGCGCATCGATCGCCACATTCTTTCTCAATCGCTATGCAGCACGGGTTGATCGCGCCATTCTCACCTGTAGCGGCATTTTTGAATATGACAAAAAAGCCTTTGAAGCGTTCTACAAATTTGGCAAATATGTCGTGGAATTTCGGCCACCGTGGCTGTTAAATATCCCATTGGCTGACCGAATGTTTATGTCGCGATTTCTGAGTCGCCCCATTCCTGGCGAAGCCCGACGAGCCTTTTTAGAAGACTACATCATGGCAGACTATGATGCGGCGCTGGGCACCATTTACACCGCCGTTAGTAAAAAAGCGGTTGATGTCATGCCGCAGGAATTCGCCCAGCTAACTATACCAACCCTCTTGATTTCGGGGCAGTACGACAAAATTATTCCCGTTGACATGGGCGATCGCGCCGCTGCCCTGAGCAATCAGATCCAGCACATTGTGATTGCCAACACTGGCCACTTTCCCATGCTCGAAGATGTCCCCACCTACCTAGGACATGTTCGAGCATTTTTGGGATTACCCCAGTCGTAAAAAACGACTCCAGGTTGAATAGAGAAGCAACTACACCCGTTATCCTAGGCTGGGCGTAGCCTGCTTCTCGGAACGAGTACGACAAAGCCGTTGGCCTTGCCTGCGCCTTGCGCGTACATCCTTCATCCCTCATTACTGCCTGCGGTCATAGCGGTGATCACCGCCTGCTGGCTAACCTGTGCATAAGCTGTTTTGAGGTAATCCATCACCGCTTGAGCAGGTAGAGTAGCGGAGGTAGCCGTCCCTTCAGGCTTGAGGGGTAACAATCCCAAAACATCTAGAACAGTTTCGGTACTGGGAGGTGGAGCGATCACCACCAGAGACGGCTCAAGCTGGTGCTCGTATTCCCAGAATTGATGCGGATCGAGCGATTGGTTTAGCTCAGGGGGAAGCGCTAATGGCAAGTCTGAAGAGTCAGCTTCTCCATTGAGATTGCGGAGTTGGCGGAGCGCCGTGATAATCTGCTCCTTGGTGCGTCCCCGAAGCTGAAACAACACAAACGGATCTTCACTGAAGCGATCGCCCAATACATAATAGACTGCGCCAATGTGCTTACACGGATTGGCCGGGTCGGGGCAAGAACATTTACTGTGAATATCAAACTTGGTGAAGGGAAACAGGCTCAATCCATTGGAGGTAAACACCTCCTCAATATTCTGAGGCATTTCACCCGCCAGCAGCTTTGCCGAAAAAATCGCCTGTTGCGACAGCGACTCAATCACATAGTGCCATTGCTCGTCATCAAACGGATCAAGGGATAGCGACACCTTGTACGGATCTGGAGCCGTTCCCTGCACCAGAGCATGTACCTTAAAACCCCGAAAATCTAGTGCTAAAACATGCCCCTCACGGGCATAGTTACGGGCACGGGCAAGACGACGAATCCAACCAAATGACTCCAACACATCAATCCATCGTTGTGCCCACCATTCTCGACTGGGTTGTGCATCATAGTTCGTCATACGTAAAAATTCCGTATTTTCCCACAGGAGGGGTAGTTACAGTTGTAATGATTAAGTGTAAGAATGTATCCAATCAGATTCAGCGTGAACCCAAGTTTCTATGATCTTTAACTCTGATGGTACTGACTTCTTTACCAGCGATACTAAAGAGGGGCAACCCAATCAATTGTTAAAGTATCTTCAGCGCCAATCGCCAGACGTTTTGGCAATGGTTGCACGCTCTGTCAGCCCAGAAATGAAAGAGATTATCTCTCAGAATGTGCATGGCTTAGTGGGAATGTTGCCATCTGAGGGGTTTGATGTCCAGATTACAACTGAGCGCGAAGGCTTAGCAAGCTTACTGGCATCGGCTATGATGACGGGCTATTTCTTGCACTGCATGGAACAGCGCATGGAACTGGATACGAGCATTGCAGATGTTCCGTCTATCTACCGTGAACCTGCCAACGAAGAACCCCCAACCGACTGTTCTAAATAGGAGCCAATGTGGGTTTCGGCTACGCTCAACCCACGATTATTGCAGGTTGAGCGTAGCCGAAACCCGCCGCACTAATAAATTCCCTACACGTAAAAATAAACGGTGCACTCAAAATCATCAATTAGAACCGGGCTGAGCTTAGGTACTAAACAACTCAAAAACTGCACTTCTAAGACTCTTAAAATATTAGTTGTCTATTAAAAATATATTGGACATAACATCACAATCTTTTCTACTGTGGATGTATGTCGAGCTGCATACAAGGGTAGTCCTAAATTGGTAAGGATTTTTGATGGGCGGGCTTCGCCCGCCCATCAAAAATCCTTATATCAATACCCCTAACCTGCATACAAGAGCACGTTTACGACAGTTATTAGGTCTATAGCAACCGTTGCAATTCTTACCCCAGCTATGAGTAAAGGCACGTTATTCGACAAAGTTTGGGAATCCCATACCGTGGCAACGTTGCCGTCGGGGCAGACCCAGCTATTTATTGGGTTACATCTAATTCACGAAGTTACGAGTCCTCAAGCATTTGCTATGCTGCGCGATCGCGGCTTAACGGTGCCATTTCCAGAGCGAACGGTAGCCACAGTCGATCATATTGTGCCGACTGAAAATCAGGCGCGTCCATTTGTCGATGCGATGGCCGAGGAGATGATGCAGGAGCTAGAGCGCAACTGTAAAGATAACGGCATTCAGTTCTACAACATTGGCTCTGGCAGCCAGGGCATTGTTCATGTGATTGCACCAGAGCAAGGGTTAACGCAGCCCGGTATGACGATCGCCTGTGGAGATAGCCATACCTCTACGCATGGAGCATTTGGGGCGATCGCCTTTGGCATTGGTACCAGTCAAGTGCGCGACGTGTTAGCCTCACAAACCCTGGCGCTGGCTAAGCTGAAGGTACGTAAAATTGAAGTGAATGGGCCGCTGAAACCCGGTGTGTACGCCAAAGACGTGATTTTACACATCATTCGCACCTTGGGCGTGAAGGGCGGCGTTGGCTACGCCTATGAGTTTGCGGGCACCACCTTTGAACACATGAGCATGGAAGAACGGATGACCGTTTGCAACATGGCGATCGAAGGAGGGGCGCGCTGTGGCTACGTCAACCCCGACGCGGTGACATTTGAATATCTCAAGGGGCGAGACTTTGCACCTAATGGCGACGACTGGGAAACAGCTATGGCTTGGTGGACGGCGATCCGCAGCGATGCCGATGCCGACTATGACGATGTGGTCGTGTTCGACGCGAATGAGATTACACCGACGATCACCTGGGGCATTACCCCCGGTCAGGGGATTGGCGTAGGCGATTTAGTCCCCACCGCAGAATCATTGCTCGAAGAGGATCGCTTTCTGGCTGAAGAAGCCTACCAGTACATGGATTTGGCTCCGGGCACTCCGATTAAGGGCACCAAAGTCGATGTCTGCTTTATCGGCAGTTGCACCAATGGCCGGATTAGCGATTTGCGAGAAGCGGCTAAAATTGCCAAGGGTCGCCATGTGGCCGACGGGATCAAAGCCTTTGTGGTGCCTGGATCGGAGCGGGTGAAGCTGCAAGCTGAAGCCGAAGGGCTAGACAAAATTTTTGAAGCAGCGGGGTTTGAATGGCGCAACGCGGGTTGCTCGATGTGCCTTGCCATGAACCCTGACAAACTGGTAGGGCGGCAAATTAGCGCCTCGTCTTCCAACCGTAACTTTAAAGGGCGGCAGGGTTCTTCATCAGGACGGACGCTGCTGATGAGTCCGGCAATGGTGGCAGCGGCGGCTGTAACAGGACAGGTGAGCGACGTTCGCGAGTGGCTGTAGAGCCATGACCACCATGCCTAAAACTGTGCTAATTACAGGAGCCTCAACGGGAATCGGGCGGGCGGCGGCGCTGCTATTTCACCAAAATGGGTGGAATGTGGCGGCAACCATGCGATCGCCCGAAAAATCTGACCTAGTGCAAACCGATCGCCTGATTTGCCCTGCCTTAGATGTCACCGATCCAGCCTCAATAGAGCGAGCGATCGCTACCGTACTAGAACGGTTTCAGAAAATCGACGTAGTGGTCAACAATGCGGGATATGGCCTCATTGGCCCCTTTGAAGTCTGTACCCCGGAGCAAATTGAGCAACAGTTTGCCACCAACGTATTTGGATTAATGAATGTGACGCGTGCCCTGCTGCCCCAGTTTCGGCAACAGCAGTCGGGGGTGATAATCAACGTTGCCTCAATTGGTGGACACCTGGCATTCCCGCTCTACAGCCTCTATCACGGGACGAAGTGGGCTGTAGAAGGGTTTTCTGACTCGCTGGCCTACGAGCTAAAAACGTTCAACATTCGCGTCAAAATTGTCGAGCCAGGGCCGATCAAAACGGACTTTTATAGTCGGTCGATGACGATCGCCAAACGTCCTGGGCTAGATGCCTACGATTCCCTGGTCGCCGCCGTGCTGCCTAATCTCAACAAGGCCGGAGAGACAGGTTCCCCACCAGAGGTCACAGCACAGGTGATCTACCGAGCGGCAACCGATGGACGCGATCGCCTCCGCTACCCGGCAGGTGGCAACGCCAGCTTTATTTTGCTACTCCGCAAACTCCTGCCCGACGGGCTGCTACGGCCACTGATTGGTCAAATGCTCAGCGATCGAGGCACACGTTAGATCGTCTGCGTGAACTATTTTCTGACTTCGCCAGAAAATAGTTCACGCCCTTTAAAAAAGCATTTACGAAAGAAATCTATTAAAGATTTAGGAATTGAGGACAGCATCACTATGAGTCAAGTTAAATCTGTTTCAGGTCGCGGCATTCCCCTAGTGGGCAACGATATCGATACCGATCGGATCATTCCTGCTCGGTTTCTCAAGTGCGTCACGTTCGACGGCCTGGGCGCAAACGCCTTCGCCGACGATCGCGCCCAAACCAACGGTCAGCACCCGTTTGATCAACCGCACTATCAAGGGGCAAATATTCTGGTAGTCAACCGCAACTTTGGCTGCGGCTCGTCGCGGGAACATGCACCCCAAGCGATCGCCAAATGGGGAATTCAAGCCCTAATTGGCGAAAGCTTTGCCGAAATTTTTTTCGGTAACTGCGTGGCAATGGGCATTCCCTGTGTCACCGCTAGTGAAGCCGATGTGAAACAGCTACAGGCAGCAATTACCGCCAATCCTCAAGCAACCGTAGATGTAAACTTAGAAACCATGACTGCTGTCTGCGGCGATATTTCCGCCCCAATTTGCATGGGAGAAGGCGCTCGCAATATGTTCACCTCCGGCACCTGGGATGCCACCGGACAACTAGTGGCGCAGATCGCGCAAATTAGAGCAACGGCGGCAAAATTACCTTACGTCACCTGGGGGCAAACCGCTAGCTAAGAGTGCGAGTATGAGGCGATCGCTTAAAAAAGATGCCTACATAAGTTAGTAGTAAGGTGGGCACTGCCCACCTTACTACTAGTTCTCAGCTAACGCCCCAACAGCTTCACCACACCCGTTCCGCCAAAGTAAAGCCCCAACACAGCCCCCGCCAGCAGACTTTGGGTCACCGGATCTGTAGAGGGAGTCAGCACAGCCCCCAGCACTGCACCACCCAAAATTACGTAGCGCCACCCCGCCAACATTTGTTTAGACGACACTAGCCCTAACAAGCCTAACAAAATCTGAATGACGGGAATCTGAAACGCTAACCCCGTACTAAAGAGCAGCAGCAGCACAAACTCAAAATAGCGATCGATCGACCAAAGCTGCTCAACTACATTCTCGCCATAGTTAATAAAGAAGTTTAGCGCCGCTGGAATTAGGGCAATGTAGGCAAATCCCAAGCCAGCTATAAATAAGACAGTAGAACCCATCACAATCGGTGCAACAATCCGCCGCTCTTTTGGGGTTAGACCGGGCAGCACAAATTGAATAATTTGGTACAGTACAAACGGACTACCCAGCAGCAGCCCGCTGTAGCCAGCAACTTTAATAGACACAAAAAAGTACTCGCCCGGTGAAAGCTGTAGAAACTTTACACCCTGCGCCGGAACCTCTAGCAGTTGAACAATAGGGTTGACAAAGAAGAAGCAGCCCACAATGCCCACGACAACGGCAATTAGCGCGTAGAAAATACGCGTTCGCAATTCTTCTAGATGGTCGAACAGCGACATTTCTACATCTAAATCGGGCGCTTCTGGTTCGTCAATGGAGTTGACAACGGAAGGCATAACATTCGAACCGTTTAGAGGATTGCTAATCAGGTTTTCCTGAGAGGCGGTTGGGGTATCTGTTGGAGCAGTCATGGGCAAACAGTCGAGCTACAGATTGCAGTCAATACTAGACTAGCGTTTTCTGGACGGGTAAGCAGACAGACACGCTGAAATCTGACATCTAACTGAAATCTAACTGGTCTGAAATCTAGCAAACCTGGAAGCTAGCAAATCCGCAAGTTAATCCGACAATTGTCTCTGTACTCCTGTTAAGTAGTTCAACCTACATAAAAACCAAATCCTAAAACCCTGCGCCGCCCGCTGTGCGGGCGGCGCAGGGTTTTAGGATCTTATATTTAATTAAGCCTATCTACTTATCAGCTATTACAGCGATTTTCCCTCACCTAAAGCTCCCTCACCTAAAGCTTTAGGGCGAGAGCGGCGCGGCTCTTATAGAACTCATTTGAAATCTTTCCGGTGATCGCGAATATTCTGTAGGGGCGAAGCATTTGCATCAATATTCTGGCAACGCAGCGTCAATTCGAGTGCAAATGCTTCGCCCCTACTGCCCAAAAATCGCCCTAAATCTCAATTCTAATTAGATGTCAAATGGGTTCTATACAGAAGCACAACTCAAAATCGGGTAGGGGGCCTGTGGCAGGAGTGACACTCAGAAAAAATGCAGCGCAACTTTACGCTTTGCAACAAACCCACCTCAAAGGGTTACACTTCATTGCGAATCGCTAACCACTCTAAAGCCGCATGATAGGGTCGATAGTGTTGGTTGAAGAGTCAGTTTTAAGACGCTGCGTGTAATGAGGGAAAACACTTTGACTACATCTTCCGGGCAACTTGCTAATTCCGCACTGAGAGAAGACTTTAGTGAGTACGTCGCCCATTTACAGCTTCATATGGCACTTCATGCTCGCAAATTAGTGCCCACGCTCACCCAAACGGCAGATAGCCGAGAGCAACTATTGCATCAAACGCAAGCAAATTTTGAAAAGCACGTTTCCCGTCAGATTATGTAATCTGCTGATGTAATCTGCCCTGAGGCTGCATAGCTCAAGGGCAATTCTTTGAGAAGATGGATCAAGAAGCCTTACAGAACAGAGGCCACTTCGCTTAGCGAAGTGGCCTCTGTTCTGTAAGATTTTAAAGAAAGGTCAAACCTTGGCGATCGCGCTCAAAGTGGCGATCGCACATCCGCTAAGGATTTAGCTTCCAGACATACCCAGAAATTAGGTTGGTGACAATGTGAGCCACAATGGGCACCAGCAAATTTCCAGTTGTCAGAGCGCTAGCGCCTAGTATTGCCCCAATCACAGTTGCCCAAACAATATAAGACCAGTGCTGAATTCCACTGAAATGTAATACGCCAAAACAAAGGCTAGATATCGCTACGCCCCACACATTAAGACCAATTGCCGGTAGCATCACGCCGCGAAACAGCAGTTCTTCACTCATTCCTGGCAACAGCCCCAGCCAAATCAGGTCTGGCAAGGTCAGAGATGAGAGCACCAGATTGAGATAAAGATTAGCACTGGTACGGTAAGCACCCCATAGCTGGTAGGCAACTGCACTCGCCGCAGAAATTCCTACCCCCAACCCTGCGCCCACGAGTAACGCTGGCAGAGTCAACGCAAAAGGCACCATCTCCACCGTGTCGAACGCTAGCCAGAGACGAGCGACAACCAGCAAAATGAGCGCTGTAATTCCCATCGCGGCCAAAATTTGAGTGCGGCTGAGCGGTTCGATTTGGGGCTGAGGTGAAGATGGTTCGGTCACGATGTCAAACACTAGGGAACAAGGATAGGGGCGATCGCATAGCCCGGTTTAAGGCTAGCATTTGACGTTGCCCTTTCCACCCAAAGATTTACAGCGCGTTGCACTTACAGCGGTAGCCATAATCAATAGGACGCCTCCCTGTCATTCCCGCCTGCGCGGGAATCCATCTGCTTGAAACGAACGGTGTCGAGCTGTTGTAGTGATTGAATTTGCGGGTCTAAAGCAGTCGGGTCAATTCCCGCTCGGTGAGCCACTAACACTCCCAGAGCTTCTAGATACGACTCAACTGCGATCGCAGACATGCCCAAAGAGGCTGCCGTCACCTGCATTCGCGTGGTATTGCTGCCAACGGTAATGATGCGCGTCTGGCTCTGGCTCAAACTGAGCACGGCGCTACCACCGCAGGCCGTCGCGGGAATTACCACAGCATCGACTTGATCAGCCCAGAGATCGCTGGGTTGAGCGGCTGCCTGGGTAACAAGCTGGCTAACAATTTGGGGGGCGCGGCTTAGACCCACCAGCACACAGGGTAAAAAGGTATGCCCTAACTCTTCTGCCGCTGATTTGGGAGACAGGGTCGGGTCGAGCGGCAGTGGGGAGAGGGCGGGAGCGTGGGCGCAGGGCACCCGAAAGGTGCGAACGACCAAGTGGCTGATGACGGCTTCGGCTCCGGCTAGAGGGTCAACGCCCTGCCCCTGACGATACTGCTGTAACGCTTCGCTACTGCCGTCATCGGGGAAACGAACTACAACCGCGATCGCCTCTGCCCCTGCCTGTGTAATCAATTTGTCAACCGCTCGCAGCAGGCTATCGGGATTTTGAATCGTACCCCAGGTGGCTCCCGATGCTGCCGTTTGCAACGTGACACCCAGCGGCGCGTCGGTCACAACATAATCGGTCAAGCTCAACCCCAGCGTGGCGCGAGTCGCATCGGCAGCTTGTAAGTGACGCTGCCGCAACTCAGGTTCAATTGCCTGATCTAGCACCAGCCCAACGCGATTTTGATGTACCGGACGCAGCCCCCATCGACCTGCGGCGAATTGATCGAGCGCATACCCTTCGACATATAGCGCATTAGATAGCGGCCAATAGAGCTGCGCTCCGTTGAGGACGTTGGGATGGGTAATCAGCCGATCGGCAACCTGGGCGATCGCCCGCGCCACGGGTAGAGCGTCTCCGGCATAGCCACCCACAGCAGCACCCACGCCCGTCGGCACAATTAACATGACCGTATAGGGACGCTGGTTCATGGACTGCATACTCTATCGGGACAAGCCCAGAAGGGCGGGTTTTGTTGGTCAGTTACTAGCAATACAGATCACAGACTGGCTGAACCCGCCCCGACAGCCGACCGGATGTGCCCTGAGAACTGTTTAACCCACAATGTGATAGCTACCAACTGTGACCACAGCTTCGATTTGGGCTGTTTGGCGTGCCGTATCAACGTGTGTAATCGCCCACCGCAACGGTTCTCCATGCTGCTGAAGTAGAGTGGCGATCGCCGCTTCCATTTCCGCCACCGAAGGTAACAGACTAATTTCCAGTTCAATTAACTGAATGATCATGGGCTGAGTCCTGCTGCGCTTGCCCGTTTGTTTCGCTGCGCGAACACACTTATTTTCGCTGCGCGAACACACTTATTTTCGCTGCGCGAACACACTTATCCTGATTGACTGACAAAACTTGTTAGTCAGATCCCCGAAAGCCCTCACCCTAGCCCTCTCCCGAGGGGAGAGGGAACCGAAAGGGTAGATCAATTCCCCTCGCCCTCTGGGAGAGGGGTTGGGGGTGAGGGCTATAGACTTTTGTCAGTTAACCAGCACACGTATCTTCGCGGCGCGAACATACTTATTTTCGCTGCGTCTGGCCGAACTGAAACTCATACACCGTATCTTCTTTCTCAGTTTCAATCGTCAAATCAGACAGGGGATAGGCAATACAGAGCAGCGCATAGCCTTGTTGCTGAAGGTCTACGCTAACGCCCATCCCTTCGCTTTGCTCGACCGTACCCGACAGCAGTTGTGCTGCACAGGTGGTGCAAACCCCCGCGCCACAAGAGGTCGGCAAATCTAGCCCTGCTGCCTGAGCCGCTGCCAGCACCGTTTGATCAGCGGGGATAGGAATCGTGTAAACATTGCCCTGATGGCGAATTTCGGCAGTATAGGTATTAGACATAAATCAAGCCTGATTCAGACATGGTCAACGGTTTGTGCAATCTGAGGCATTGCTTAATCCGGCTATGAATTTTAATTTGGGAGGCGCGCTGGGCACGTCTCCCAAATTAAAATTCATAGGTACAATCAGCAGCACCCAATCTGAAATGGAGATCATGACCGGATTAGCAATGAACATTACTGAATCCTGCCATGACATATTGATTTGGGTAGTGGTATTGATGTAATGATTTTTTGAAGCGCGGGCAAAGCCCGCGCTTCAAAAAATCATTACCAATTTAGGACTACCGAATAACGTGAATAACGGACACGCCTATTTGAGTGGATATTTGAGTGGATAAATGATGTCTCAGCTTTACTGAGACATCATTTATCCCAGAGATTGATTAGGCCAACTCACTTTCAGGAAACGTGCGTTTGAAATCATCAATCAAGTCGTCGAGTTCTTCGAGGGCTTGATTTACGTCAATGCGAAGCGTGCCTAAATCGGGTTGTTCGAGCAACCGCATCAGCGCATCTCGCTTGCTCATCAACAGGACTAGGCGATCGCGCAGAACTTGGGGATCTAACATCAAACTGCTCTCCACCGGAATTTAGCACAGGTTTTATCCTATCAAACCCCTCCGTCACTGGGGCTGATTTTGAAATTAACCTGCAATATTTTTTCGCGTTGCTGATTTTAGGGATAATGCAATGCCGTTTTTTTCGCGATCGCTTAAAGCCAGAGTCAATGGTTTGGAATTCGAGTGTTGCTGGTTTCATGGATGAATTTTTTTTGAAAGGGGCGCACTGCGCCTCTTTCAAAAAAAATTCATATCCAGATTAAGCAATGCCAGAATTCGCATAGAGGGAACGTTCCAAAGCATCGAATCATAAGGAATAATTAAGACGACACTTGTTTGTTGGCGG
>Ga0335394_10001104_pt1 | contig 29942 bp, 21 predicted proteins | sample MAT03_FD_205741 | JGI IMG/M metagenome (GOLD analysis project Ga0335394, IMG submission 205741) | Freshwater microbial communities from Lake Fryxell liftoff mats and glacier meltwater in Antarctica - MAT-03 (spades assembly) (version 2) ...
CACCGATGCCAGAATATTTCCGGTAAATGCAAACACCCCGCTTAAATATTGCCCGCCCGAATTAACCATGTTGGATGATTGCTCCTTCATCCATTTGTTTTGTTCCCATTTTGATACTTTAAAATTAGTTGAAATATATTTCTGCAAATCTCCCATTTTTTCATTTAATTTTTCCCTTAGCAATGGTCCGTCATCTGCAAATGTCTTTATTTGAAAATAGAGAAAATACAGAAGTCCGCCAATTACAATAAGAGCACATATAATACTTATTAATATCGCTATCATCCGGTGAATACCTTTACGTTCCAGGAATTTAGAGATAGGCAAAAGAAGAAAAGAGAGTAGCATTGCAAATACTATTGGTATTAAAAATTGTCTGGCTAAAACAAGAGTAGCAATAGTTATTACAAAAATAACCATATAGCTGGCCGTTTTAACATAGGATGGTTGAGTGGTCATAACAAGATTTTTGAAATTTAGAATTCCTATTCAATTTGCATACCACATAAATCTAACCTTAAAACCGTTCGATATCAATCCAAGTTTGCAAATCTGTGGAAGTTATTACACACATTCTCTACAGTTCTTCATTTTCCTTTATGAGTATCTTAATCGATTTACAAACTTTTTTATCTCGATTGTGTTGATGTAGAACTTTTTAAACTATTAAAGCCATAAAAACGCACTGTTTCTATGAAATGATACGGATTTTGCAATTAATATTTTAAACTACTTACCGATCGAAATTAAAAACCTATCCCGGATAAACAGAATTATCTTATAAAGTTTATATTCGAACCTAAACTTTTTTTGAACAAGGCAGCATCCTGTTGGCTTGTGATGTATTAGTATGCGAAATCTGATTACTGGTAAAATAAATATATGAAAAAGAAGTATAAAGTTTTATTAGTTGTTGTGTTAACATTGGTTGTTTTTAGATTATTTCTGCCTGCAATTGTACTTCATTACGCAAATAAAGAACTATCCTCAATGGCTGGATATTACGGTAAAATAGAGGATATTGATATCTCCCTTTATCGAGGAGCCTACACCATTGATAGCTTATATCTCAACAAAGTGGACCTGAAGAAGAATTTGCAAACTCCATTCATATCTATAAAAACAATCGACCTGTCAGTAGAATGGAGATCTCTTTTAAAAGGGCGAATTGTAGGGGAATTAGAATTTGTTGAACCAATCCTTTTGTTCACCAAAGATAAAACGGAATTAGAAGAAGTCAAAAAAGATACAAGTGATTTCAGAGAACTACTTAAATCTTTTATGCCTTTAAAAATTAATAGGTTTGAAATTATAGATGGCAAATTACAATATGTAGATAAAACTTCTTCGCCTAACGTAGATATTTCAATGGATAAAACATATCTACTTGCCTCCAATCTCTCGAGTGTGGAGGATACGGCAATTTTACCATCGGTAGTTTTTATGAAAGCTTTGGTTTATGAGGGAACTTTTGTAGTGAACCTGAAGTTGGATGCCTTATCAGACAAACCGCTCTTTGATATGAATGCAAAACTTGAAAATACACACCTTCCGTACCTAAATGATTTCTTTAAAGCCTATGCAAATATAGACATCAATAAGGGTGTTCTTGATGTGTATGCTGAAGTGGCTGCGAAAGAGGGCAAATTTACAGGGTATGTAAAACCTGTGATAAAAGATCTTGATGTAGTTGGACCCGAGGACAGAGATGACAAATTTTTAGATAAAGTATGGGAAAATTTGGTAGGTTTTGTAGGATTCGTTGTTGAAAACCGGAAGAAAGATCAGGTAGCAACTAAAATTCCTTTGAATGGTGACTTTGGAAATGTGGAAGTTGGTACCACTTCCGCCATTGTTTACCTTCTTCGCAACGCATTCATTCAGGCAATTTTTCCTTCAATTGATAACCAGATTTCACTTTCAAATGTGGATAAAAATAAAGATGATAAGGGTTTTTTAAAAAAATTATTTGAAAAAGATAAGGATTCGAAAGGTAGTAAAAGCCCTGCCAAATAATTTAATATTTCTCAAATCTCTTTATTATGCAAAAACAAAACAAAAAAATTAAAGTTCGTCCTGCGCAACATCAAAGTAAGCAGCCCGGGCTGGAATGGAAAATGAATCCTCAACCAATTTCGTGGGATGAAGAATATTTTAAAGTCAAAAAACTGGAAGGTAAAGTTGCCATCATTTCAGGAGGCGATAGCGGCATTGGAAGAGCAACCGCCTTAAGCTTTGCCCATCATGGCGCAACGGTTGTAATCCTTTACCTAAATGAAAAGCAAGACGCTGCCGACACGCAGAAACTGATAAAAGATTTAACAGGTGCCGACTGTATGCTTATTGCATGTGATATACGTAAAGAATCCTCGTGCAAACTTGCAGTTAAAAGGGTTGTTAAAAAATATAAACAAATAGATATTTTGATAAACAACGCTGGTACTCACAAGCCACAGAAAGATTTTTTGAAAGTTACGTCTCAACAACTTAAGAACATTTTTAATACCAACGTTTTTTCCATGTTCTATTTGTGTCAAGCAGTCATTCCACACATGAAAAAAGGAAGTTCAATAATAAATACTACAAGTGTGACCGCTTATCGCGGAAGCGCACATTTGATTGATTATTCGGCAACCAAAGGCGCCATAGTTTCTTTTACCAGATCCTTGTCGGCATCTCTTGCTGCTAAAGGAATACGCGTGAATGCAGTGGCTCCCGGTCCGGTATGGACCCCTTTGGTAGCTGCAAGTTTTGATGCAAAGGATGTAGCTGTATTTGGAACCGATACCCCGCTAAAAAGAGCAGGTGAGCCTTTTGAAATTGCTTCTTCTTTCCTCTTTCTGGCCTCTCAGGATTCCTCGTATATTACCGGACAGGTGTTGCACCCAAATGGGGGTGAAATAGTTGGAGGGTAAGTGCCCTTCTGTTGCAAATGAATTGATGAATGCAAAATTCATTTTTGTGTGGGGATTAATTTACTCACATTCATTCTTAAAATAATCGTTAAGCTATGAAAAGTTTAATGGCACAATTTTGATATTTAAATATTATGAAATATCTTGAAACATTAATGCCATACACTAATTAAAATTATTCACATGTCAAAGAAAAAAATTACTCCCAAAAAAGTGAACAAAAAAATCGCTGATCTTGAATCGAACACTACCGATGGTCAAGATCAGCTATTGACAACCAATCAGGGTTTGCCGATTAATGATAATCAAAATTCCCTTAAAGCCGGTAACCGTGGAGCTACATTATTGGAAGATTTCATTCTAAGAGAAAAAATTACACATTTCGATCATGAAAGAATTCCGGAGCGAATAGTGCACGCAAGAGGATCAGCAGCTCATGGAATTTTTGAACTATACAAACCTTTAGGAAAATATACCAAAGCTGCATTTTTAAATGATGTATCAAAACCTACTCCGGTTTTTGTTCGTTTTTCTACTGTTGCAGGCTCACGGGGTTCTACGGATCTGGCTAGAGATGTTCGTGGGTTTTCGGTAAAATTTTACACTGAAGAGGGGAATTATGATCTGGTAGGCAATAACATGCCGGTGTTCTTTATACAGGACGCTATTAAATTTCCGGATCTTGTTCATGCGGTTAAACCGGAACCCCATCATGAAATTCCACAAGCAGCATCGGCACACGATACTTTTTGGGATTTTATTTCGCTGATGCCCGAAAGTATGCATATGATTATGTGGGCGATGAGCGACCGTGGCATTCCCCGCAGTTTAAGAATGATGGAAGGGTTTGGAGTTCACTCTTTCAGATTCATTAATGAAAAAGGAGAATCACATTTCGTTAAATTTCATTGGAAACCCTTATTGGGGATTCATTCCGTTTGCTGGGATGAAGCACAAAAGATATCGGGAAAGGATTCTGATTTTCACAGACGCGACTTGTGGGAAGCCATTGAAAATGGAGCCTTCCCTGAATGGGAAATGGGAATTCAAATTGTGCCGGAAAGAGATGAGCACAAATTTGAATTCGATTTGCTCGACCCTACCAAATTAATTCCCGAAGAACTTGTTCCGGTACAACGAATAGGTAAACTTACTTTGAATAGAAACCCCGATAATTTCTTTGCCGAAACAGAACAGGTTGCTTTTCATCCGGGCCATTTGGTACCTGGTATTGACTTCACCAATGATCCTCTGCTGCAAGGAAGGTTATTTTCTTATACCGACACACAATTATCAAGGTTAGGAAGCCCGAATTTTCATGAAATTCCTATTAACAGATCGATCTCACCGGTGCATAATAATCAGCGTGATGGGCATATGCGTCAAACTATCAATCGCGAAAAAACACATTATGACCCTAACACAATCAGCAATGGTTGTCCTTTCCAGGCGAAAGCTGCTGAGGGTGGCTTTACCTCTTATATGGAACGCATTGATGCAAAAAAAATACGTGAAAGAAGTAAGAGTTTCTTCGATCATTTTAGTCAGGCAACACTATTTTTCAACAGTCAAAGCGAACATGAAAAAAGACATTTAACCAATGCATTGATATTTGAATTGGGCAAAGTTGAAAGACCTGTCATTAAAGAAAGAATGGTGGGGCTGCTTACTCAAGTGGATAAAGTGCTGGCAAAAAATGTTGCTGATGGTTTGGGAATTCCTGTTCCATCAAAACCGGAATTTCCAATGAACCATAGTTTTCCTGCTGATGCCGATCCTAAAAATTACCAACCTGTTAAGAAAAAATCATCTGTTGATACGTCAGATGCATTAAGCATGGTTAATACAATTTTCGATAACATTAAAACCAGACAAGTTGCCATTCTTATAGCCAATGGTGTAGATGACGCTTCGGTTGCCTCCATGAAAAAGGCACTTGAAGCGCAGGGCGCAACTGCAAAAATAATTGCTCCCAACTTAGGCGAAATAAAAGGGAAGTCTGGCAAAATGATTAAAGTTGATCAGAGTTTCCTTCATACTTCATCCGTATTATTTGATGCAGTTTTTGTTCCTGATGGAAATCAAAGCGGGGCTGCTTTATCAAAAAACAAAGATGCCATAACTTTTGTGGATGAAATGTATGTTCATTGCAAACCTATTGCGGTAAACGGAGAAGGGCAAAAATTACTGGAGCTTGCAACGGCAAATGACAATGCTGAACTTTCAAAAGAAAATGGAGTTATTTTAAATGGATCTCCAAAAGAATTTATAAAGGCAATTGCTTCCCACCGTTTTTGGAATAGAGAAAAATAATTTATTTTTCATTAATTAGAAGCGTGTATTTTTCACCTTTGAGAGATACATGCTTCTTGAATCCTTTACATGAAATAGTAACCGACTACTCCTGATTCTCATCATCAAGCAACCAATTAAAAACATTCAGATGTATTATCCCATTTCTACTTTCTGTGAACGAATCTGTTGTAAGTAAATATTTAGGATAGTTGTCATTGATTTTTTCTAATGCACCGAATTCTCTTTCTGCTGTATTCTCATGAACCATTTGCCAAGCAACCTGGTAGTATCTGATTTTACCTGCTGGTGTTTTACACACAAAATCAACCTCAGCATTTCGAGATTTACCTGTCCATATTTTGTTCCCTCTACGTAGTAATTCAAGATAAACAATGTTTTCCAATATGTACCCTCTATCCGTTGTACGCTCTTTCCCTGTTAAAACATTTAACAACCCTACGTCCACCAAATAATATTTTTCTTGTGTTGCTAATTGTATTTTACCTTTCAAATCAAATCGATTTACTTTATAAAACACAAAACTTGCAACTAAATATTCTAAGTACTTTTCTACAGTTGTATGGTGAACGGTTTGTCCGTCTAGGATCAGACTTTTTGAAATATTCCCGGGAGAAAGAGGGTTTCCAATATTCGATGCAACAAATTTTACGATGTTACCAAAAGCACGCTTATCGTTTATCTGATACCGTTTCATAATGTCCTTTTCGACAATAGATGTGTAAATGGCTTCCAAATATTCATATATTTTATCGAACCCTTCTTCACGTAAATCTATTCCTTTGGGTAGTGAAGTTTCATTTACATAATCAAAAAACAGAGCTTCGTAATTAATGTATTTGTTGGTTATATCGATTTTTCGTGCCGATAAATATTCTTTAAACGAAAATGGCAAAATAGAAATTTCGATGTAACGACCACTCAATAAAGTTGCCAACTCGCTCGACAGCAAAAACGCATTTGATCCTGTTATGTAAACGTCAGTATTTTCAGTAGCAAAAAGCCCATCTACCAATTTTTCAAAATTGGGTATGTTTTGTACTTCGTCTAAAAATATAAAATTGGTTTTATCTACTTCCAGATTATTTTTTATCTCAAAATATAAATCATTCCATGTTTTGTTCAGGTAATTTTCGGGTAATTCGAAATTGTAAAAGTGTATTTGTTGTTTCCCTACACCTTCTTTTTGCAATTGCTCTCGATAAATTTCCAAAAGAGTACTTTTTCCTGATCTACGCAAACCACTTATTACTTTAATTAGGTCTTTCTCCCTGTAAGACAACATTTTATCTATATATTCTTTCCGATTGGTGTAAATGCTCATGAGTTAAAGATACGACTAAATCATCAAAACTTGCAAAAAATGCAAGTTTTGATGATTTAGTCGTATGTTAGTAATTGCCAGCAAGTTAGTGGGCGAGTAAAAAGTGCCCTTTTTGCTTACAAGCTGGTTAAACAAGCATAACTCATTGAAAATACTACGTTTACATATCTGTAAAAAACTTTGAAGTAAAATCCTGCAACATTCAAATTTGATAATTAAACAATCAAATTTTGTTTAGATCGGATTCTATTTTGAATTATTCACCAGTTCAGGATTTCCCATTTTTCCGGAGCGGTAATCGCTGTAGCACTTACGAATTTCTTCTTCTGAATTCATTACAAAAGGCCCATAAGCAAACACCGGTTCGTTATGCGGTTTTCCTCCGAGCATTAAAATTTCCGCATCCCCTGCACTGAACAAATTGATCGTATTTTTTCCTCGCTCATACAACACCACCTGATTAGTTTGAACTGCGGTGACATCTGTTGTTTCAATGTTTCCTTTTATCACATATACGAAGGCGTTATGGGTTTCGTCAACCGGTATACTTAGTTTACAACCTGCTTTCATGTTAATGTGAAAATAAAAAACAGGGAACAGTGTTTCGATTTTCGATTTAGCTTTGAACATCTCACCTAAAACAATTCGTGCACTGTAATCCTTCTCCTTAATTTCATCCATCACATCACTCTTGTAAACGTTCGCCGTTGGATCAATAAATTTATATTTTGCTGGTGAATTGAGCCAAATTTGAAACCCATGATAAATACCGCCATTATCATACAGTTTTTGACCTGTTTCTTCCATATGAATGGCACCTCTTCCGGAGTTAAACATCATAAAATCACCTTTACTAATTTGAAAATCATAATTCAAACTATCGCGATGATGACCGCTTCCTTCCAAAAAATAGGTTATAGGAATTATACCTGCGTGCGGATGTGCTTCAACACGTAAAGGTTTATCATTTGCATTAACTTTTACAGGTCCAAACTCATCGAAAAAAACAAATGGTGAAACATAGTCATTGTGATCACCGGCGAACGCGCGCAATACCGGTAATGTTCCTACCATGGTTTTGTCGGTTTGAAGAATTTTGTAAACTTTTCTTTCGTTACCTGATTCAAACAACCCGGATGAAGCTTTTAATAAATCAGGCACAACGGCTGTAGCGCCAATAATTGCAGAGCCTTTGATGAATTTTCTACGTTCCATAGTATGTTGCTGTTGATGATTTTTAAGTAGTCCTCAAATTAAACTCACCAAAGTGAAAAAAGTTTAAGAGGGGCTTCTTGAGCCGTTTGTATGGCATTGGTTTTCATTAAATTGAGTAAACGAGGGTTCACTGAAGCAAAACACCCATTCCTAATCGTTCTTTGTAAAAACTATATTTCTTGATAGCGTTCACACTCTTTTTTCAACAATTTCAACCATTTTTGATTTCCCTTTTCTAGTCCTGATTTCAGAATCGGTTTCAACACCCAGGTTAAAATTCCTTCCATACTTTCCTCAACTAAAACTTCGGTTTGCTTGTTCAATTCTGTTATGGTCCAGTTGTGAATTGCAAAAATCCCAAGGGACTTTCCGGTCCAGCCAAACTGTGTGTAAGGCTCAACCGTATGAAGTACCGATTTAATCTTCAATCCTCCTGTTTTCCAGGTAAAATTAGCACCTGCTTTTACCAAGCCCTCAACAACAGGAGATTTGATTTCTGTTTGCCAGGATGCCCATGTATCAATATCCGTCAACACTTTCCATACATCCACCGAGTTGGCATTGATTACTATTTTGTTACTGCTTTTAATTCGGGCGTTGGGGTTGATAGGTTTCATAAATAGTTGAAAGAGGAAATGAAATTATAATGTAGCCCTTTGTTTTTGAAAGTTAGCTTTAGGCAATTCGCCATTTGTTATTTGCCGTTTTATGGATAATCACCAGTAAAGATATTAATTTCTTGACATTGATCGGTTTTTTTTGACAATCATATACCCATTACCAATCAATAAGCGAAACACAAATCCCTGCAGTACTTTGCTTATGATTATAATCTATTAGTGTTTCACCATAGCCATACCCAGCGTGTAATTGCATTCGCAGATTTTTATAGACCGGAAAACTCCAGGTAGCTTTCATACTGCCCCTATTTGTAATATCAAAACGAAGTGAGTTGGTAGCAGTAAATGCAATTTGATGGCGTTTAAGATTTTTAATCACTATCAATTCTCCCCTTCCATAATAATCTGCTATTGCCGGATTCTCATCGTCTGAATCGGGCAACCTGATCCAGTGTTTGACATAAACTTGCCAGGTATCTCTTTCGAATCCGGCGAAAAAAATAATTCTGTTCCAACTTCTTGATAATAGAATTGATCTTCCGTTCGACTGGTGATTTAACGAAATTCCGACCATCCGGAGTTTTGCTATAAATACATTGATATTCATAGCCACACTCAAAATTATTTCAGGTTCATAATTTAGTTCCCTGAACGGTCGGGATAGTTCCTTGTTATAGGCTTGCCAGTGTGCCTTTTGTGTATAGCCTACCCAAATGTCACCATACCCTTTTATAAGTCCCTGCGCCACTTTTGTTTTCAGACTTAAATCGAGTTTTACTTCAAATTGGCTATAATCAATTGGCAGCGGTTGGTTATAATCAGGGTTTTCACTTTGGGGTTGCTCGTTGGGATCATCAGTCCATCTAACTATGGTAACAAAAATCGGTTTGTAGGGGGTCATGCGAAAAGTTCCCTTCTTATTAATGCTATCCAGTTCCCACCTTTGCGACATAGTTTGAAAGGCAATAGCTTTGTCTAAAAGTTGATCCTGTGCGTTAGCTCTTCCTAAGGTAAAAACTAATAAAAAAATATTAAATGATAACGTATAAAGACAGATAAATCGCATAAATAATCAGACGGGAAATAATATACTTTTAAGATAAATAAGATGGGTAACTACAAGTTAATTTTTGGAATAAAGTTTTGCAGTTATCATTAAACAAGTCATAAATCGTCCTCCTATAAATCTATTTCTGACCCGTAGCTTCATTAAAACTCACCATCCAGTTAATCCCGAATTTATCGGTAAACATACCAAAATAATCACCCCAGAAAGTTTTATTGATTGGCATGGTAACCGTGCCGCCATTTGATAGGCCGTTGAACAATTTGTCGGCTTCCTCTTTATTGTCTGCGTTGATAGAAACCGAAAAATTATTTCCTTGCTTAAAAGATGCGGCCCATTCGCCACCGGTATCACTTCCCATGATGGAGGTCTCATTACTGATTTGCAGAGAAACGTGCATAATTTTATTTCCCATTTCAGCCGGAAGTGGGGGCATTCCCTCCTGCGGAGGCATCTCATTAAATCTGCCGATATAAGGAAATTCACCCCCAAATACCGATTTATAAAAAGTAAATGCTTGCTCGCAATTACCATCGAAATTGAGATATACGTTTACGGTTGCCATTGTTAATTAAGTGTTTATGCTAATGCACTTTTTTAGAAAACAAATTTAGTAATTAAATGGATTAATTCTTCAACCACCGTTTTACAAACCTGTTTTTATCACTTTGCGATTTGATTAAATACAATCCAGATGCTAATGACTGAACGTTAAAAGAAAATTGATTTTGGCCTTTAACACATTCTAAATCGGAGATAATCAATTCTTTACCTGCCTGATCTATCAATTGAATGAAGAACCTTTCATCTTCAACCACTACTAAATTAATAAATAAACTTCCCGACAATACATCATAATCCACCTTAAATTGAGGAGAAAACTCCGGCTCATTTCCTGAATTATTTTTTTCGATAGGATCAAAAGTTGAGATACAAGGAACTGTAACTCTTACAAAGCTAGAGGTGTCTGAGCAGGCCATTGTATTCATTAAAACTTTATAACTGCCGGGGCTATATGCAGTAAAACTACTTGAAGTTGCGCCGGGAATAGAAAAATTATTATTTAACCACTGGTAAGAATAGGTCGATCCAACAGGGAAGGAATTCAGTTTTACCGAGTCGCCCTGACAAAATGACAATGCACCCGTTGAAATAACAGAAGCATTATTAAATGGTGTTTCAACTACTCCCGAAGCAGTTGCTGACCCGCTCGTGCATCCTGTTGAAATTTTCCAATCATAGAAATTATAAAAATCAGGAGTGTTATGAAACGAGGTATCTACATATCCTAAAATAGTGATGGGGCTGCCTGCTGTATTTAGTGGATAATTAATCCCACCCGTATTAGCTTCGAGTAAATTATTTCCTGAAGAAACTATTAAATCATATGTTAAATTACCGTCAAGAGTAAATTTTAATGGTAAGCTGACTTTACCCGAGCCTGGTGCAACCATGAATGATCTTTGTTTTATAAGGCTTCCGGAATTGCTGTTATAAAGCTTAAAGGTGACTAATCCTGTTCCTATCGGGTACACCGATATTTCTTCTAATAATCCTTCCGTTGCATTGTAAAATCTCAACCCAGCCTCAGTAGTGCTAGTACCGGCAATAGAACCAATGGATTGATCGATATAACCGGCCGAAGTCGAACCTCCGGATGTTGCAATGATATAAAAATTTGTACTTGAGCTTATATAAGGCGAGTAAGTGTTACCAACATTAATTATTGAGTCGGCTAAAGTTGTTAGGTACCAATTGATTGTTCCCGAACTACTAGCCGATATAGTTGCTGTGTCCGGACCGCAAGTGTAGCCGGTAACAGGGATAGGAGTTGATGGTAAAGGAGAACCAATTACAGTAACAGAGGAGGAGGTATATACAAAACAAGACCCGCTTGTTACAATTACACGATACTGTGTGGTGTCGGTGGAAGATCCATAATAAGTCGATGTGTGGGAATTCCCTGATAGGTTGCTCCATCCAGAACCGGTAAATTTTTGCCATTGATAGGTACCATCGGAATTCATTAACTGAAGTCTCCCATTCTGACCTGCACATACTTGCATGAGGGTATCAGAAAGGTAAGATGCTAAATTGTTTTGATGAACCTTAATTACAACTTCATTTGATAATGAAGGCATACAACTACTGTCGGTAACTTTAGCTCTGTATTTTGTACTAAATGAGGGAGCCAAAACAACTATAGAATCAGCAAATCCCTGTACGGATATATCTTCCCAAGTGCTGCCAACATAATGTTGCCATTGAATTATTCCGGAACTTCCAACAAGTGCTAAAGTGATAGAGTCCCCTTCACAAATGGTATCAGTACTAATACTTGAAACTCCACTTGAGGAGCATAAGTTCATATTAATTTGCTGACACCAGCTCTGGGTTCCTGAAGAATCATAAATACAAACATTAAAGCTGCCTGAATCTTTAAAGGAATGCCACAATACATGCCTGTTATTTAAGGAAGTAATTCCATCTCCAAAATCATAATAAATATTATCCGTACCAAGAGAATAATTCCGAACGTGAATCATTGGTATCCCTTGAGAAATAAAATCTGTTAAGTGAAAATTAAGAAATATTGGTGTGGTAAAATTACCCCAGCCGGTGTTAACATCATAACCACGAACATTTAAACCATTAGCATCGGTCCACTTTACCGTGCCATTTTCAATAATCAAACCTGAAGCGATTCCTGCAACGACAGCTGAATCCTTAACAAAAGAGTGAAGAATAGGATTATACACCATATACATTACTTTCGTTGAACCTCCTAACGGTTGGTCAATATATGCAGCGGTTCTAGTTTTAATGGTTAAATTACTAATGGTTTCTGAGAGTAAAGTATCAGTTACATATTGCTGATTCACTTGGTCATATGTGAAAATATAAGCAGGAAAGCCATAAAATTCATCAAAACCATGAAATAATCCTCTCTCCTGACCTCCTACTAGATTAGGAACATTGTGATTAACAAAGGCATGCAATTCAGGGTCATATGTTAAAAATGCATAATTGGACAGGCAACCGGTATCCATTGCAATATAATCATCATTTTGAAAATAACCCCAACCGGCACAACCACTCTCAATGTATGTCATAGCATCTGCAGACGGATCGTAATAGTATAGGTCTAATTCATCATCATAGTGAAAAACTGCTACAAAATCACCAAAATTATAAGGTCCGTTACCCCATGATAAAGAGCTTGTTTCGGGATCATCGGATAATTCGCATGAGCTCCAATTATGAGTGAAAATGTTATAGCGAAAGTATTCCCGAGAAACATTATAATATCCTCCGGATTCAGTTTGAGTGATAACTACAACCCCGTGTGAGCCAGCATTCACATTAAATCTCATCGTTGGAGTTAAGGTTCTCGTTTTTAATTGCACATCGAATTGATGCAACAAATGATCATAAATTATAAAGCCATACTCCTCGTCTTGTTGCGCTGGAGTAATCCATGTGGTGAACACAACTTTACCGGAATAATTACTCGAAATAATTATGTTATTTGTCCATGGCATTTGATAAATCATCGTTGTTTGCAAAACCGAATCATATGTGGTGCATTCTAGCCGCTGCTGATTTCCGTTAAATGTTATTGTAGAATTTATCGGATATTCCTTATAATAGTTTTGTGAATATCCCATAAAAGTGGATAATATTAAAAGTACTGTGATTAAAATTTGTTTCATGGTCAGACTTTATAAACTGATTTCTATATTTATTTTGCTTTCGAGAATTAATTCTTCAACCACCGCTTTACAAACTTATTCTTTTCACTCTGAAGTTTTAGAATGTATAACCCTGATGAAAACTTTTGTACATTGATGGAATAGCTGTTTCGACCTTTACTAAATTCAGAGTATTCTTTAAAAACTTCTTTCCCTGTTTGATCAATCAATACTAAAGTGTACGATTCATCCTCATTCAATTCAGCATCTAAATATAATTCTTCTGCCCCCGAAGAATAGAAAATATTAAATTGTGTTTCTGTTGATGTACTGATTTCAATTTTTTCCACGGGATCAAATGTTGTAATGCAGGGCACCTGCACATTTATTGCAGAGGAGGTGTCTGAACAATTTGTATTATTTATAATTAATGTGTAAGCCCCTGCCGTTTTCGCCCAATACGTATTTCCTAATGTTGAAACCGTGACTCCATTTCGCAGCCATTCATAGTCATAAGAACCACTTGCTGGTGCTGTTAAATAAACTGAGTCGCCTTGGCAAAAAGATAATGCCCCTATAGGTGTGATGTTTGCAGCATTTAATGCAGTGTAATAATTTGCAGTGATTGACATTTGATTTGACTTACAACCTGTGGTGAAATGTAGGTCATAAAAATTATAAAAATCATTGGTAGTATGAAAAGTTGAATCTATGTACCCTAAAATTGTAACTGGAACTACTGGTGATGTGATAGGATAACTTATTCCGCTTGTATTAATTTGCAAAGGCAAATTTGTTGATTCGACAACCAGATCATATGACATACCACCAAATAAATTGGCATTCATTGAGACTTTATATGGACCGCCTACTGATTGTAATGTTGTATAGTATGAATCAACGACTATTTGAGTTCCTGCTTTTTTCAATCGTATACTAATGCTGCCTGTTTGCATTGGATAAATATAAAAATATTCAAGAGTCGTTGGACTATTACAGTAAAATCGTATTCCTTTTTGATGGGTTGATGTCGAATCTGTTGCCCCAATACTAGTATTCGCATACCCAATAGGTAATAATGTTCCATCTACTGCCTTCACTTTATAAGTTGTAGTTGCAGTTGTGTATGGGGAAAATGTGCTTCCAATATGGAGGATGGTATCCTGGTAATTTGAAAACCAATATATGTTTTGTGAACTGCTTGTTGCCTGCAGAAGTGCAATCCCAGGCCCACAGGTTCTTCCTGATGTAACTGTTGGTGGTGGCGGAGCAGTAGCAACATTTACAGTTACCACATCAGAAGTATCTACAAAACAAGGTCCGCTACTTAGTAAAACCCGATATTGAGTAGGTAAATTTGAGTTTTCTACGTAACTCATTTGAATTGCATTTGCAATGTTGTTCCAAGTACCTGAATTATTTTTCTGCCACTGATAGGTTACATTTGGAATATTAACAGAAATTTGATTTGATAAATTGGAGCATTTGGAATATGTGGAATCTGATATCTGGTAATTCCCTATAGTTGGATAAACTTTTATTATTTGGTCATTCGAATAGGCAGGCAAACAAATCCCATTTGTAATTATAGCTCTGTATTTAGTGGTTTGATTCGGACTGATGAGATAATTTGCCGTTGTTGCACCGGTACCGGTTTCATCTACCCAACTAGCACCAACTTTACTTTGCCACTGAATGGAACCGGAATAAGATGAAAGAGATAGCGCTGTAGAATCTCCCTCACATATAGTATCGTTAACAGCACTTATTAAACTCGAAGCCGAACATAAATTCAGTGTTACTTGCTGGCACCAACTTAATGTCCCGGTTGAGTCATGAATACATACATCGTATGTGCCCGATTCGTTATACGTGTGCCAAAGAACATTTCTTTTGTTGGATGAAACAACGCCATCACCAAAACTAAAATAGATGGAATCGGAACCAATAGAATAGTTTCTTACATGAATCATATTATAGCCCTGACTGGTAAAATCTGTTAAATGAAAATTCAACAACATTGTTGTATTGTAATTTCCCCATCCTAAATTGGAATCGTATCCTCGAGCATGTGAGCCATTAGCATCGTTCCATTTTACTGTTCCATTCTGAATTTGATAGCCGGAGATGGTACCTAGAGTTGCCGTGGAATCCTTTATCCAGGAGTGTGAAATCGGATTATATACCATGCAGAAAACTTTTTGACTAAATCCTGGAGTTATATCCATCCAAGCCACAACCCTGTCTTTAATTTTAATATTTGTTAAGTTGGAAGAATAAACCGAATCGGTAACCCATTGATGTAAGGAAAGGTCATAAAGGAAAAAGAATTTTTTAAATGTTGAGTCTTGATCATTTCCATAAAAAATACCTTTAGCTTCATCTCCTATTAGGTTTATTCTTGGGTGAATAGCTAATTGATGCAATTGTGGGTCATACATATAAAATCTAAAATACCCATTTCCAGTATCTACTGATCCTATGTAACAATCTTCCCATTCCTTTTGCCAATCAATACTCCCCCATATGTAATCTTCCTGAAAAATCATTGAATCCTTGACGGGATCATAATATATGAAGGAATTATCATCTGCATCTACCAGTCTATCAGTATTCCCGATAGAATTAAACGTCCAGATATCTGATGTTGAAGACCATCCGTATAAATAGATAGGCTCTGAAGTACACCATTTTTTATAAATTGTATTGTATCGATAATAATAATAATCGTTAACATAATCTCCGTTATATAATCGCTGGAGGACAACATCGATCCAAACCGGCCCGCAAATAACATTTAAATCTTGGTTGATAGCTAAATTGTAATTTTTTACTTCCGAAATAAATTCATGTGCATAAGAATCATAAATAATAAACCCCGCTTTCCCAACTTGGTTGCCAATACTATTCCAAAAAGTATAGCCAACTTTTCCTAAATCACTACCGGAAATAATTAAGGTATATGGGACCCATTCTGTATTAAACGAAACTGTAGTTTGTAAAACAGAGTCGAACGTAGAACATTGTATTCTAGATAAATTTCCATTTGTAGCAAGAGAAATATTTAGTGGGTATTCTTCATAATAATTTTGTGAATATCCAATAAAAGTGGATAACACTAAAAGTGCTGTTATTAAAATTTGTTTCAAAGCTAGATTTTATAAACTGTTTTTTATATTTTAATTAATTCCGGTACTCGTTGCCTGCATATTCGCAAATCCTAGTCCACATGTTGTTCCATCAGTAGTAATAGGCGCCGAAGGAGTTATTTCATTCGAAACTGATATCATACCGGATGTGTCTGCGAAACAATTACCATTTGAAATGATAACTCGATAATTACAATCCAATGAAGTATTCACATTATAATAATTATTTTGTCCATTAGCAATATTATTCCATCCACTCCCACAATCAGATTGCCATTGAAAACTACCATGTGAATTTGCTACATTAAGAATGGCATTCCCATTTGAACATTTTGTAACTAGAGAATCCGAAATCACATAACTAGTTGAATATTCATAAACCATTATTGCTTGTTCATTGGTATAAGCAAAAGTACAGTTGCCTGAAGAAATTTTAGCTCTATAAAGTGCAGATTGAATAGGATAAAGTACATAAGTTGTGGAGTCTGATCCTATTCCCAATTCATCAACCCAATTGTTTCCGATTTTGCTTTGCCAGCGGACTATTCCATTCACTCCTGTAATAGAAAGTATTAGACTATCTCCTTGACAAATCGTGTCATTTGAAAATGTGATGGCGCTGGTAATTGCACATATATTCATTGTAACTTGTTGGCAAACAGTTTGCGTTCCAGTTGAATTGTAAAGACAAACATTATAAGTGCCCGACGACTTGTATTGATGCCACAACCCATTTCTTTCTTTCCCTGAAATTACACCATCCCCAAAATAAAAGTAAACAGAATCAGAACCCACTGAAAAATTCTTTACATGAATCATGGGAACACCTTGAGAAGAAAAATCTGTTAATTGGAAATGCAGTAATGGGGGTGTAACAGTATTAACCCAACCAGCATTTTCATCATATCCTCTTATGTTAAATCCATTATTATCAGTCCAGGTAACTGACCCATTTAACTCTATTGTAACGTATGATGCTGTTCCCGAAATTTCAGCTGAATCCTTAACCCAAGAATGGGAAATTGGATTGTAAACCTGATAAACAACTTGTTTAGGCAATCCCGGCACCTCACTCAAATAAGTTACTATTTTCCCTCTGATTTGAATATTAGTAATAAATGGAGAATAGGTTGAATCAGTGACCCATTGATCTATAATATTATCATAAATAAAAAAATATTTTTTGAAAGTTGAGTCAACATCAAATGCACTAAAAATACCTCTTCTCACCTGACCCATGAGATTGGTAACGGGATTCAATATACGTGCATTACTTTCGGAATCAAATGACCAAAATTGGTAAAAATTGCCACATGTATCATTTGCTAAGAAATGATCCTCTTTTATGTCGTCATCACCAAAATACAAACAATTAGAAAATTCATTATATTTTATATCAGCTACAGGATCATAAAACATAAATTTAACATCGTCAAAATATTGTAATCTGTCTATATTTCCTATCGAGTTGTTAAACAATGAAACTGGAGACATTGAAAATTGATCCGAAAATTGAATCCATTTGTGATAAAATAAATTATAACGATAGATTATATTGTAATAAAGATAGGTTCCATTACCATAAGTTTCGTTAACCACTTCAACCCATACTGGCCCGCAAATAATATTTATTGACTGAAAAGCTGTGCTAAATTTTGATATTACAGTTACAAACTGATGTAGTTCATGATCATAAATTATTATCCCTGCGGTAGTATGTAGTGCTGATTGGGGATTGGGTGTCTTATACCCAACCTTTCCATAATTATTTCCAGTGATTTCTATATTATAATTTGTCCATTGAGTATTGAAATAAACAAGTGTTTGCAACAATGAATCATATGTTGAACACTCGAGCCGATATTGAGATCCATTATTTATAACAGTAGCTGTAATAGGATTTTCCTGATAATAGTTTTGTGAATATCCTGAAAAGGAAATTAACACTAACAGTGAAATAAATAAAATGCGTTTCATAGTTAAATAAAATTATTTGTTAAAAATACAAATTTCATTATTCTAGCTTTGCCGGTATTTTTAAAATCAAATGTAATCTTTTATCGGCAATTTTTATTACTGAAATCAAGGTTTATTGGAAAATTATTCTATAAACAATATTCTCGTTTAATTATCTATATTTCTTTGTTAATCAATATTTTAAATAGCTTTAATTTGAAATTACAATATATTTAAAGTAATCTATTTGTTCTAAATGCTCTACATATGATTGAATTTTTCTTTGTAATTAAAATCAACTTTCCCTCCTCAAAACTTAAGCCCTACACTAAATCCACCCTCAACAGCCCGACTGGTGAGTCGGAAAAAAAAGGGATCATTGAAATTATTGTTATTATAATATATTTCATGGGTAGAATAAAAACCCATTGCCAAAGAAATAGAAAAACATAAGTGCTTGTTTGGCATAAACAATACTCCGTTTTTAATGAGCCATCCCTGATATTCTACCTGTTCGGTATGATTTATTATTGGGTTGGATGGATTGTAGGTGTAATGGGAGGTCTGGTAGTTAACAATTCCATAGCCAAAGGAAGGGCCCACAAAATAATTTGCATATCTCCACTCAAATGGATAGTAATACAATTCTATTCCTGCACTGAAAATCTTGTTTTTATTATAATATCCATACTCCCCCAAATTCAAAAAAATATTGCTTCCGCTATATTCATAATATTTTTTTTGACTCAATTCAATGATACCGACAGAAACCGGAATATGAATTCCCAGGTGGTTGTTTAATAAGGTGTGTTCATAGCTAAAGGATAGGTGACCTAAAACTAAATCGCTAATCGTAAAATAAACGAAATTCTGATGCTTTAACTTTTTTTTAGGAATCGGGTTAGTTTCAGGTGTTTTCTGAAAAGTTTCAATTGATCCGCTTGCATACACAATTTTTTGTGCATCCTTTTTCCTCATAACATATAACGGTCCATCCGGATTGGAAGATAGTTTGTACTTTACTTCTGTATCGCTTATTTCAAGTACTTTAACTATTAGCTTTCCTTTGCTTGCATGATATAATGTATCCTGTGCACTCAACTGCAACCCAACCGAAAATAGCATTACCAGGATAATAATTACTCGTATCATTTTTGTATTTGAAAATAATTTGAAAAAAGTAACACTACTGCATTTTAGTTTTCCGATGACTTACCTAAAACTTATATCCAACATTCAATCCAAACTCCACCGCCAATGATTCATCAATAAAACTTGAGGGATTATAATTGTTATTTGAATTGTTATACTTTGTTTCCTGCTGATAAAATCCTGCGCCGATAGTTAATGAAACATTGATGCTTTTTGTAGGTTGAAAGAGCATTCCGTTTTTAATGATGATTGCTCCGTAGGTCCCTATTTCTTTTTTTATTTTATAATTATTCGGCGGTGTGTAAGTAGGCTCATAATACTTGTAGCGAAATTGGCCGAATTCAATACAAGGACCTATAAAATATCGCAACGTCCCTTGGCCTCCGGTGTAGTAATAAAAATCCAGGCCAGTACTAAAAATTTTATAGCGATTGTAATATCCGGCCGATGCCCAACCATCATTGTAATAGCTGTATTGAGCAGAATCATTGATATGAAGATCTTTAAATCCAACAGACAACGGAATTTTTATTCCAAATTTTCCGGACTTAAAAATACGTTCGTAGCCGATAGATGCGAATCCGAATAATGCATCTGATATGATTAAGGAAAAATAATTCAGACCAAAATCTTTCACTCTGGGATCCGATTTTACCTTGTCGGGAATAGTGATAACTTGTTTATTCGAAATCGTATCTACTGAACCATTAGAATACAAAATTCTCGATACATCTTTTCGATCAATAATGTAAACCGGTCCGTCGGGATTTACAAATTTTTTATATTTTATGTCTCTCTGATTTATCTCCAGCACTTTTGTGAGTATCCTCGTGTTATTTACTTTAATAAGCGTATCCTGCGCCGATAAAATGGTTGAACTAAACAACATCGTTAAAATGACCAAAAGCTTTTTCATGATCGATTAAAATTAATTCTGAATTTACTCAAATGTAAGTAAGAAAAATGAATTCTACTAATTTCTAGTATTCTTAAATCTGACCCCTAGATTAAGCAATCCCTTTAAGGTACAAAAAAATTTAGAATGTATTGAATAACAAGTAAGTATTGATTGAATTTCTCGGATACTCCACGTTTATCAGCATTATAATGCCCCTGAAATAGAGTGACTCTGATGCGTGTTTGTTGTCAAAACAACTTTTCCTCTACCGTTTTAATGTTAAAAAGTATTGATAGATGATACGTACAACCCAATTATGTCGCCATTGTTGCCACAATTAAATGTAGTCTGTGAAGATACATACAGTTTACTTCCATAAGATGAAAATTCAAGTACATATAAATCAACAGTTTTAAGAAAGTGGTGAAGCTTATTTCCTGTTCGTCAGTTTAAATTGCTGGTGCCGACAAAGAATGTACAGTGTCGTAAGGCCATAATTAATACTTTGTTTGTTGCAACTACTTTGTTGTCTTGTGATAAGCAAAGAAAATATAATCCGCCTTGTAAATTGTTACGCTCCAATGCAATTGTCATTCACAAAATATTTATTATTTGTTTAACAGACTTCGGTAAGAATTAAGCTTTGGAAATAGGGAAGAAGAAACCTTAAGGTTATCCTGTAAAAATCTAGTATAATTATTAACAAAATATAGCTCACTTATCAACAATTTCCACTTCAACACTAACCTCAAGCCAAATTAACACTTAAATTACTTTCGTTATTCATTTTTAATAACTATCCGTAAAGATAATAATGCAGATATAAAAGTAAGTGTGGTAAAGACATAGAATTCAAATTTAGATTTAGCAAAAAGATTCCCTATTGTATTTAACCCAAACAGGAAAACGAAAAACCATATAATTGCATTAAGTATTTTACCCTGAATATGGATCCCAACATAATTAGCTTTAATTAATAATACCAATATTAAGAATCCATTTACACCCATTGAAATACCCTCAAATATTTCCATTTCCGGTAAGCTATGTATTTTCCCGGCCCAAACTATAGCATAGGGAATTATTTGTAAAAACAACAATGTATGAAATAAGAGCATTGTAGCCAACAACACTATCAACGAGTTTAAAGCCTGCCTTTGCGTTATTAATTTAATCATTATCGGACGTCAGTCTTACAAATATATGCTTCTATTATGGGTGGCGATTGTTTTAATTTAGGAATGCAATTTTCATTTTATCCAATAGGGCATAAGTAATCTATTGTGCTTTTTGTTCAAATACATAAGAACTATAGTTGCAACCAAACAAAATACTGTTGCCTGAATAGTTCCCTCCGGACCAAAATCTCCGCCTGTAATAATTTTTGCCCCTGTAATTTGTGTTGTCAATAAACTATTGGTTTTTTCGTTTCCTGATGTTACTGCTCCAAATATTCCGGATTGCATAAAATTCCAGGCAAAGTGTATGGCTATTGGAAGCCATAAACTTCTTGCATAAATATATGCTGCCCCTAATAAAAGGCCTCCTTCAACAGCAACACAAGTCGCTGAAATCAATGAACCATTTGGATTTAGAAAATGTAAACCTCCGAAAATTATGGCCGACATAATCAAGGTGAGGGAGCTTCCTAATTTTTCTTCCAAAATTCTAAAGAGTATTCCACGAATTAATATTTCTTCAAAAATTGCAACGGTAAAGGCAACTGTCAAAGGAATAATAATAAAGGAGACAGGATTAATCGATTTTATATGAAAGCCATTATTTAAATAAATAACCAAAATTGTAAGGGATTGCAGAACCACTCCGATTAAGGTTCCCAATAGTAGATTCTTTCCAATTCCTTTTACAGATATTTCTGTAATCTTTCGGTTTTCCATCTTTCGATAAAGGACCTTATACGCACTTATTACAGCAATTGATGCAATTATTCCCTTAAATAGATTTCTAAAATCGTTATTAAGCCCGGTGAAGCCAAGAAGTTTTGATGCAATATTTTGTGTTAGTATAAATACTGCAAAGCAAACCAAAAGGCCAAGAATAATTCTCGTTATTGGGCTATTAACTATTTTTTGTTTTACACTTTTATTTTTCATTGTATAAATATTTAATTGATAATTAATATAGGAATGCATATACAGCGCCTGTTAAAATTCTATTTTGTAACTCAGATTAGGGATAATTACCGAAGACAAATCCTTGTCGACTTTATGACTTATCATATTGTACTTGTATCCATTAAAATCAGGTTGACCGGTAACGTTGAGTATTTTTAAGGCCAGCTCCCGGGAGCTACGTAGCTTGTTTACTTTATAACTTGCTGTGAAGTGTACATTAAAAGTGGGTTGAGCCTGCAAATTATAAGCGTTGGTTTCATCATAAACAACATCTTCTGTCAACTGCGAGGCTACTTCATCTACAGGAGAATAATGATTACCTCCCTGATAACTGAAACGGGTATTTAAACTAAAAACATTCTGTTTACTTCTACCAACTTGCCATTCCTTACCAACCAAAAAGTTAAACACATAGTTCTTGTTAAATCTTGTGCTGCGCCAAACATCATCCCCACCCTTGTATTCTGAATTAAACACCGATGCGGTAAATAAATAATAGTACCCTTTAGAAATATACTTTTCAAACGTTATGTCAATACCATAATTTCTACCCTCGCCTGTGTTTTGTAACTTCTCTGCAAAAAACAAATCGTTTTGAAGATTAAGAAAAGAGAAGGAACTGTCTGCAATTACAGGTACGGAGTACAACTTCTGATAATATGGTTCAATTTTAAAATGAATTAAATCGGTAACATTCCAATCGTAGCTCAACACAAAATGATGCGCTTTAGTAAAATCAAGATCTTTGTTTACTGCTGTTTCACCTGTTGAAAGTGAATTGTTGAAATAATAATTCAATGATTCTAAGCGGCTATGTAATCCATACGCGAAACCGACAGATTGGTTTTTACTAATTTGCTGACGAAAGCCAAGGCGTGGCTCAATGGTAAAATGCTTGTTCAAAGAAAAGACCTGGCTGTTAATTCCAATGTTCATCACCAGATTATTAGTTAAGTTAAATGTGGAGCTGCTAAAACTTGTTACTACTGTGCTGAAACCTTTTGCGTTAACAATTTCTTTTGGTAAACTACCCGTGGCAGTTGACTTATTTAAGAGGATGTCGTACATCATACCCTTAACCAATATTCCCGATTTTTTTGTGTATTTGGCACTAACTTTTTTGGTTACAATTGAAGAAAAAACAAAATCCCTGTTGGTATTGGCAATTTTACTGTAAGGCTGCAAGGATTGTTCAGGGATCAGCTTTTGAGTTGTCCAATCAGTAGTATTTGTTGTTGCTGCCAAAGTTGTTTTAATGAATGTGTTGTTCTTGAAAAAATATTTGTGACTTATACCTGCTGCTCCCATGTACTGCTTTATATCATTTTCTTCTTTATCGTCAAAGTACTTCCATTCTGTACTGTCGGTTTTGACCTTAGCACCCGCTTTGTCTGCCAAACCAATTCCCCATATCGAGAAGATACCTGCTTTTTGTGTAGGGAAATTGAGCTTAAACGAGAGGTCCTGGTATTTTAAACTCTTGGCTTTTTCAGGTAATAGCGGTGCTAATAATCCAAGAGTAGAATACCGATAATTAAAAAGATACGATGCTTTGCCGCCCTTTTTAAAGGGACCTTCAGACGCGGCATCTATACCCACAATGCCTACCTGAAATGTATTTTCCTGCTTTTGATTATTCCCTGTTCTTATTCCCATATCAAAAACTCCCGACAAGGCATTCGTGTACTCGGCAGGAAATGCTCCGGTAAGAAAATCAGAGTTTGTTAACATCTGACTGCTTAATGCAGTAACAGTCCCTCCTCCGATAGATTTTAAGTCACCAAAGTGATTCGGATTTGGAATTTCAATTCCTTCCATTTTCCACTGCACAAATTTTGGGGCATTCCCTCTAACGATAATTCCATTTTCGCTTGTATTACTTGCAACACCTGCAAACGAAGAGGCTAATCGGGCGGGGTCGTCAAAACCACCTGCGTAGCGTTTTGCTTCTTCAACGCTTAACATTCTGGCACTTACTGTTGCCATTGAATTTAGCGGTTGTTCTTTGTTTACCCGGGGCTTTACAACAACTTCGCTTAAACTAATAACATTTTCTTTAAGAGAAATTGTGAGAAAAGTTTCTTTCGCTGATGAAACCTGCACCTCACGAATGATGGAAGTTTCGTAACCAATTAGCGAAACCTGCACATCATACCGGCCACCGGGAATATTGAGAAGCTTGAAATTCCCTGAAGTGTCGGTTATTGTTCCAACAAGGGGATTTGAGTTCAGCAAAACTACATTGGCAAACATAACAGGTGCGTTTGATGCAATGTCTACTACTGAGCCACGAATGGTTTGTGTAGGTTGTGCAACTAGTTGTGTTGTAAAAAACACAAGGGCGGAAATAAATAATTTTCGGAGCATTTTGAATTGAGTTTTTAGATTATTAATTATCGATCCATATTTTGAATCATGAACACGACAAAGGTGAAAACACTAGTGTCCGAAAACGTTCGAGATCATAGATATAGGTACGGATTTATAATTCCGAACTACATAAGCCAAAAGAGGAAAGGTTTTACTAGGCCTTTAGAAACTGTCTGGGGGTAAGTCCGGTTTCTTTTTTGAAATAGGTATTGAACACCGTTTTGGAGTTGAAACCACTATCGTAAGCCAATCCTAAAAGAGTAATGTTAGCATTAGTGGAATCTTTTGCTAAGTTTTTAAAAGTTTCAACACGATAATGATTGACAAATTCGTTGAAGTTTTTACCAAGGCTCTCATTGAGCAACCATGAAAGTTGATTAGGATGCATTCCTATCAACCCTGCTAAGGAACGCAGCGACAAATCCGGATTTAGGTAGGGTGCTGCATCCGCCATATATTGAAGTAACTGATTGCGATAAGTCTCCACATGAACTTCCTCTAGCAATGCCTTCTTTTTCCCCATCCTTTCTTCACTCAAACCCGAAGACTGTTTAGTTTTAATTGGCTGATTAGTTTGGTTAGTTGCAACTTTTGTTTTAAATACCTTATCGAAGATTTCATATCTGGGGTCATCCAATAGCAGCTTAAAAGCAGGATTTTCTTTATAGAAATTTAGATAGTACTTATTTGCTTTCATGTCGTTCGCGATTTCTTCAAAAGCAAGATTCAAATTCCCTAAGTAAATGTTAACGATTACCATTGCATTTTCCTCAGATGCTGCATGTAAATTTTGAGCCTCTTGTTTGGCTTTTAACAAATATTCTTTCGCCTTTGGAAGATCTCCTTGGGTGGCATAAACTATGCTCATTCCACCGTAGTAAATTTCAGTTTTTTCGGGAGTTGTAGGCACGGCTTTATAATGTTCCAGTGCTTCCTGGTATTTTTTAAGACGGGTTAATATGATTCCTTTAAGAGTGTAAGAATTAGTATGATAGGGGATTAATTTCAAGATGGAATTTACCTCAATTAAAGACTCTTCATATCTTCCCAGACGAAGTAAAGCAGCCGCATGATAGTAGAAATTAATTGGCGATAGGGGGTCTATTTCTTTCGCCTTTTTTAATCGTGCAATAGCCCTTTCCGGTTTATCAGTTAAAACGTCTATTACAGATCCTCCCAAGAGAGCATTAGCGTAATTCGGCCGATATTGTAAAGCCAAGTCAATAAACGTGTGCGCTTTATCTAAATCTTTCTCGAAAAAATAACTGACCACTCCAATGGAATAATTGGCCTCAGGGTCGCTGGCATCAAGGCGAATCGCTTTTTCTGCCGCGGCTTTCGATATCGCAAAAGCCTCGTTAGAAGGTAGGGCGCTGATCAGTCCTAAATATCCGTAATAAAGAGCTTCGGATGCATGATAAAAGGGACATGAAGATTCCTTTGCTATAGCCTCCCTTATTTGCTCAATGGCTAATAATATGTCATTCTTTTGAAATTTATAAAAATTGGATTTGCTTTTCAAATACAACTCATAAGCACTGATATTTATATTTTTTCTCAGCGAAGCTTCCTCAATTTCAAAATGACCAATATGCTCACGTGTCTTTTCAGCTACCGCCAATGCCACTTCATTTTGAATTTTAAAGATGTCATCCAACTTCCTATCCCATGTTTCTGACCAAAAATGAAAATCTTCTTCAACCTGAATCAACTGAGCCGTAATCCTTATCGTTTTTCCAGATACTCGCACACTTCCTTCCAAAATAGTAGAGACGTTAAGTTGCTTCCCTATTTCTGTAACAGAATGGGTTTTGCTATTCTTGAAATAGAAGGAAGAGGTACGGGAGGTAACCTTGAGTCCACCAATTTTTGCAAGCGCATTGATGATTTCTTCTGTGATTCCATCGCTGAAATACTCATTCTCAATATTGGAACTCATATTTACAAATGGAAGTACAGCTATTGTTTTGTCTTTCAAATTTATTTCCATTTTGGTTTAGTACATGGCTAACTTTTTCGAACAGGTTAAAAATAGATTATTTAATTTAACCTCAAAGAAAAAAGTCAATGAAAAAATCCAAATTCACAGAAGAACAGATCATTGCGTTCCTAAAAGAGCAAGGTCCGGGACAGAAAGTTGCAGAAATTTGCCGCAAGCATGGCATATCTGACCAGACATTTCATAACTGGAAAAAGAGGTGGTGGCCCTCACAGTGGATGAATTACGACGTTTAAAAGAGCTGGAAGGCGAAAACAGTCGTTTGAAACGTGCGGTAGCCGACCTGACCCTGGATGTACAAATTCCAAAAGAAGTTAATTCAAAAAAGTGGTAACGTCCGAGCAGAAGGAGTAATGCGTAACTTTTGGCCAATCCACATAACCAAAAGTTAGGTATGTCGGGACTTGTAAATTGATAGATTGCTACAGGAGTAAAAAATATTACCAGAAGAAAATGCCGATTAATGGAGCAGCTGTTGATGCAATTTTCTCAAAATTTATAGCTTCCTTTAAACGAGAGATAAGTTATATCTTTCCCTTTGCCTGTTTCCTTTACATATTTTCCTGCAAAAAAGTAGGCTGCATCAAATGCTAATGATAAATTCTTGTTTACAAAATAGGAAGTTTCCAAAGCTAATTGAGTTCCTATTTCCTTTTTTGTGGAAGCAAAAAGGATTGCAGGGTTGGGTCGCACTTCAATTGCACCTGGTGAATAAGTGCCGTCTTGATTACTTTGCCTCCACATCAAATATGCCCCAGCGTACACATTGAAATTTTTGATGGGATTGATTTTAAAATAAGGGTTGATGTTTACAATGTTTGACGAACCAATTGGTGCTGCTAATCCATATTGTGGTTTTGAGAAAATAACATTGTAAGTGTTTAACTGATTATCGTTTTTGCTTTTATCACCTGAAATATAATTACTGCCAAATCCTACTATGAAATTGTTTTTAGAAACAAGTTTATAATTTACATCAGCAGAAATACTATAAGCATTGATATTTAATTTATTGAATTTGCCTGACTGATAGGTGGCTTCTAATTCGTAATTAAATTTTTGGTTTTGAGAGAAAATCCTGATTCCATTACTATGTCTTGACTCCTTACCCTCTACAAAATCATACTTCCTTCGTTTGGAGTTAAAGCTCATAGAGTAAAAATCTATCAAAAATAAATTTTCGATAATGCTTCTGGAACTATACATCCCAACTATCAAATCCTGAAATGATTTGTCATCAAAGATTCCAGGCATTGATGCGACAGGAGTTAAAATAAAAAAATCAAGTTTTCTCTTTTCTGAAGAATGCTTAATAACGGCTGCATCAAATGTCAATCTTGTATTTGGACCTTCACGAAATGTAATCACACGATTATTTCCATAACCTATTTCTTGTCTACCTAGTCGTGCTGTCCATCTTTTATGAAAAGAATAATCAATAAAAGCCTGATGCAAGCTCAACTTGTTTTCGTCAATCTCAGGTGCAAGCGGATTGGGGTTGAAGAAACGAAAAGTACTTCCCAACTGTGCAAATACCCTCAACTTGCTACCCAATTCTATATTGGTATGAACCATCACTCTTTGCCAAATTTGCCCGGTACTTACTTTAGTAAATGTGTGTGGTACATCACCAAAATTTTGATTTTCATAATATTGAAATTGCTCTCTTACTTCACCACCAAAAGAAATAATGGTGTTTTCGGAAAGTCTGACATACTTCAATTTGTCAAAGCCTTTTTTCTGAACGGTATAATTTTGCAGATTGATATAATTATCATTGTATCTTAAAATGTTAATCTGACTTTGAGAAAATAAAGTACTCAATACAAGTGTTGTTGTGATGACTATTTTTTTCATTAATTGTATTTCTATTAAACAATAAATCCATAAGAGTTGGCTGGTTGAATTAATCGTGTCAATATCTTTTGCGATATTAACACGACCGTTTAATTAATTTTTCGGAATAGAAATTAGTTTGGCTTTATTATTTGTCCAGTGTTTGCACCGAACACGCTTTTACGAAACCCGAATTCCAGAGCTTTCATAGTCACCGGAATATCTCCGGGGAAAAATGGAAAATACTGTGGGGAATTTTCAATTACAGTTGGACTTACGGCATTAATACGAATACCATTTTGCAATTCAATTGCGGCGGCCCGAACAAAACCTTCAACCGCTCCATTGGCCGCCGATGCATTGGCAAAGTTCAATTGCGGCTCATCAGTTAAAGCGCCGGTGATTAATGTAAATGAACCTTTAGGATTAATGTAATGTTGCCCGATGAGTACCAAATTTATTTGTCCCATCATTTTACCCTCTATACCTTTTCTAAATTCTTTGTCGGTAAGGCTTTTCCAAGGACCTACGTAAGTTGGCCCGGCCGTAGATATCAAGGCATCAAATGCGCCTACTTGTTTGAATAATTTTTCTATTGAATCCGTCGAAGTAATATCAGCCTGAATGTCGCCGCCTTTTACAGACACTCTTACTATTTCATGCTCTTTTTCCCATGCGCTTGCTAAATATTTTCCCATGGTGCCTGTTGCACCTACGATGATAATTTTCATTTTTTTCATTTTTTATTTACAAGATTTATTTTTAGTTATTTCACGATAAGTTTTTAAAATTCTTCAAGAATGATTTCCTTGTTTACCATCATTCCCGTTGTAGTACACGTTCCAACAGAATTTGCAACTGTACGAATGCGTGAAGTATTATCACCACAAGCAAAAACGCCATGAACAGTTGTCTTTTGAAAAGCATCTACCTTAATATATCCGTCATGAGTTATTTCACATCCTAACGATTCTGGTATGTTACTGTGCTGTTCACATGGACTGCGGGCGTATAGGGCTTTGATGAGAGTTATAGTACCGTCTTTGAAAATGATTTTTTGAAGATGCCCATTGTTATGCCCCAACATTTCAATTTGAGTTTCAACAATTCTTATATGATAGTTTTGAAGTTTTTTAGTTTGCTCTACTGTTAAAGTAGATTTTCCGTTTGTAAACAACGTGAGGTCTTTTGTCCAATTTGAAATAAGTTGGGAGAATTCAAAGCCATATTCTCCGTTGCCTAAAATTCCGGTCCTTTCATTTCTTATTTCGTACCCATGACAATAAGGGCAATGAAGAACCG
>Ga0335394_10001109_pt1 | contig 29892 bp, 22 predicted proteins | sample MAT03_FD_205741 | JGI IMG/M metagenome (GOLD analysis project Ga0335394, IMG submission 205741) | Freshwater microbial communities from Lake Fryxell liftoff mats and glacier meltwater in Antarctica - MAT-03 (spades assembly) (version 2) ...
ATAGCACCATCAGCAACAATTCCGCTATAGTGCCTGTTGGGTTTATCGCTCCAGAGATTGGTGGGGGTATCTATAACCAGGGCAGGGTTACGCTAACTAATAGCAACATTGAGGGCAATACTGCTCTCTCAGGGGGTGGCATTTTTAACAATTTTGGTGGGATTGTTACCCTGACTGGTAGCACCGTTACTGCCAATTCTGCCAATGGCGATTTTTCCACGGCTAATGGCGGGGGCGGGATTGCTAATGTGGGCGGCACAGCTACGCTGATAGACAGTACGCTCAGTGGCAATTCTGCGTTGCTTAATGGTGCTGGCATTTTCTTCCCTGAAACTTTCTCTACGGGGAGTAGTGAGCTGAGCCTCAGCAACACCACGTTATCCGGCAATACGAGTGCAGGGCAGGCCGACAATATCAACGGTCTGTTGGTTATTAATGCGCCAGTGACGGTTGTATCCGCAAATCTTTCTGGGACGACCGCCGGGGCGTTGATCAATACCGGCGATTTTAGGTTGACTAGCCCTGGTGCTCTAAACCTTTCAACGACTGGAGGGATCAATACTCAGGGCGGAGCTGTATCGCTTGAGGCCAACGATTCTGTGGTGGTCAATAGTGCGATCGCCACCAACGGCGGTGCCGTTCGACTCATTGGCGATACGGATGGCGACGGGCAAGGGCGGGTCGAAATTAATCAGGTGGTTGACACATCGGGTGCCGGGTCGGGTGGGGCAATTACGGTGGACGGTAACAGTGTCAACAACCCAGGCATCTTACTGAACGATTTTTCGCTGATTTCAGGCGGTGCGCCCATTATCTTGACGGGTATTAGCACCAGCAACAGTGGGGTTTCCGTCACTGGCTTTGGGTCAATTAGTTCGGGGGGCGGCGATGTGGCGCTGACGGGCACTAGCACCACGGGACAGAGCATTTCGCTGACTGGGGCAGACGGCTCCACTGGAACGGTGATTGCATCCGGCGGGGGCAATGTGGATCTGACGGGAGGCGATCGCCTCTTCTTGGGCAGTCCTATCAGCTTGAGTGGAACCACCGGGGCAGGCGTCCTGACCTTAACAGCGCCGGAGATGGAATTTGGCGCAGGTTTTCGGGGCGATGGCTCGCTGCGGCTACAGTCACCCGAGTCGAGCCTGCGGCTAATCGGCACTTTGTTCGCCAACAACCCCGTTACCATTACTGCCGACCAAGACATTACGACGGATAGCATTTTTACCTCTGGTGGAAATTTGCAAATCACCAGTACCAACGGCGATATTGACACGACAGCGGGTGCGCTCAGTAGCAGCTTTTTTATCAATGATGGCGGGGCGATCGCGCTCTCTGCTGCAAACGGCAGCATCCGTACGGGTAATTTAGATTCTAGGTGGATCGATATCGACGGCGGCAACGGCGACGGCGGGTCGGTGTCGCTGATAGCGCGCGATCGCATTACCACAGGCAACATCAACAGCAGTTCGGTCAACGGCAACGGCGGCGATGTCACCCTCGACCCCAGCGGCGATGTGCAAGTTGGATTTATTAACGCCGAGGGGACTGGTGGTACAGGCGGCAATGTTGATATTACAACCGGGCGGTTCTTCCGTGCCTTGCGATCATTCACCGCGCAAGATGGCACGACCGCTAGTATTTCTACCGCTGGCACAACGGGCAATGGCACCATTACCATTCGGCACGGTGGCGGGCAGCGCGATGTTCCTTTTCGCGTTGGCAATGCCGACACTAATGGCACTGCTGCCGCTCTGACGACAGGTGCCTTTAGCTTAGTCAATCGAGACATTCCCGGCTCATTTAGCCAGGGGGGCATTCGCATTATCACCCGCGACTCGTCGCAGCCAGACGACCCAGACATCCTGCCCGATGCCCCCTCTACTCGAAATCTGATTGAACCTGAAGGTCAAACGTCTTTGCTCGAATCGCCTGACGACCTGATTCCTGACAACGTTACGATTGATGCGAGAAATGACTCTCTTGAGGTAGTGGCCGCCTTAGAAGAAACTAATGCCGCCCAGTTTGAAAGCTATTTGGGCATTTCTGAACAGGCTCCGATTTTGACCTCGGCGGATGTTGGCGAAGCGCTAGATCGCATCAAAACTGAAACAGGAGTTACGCCCTGTCTGATCTACATCAATTTTGTTCCTGCCTCAGAACAGCCGCTGTTGGCTCAGACTGGCGGTGGCAGCATCCCTGTTCCAGAGGGCGATCGCGACCAGTTGGAACTCGTCTTGGTGACAGCCGATCAAGAAGTGATTCGCAAAACAGTGCCAGGAGCCACGCGAGGGCTAGTGCTGGCAATCGCCCGTCAGTTTCGCTCGGCCATTATTGACCCCAGCGATCGCCAAAGCACCGCCGCTTTAATGGCATCGTCTCGACAGCTCTACCAGTGGCTGATTGCGCCCCTAGAAACGGAACTTCAGCAGCGCAGCGTTCAAAATCTGTCCTTTGTCCCCGATGTGGGACTGCGATCGCTCCCCATGGCCGCGCTCAACGACGGGAATCAGTTCTTAGTAGAAAAATATAGCATTGGCTTGATGCCTGCCGTCAGCCTAGTCGATACGCGCTACGTTAGCCTGCGCGACACCCAGGTTTTGGCGATGGGAGCCTCCCAATTTCCGAAATTTCCAGACCTGAGCGCCCTACCTGGAGTGCCCTTGGAGCTATCTACCATTCGCCAGAATCAATGGCGCGGCTCATTTTTGCAAGAGAATACTGACTTCACTGTGAATAGGCTTCAGGGCGAGCGCCAAGAAATTCCCTATGGGATTTTACATCTGGCTACCCACGCCAATTTTCAACCCGGTCAGCCCAGCAACTCTTACATTCAGTTTGAAGACCAGCGCTTGCAGTTAGACCAACTGCGAGATTTAGGCTGGAACAACCCCCCAATCGAGTTGCTAATCTTGAGCGCTTGCCGCACTGCCTTGGGCAACGAAGAAGCAGAGCTAGGCTTTGCCGGGGCAGCGCTGCAAGCTCGCGTCAAATCTGTGCTAGCTAGCCTGTGGTCGGTCAACGATTTAGGCTCATCGGGGCTAATGGCAGAATTTTATGACCAACTGCAAACCGCACCGATCAAAGCAGAGGCACTTAGAGCCGCCCAACTCGCCATGCTGCGTGGAGAGGTATACGTGCAAGCAGGTCGCTTGCACTGGTCTGGGGGTGACATTCCCCTGCCGCCAGACCTAGTAGGGCTAGGAGATACCACCTTTACCCATCCCTACTATTGGTCTGCCTTCACGCTAATTGGCAGCCCGTGGTAGGTATGGTAGAGACGCGATTAATCGCGTCTCCACGGTAGGTATGGTAGAGACGCGATTAATCGCGTCTCCACGGTAGGCATGGTAGAGACGCGATTAATCGCGTCTCCACGGTAGGTATGGTAGAGACGCGATTAATCGCGTCTCCACGGTAGGCATGGTAGAGACGCGATTAATCGCGTCTCTACTAGAACCGATAGTTGAGGGTGAAGTACAGTCCGTCGTCTTGCAGGTTGTTGCCGCGATCGCTCAAATCAACCAAGGGCACCCCATAATCTACGCGAATATTTAACTGTTGAAACGGCTGCCATAGTAGCCCAACGCCCGCTCCCAACAAAAACGTTTGGTCGGGTTCTGGGTCGGGTCGATCGGCTGAATTCCACACCGCTCCCAGATCCATAAATGGTGCCACTTGCAGCGTCGGGCGACCGCTGGCATCTCGCCTTAGCGCAATTTGATTTTCTACAGAAAACCGTAGCCCGTTGTCGCCAATCCGCACATTCTGCCGATATCCCCGCACCGATCGCCTGCCGCCAATGACAAACTGCTCAGATGGCAGCAGCCCATCGGGCGTAAGCTGCAAATCAAATTGACCCACCAGCAATTGGTTACGATCGAGCCGCTGCAACCGCTGCACTTGCCCCAGCCAGCTAATAAACTGACCATCGGCAGATGCATCCGATCGCTCAGTTGCGTCAAATAAACCTGTGCCAATGTTGAACTGCGATCGCAATGACCAGCCTCCCGTGGCATCGCGCCGCGTATAGTCTTGCCCAATTTGAATCACACTGGTTGTGGTGTCATTGGTGAGGGTGTCGCTAATGACGGTTTGGCCAGTTTGATAGGTCAACCCAACCGAAAACGCCAGCTCTTCGCGCGTGGAGCGAAGAACTGGCTGACGATAGCTGAGTTCATACCGCTCTCCCGTTCCCGTAATATCAAGGTCATCAAACGGCTCTTGGGTTACGCGGTTGCGATTGAGTTCGGTACTCAGTTGCAGCGTACCCTCCATTGGGTTTAGCGGCACCCGATAGATCACCCCAAAAATGCTCGATCCGCCCGTGGTCGTTCGGTAGTAATAGCTGCTCAACTCATCGCCAATACCAGTCAAATTGCGATAGTACAGATTGATCCCTGCCCGTTCCGAGCCAATGCTGGGCGGTGAATCATTATCAAAGCTAACGTTCCCACCAAATGGCTCAGCTTCCGTTACCTGAATACTGAGAATACTCTGTCCCGGTTGAGTGCCTGCCTGTAGCTTTGGCTCGACATTGACAATTAGCGGATCACTTAGCAACAGCCTAAGCTGATCTTCGAGCCGCGCAACGTTCAACGGTGTGCCCGCCCCACGCTGCACGCGATCGCGCACATAGGCCGAATTTAAGCGCTGTGTTCCAGTAATTTCAATCTGCTCGATGCCGCCCTCAATAACTCGAATTTGGACGACACCATCTGCAATGGTCTGCGGATCTAGGGTAGCCCTAGAGGTAATGTAGCCCCGATTTAAATAAAGCTGTGTTAGCGCATCAGCCGCATCTCGCAGCGCTTGCAGCGTGACCTGCTGGCCTTCTAGTGGCTGCGTAATCGGACGAATCTCATCGGCGGTGAGAATCGTGCTGCCTGTTACATCAATCCGGCGAACGTCAATCAAAACAGTCGTGTCTGGTTCTGGAGGCACCACAATCACGGGCGGCGGTACTGGAATTACGGGCTGTTCAGGCACAGATCCTTCAGGGGGCAGCGATCGCAAATCGGGTAACGGCTGCGAAAAGCGATCGCCTTCCAACCGAGGCGGTGATTGGGCTAATGCGATCGAGGAAACTCCTCCAGAGGCCAAAACCGCTAAAGCCGTGTAAAAAATGAATCTCATCAAGGTCGCAGCACCTCAAAGCTGGTAGGCAAGCCCTGAAAATATCATACGACCAAATTAAACTAGAACGAAGAACGGTTTTGAGTCGTGGGTTAGGGCGATCGCCACCCTCCATTTAATTCAAGTGGCTACTGCGGTAGAGTTCTAGAGTTGCATCCGTACCTCCCTTTCATGAACCCCGCATGAACAAAAACCTGCGCCAACTTGCCCACCCCAAAGGCTCACTGTTATTTGGCAACACCCTTGACTTTGCCAACGATCCACTAGGGTTTTTAACCCACTGCGCTCATACCTACGGTGAAATTGTACCGCTGCGATTTATGGCATCGTCGGCATACTTGCTCACCCAGCCGCAGCATATCGAAGAGGTCTTAAAACACCCAGAGATTTTTACCAAAAACACACCCGCTTGGCGTGCGGTAGCCAGTCTAGTAGGAGATGGGCTGTTAACCAGTGAAGGTGAATTTTGGTCACGGCAGCGGCGATTAATGCAACCCGTTTTCCATCAGCAGCGGATTGCAGCCTATGGTGAAACAATGGTGGACTATACCGAGCAAATGCTTCAGACTTGGCACGAGGGCGACACCCGCAATGTTCACCAAGACATGATGCAATTGACGCTGAATATTGTCACCAAAACCTTGTTCAACGTGGATATGACGGGGGTAGAGGCGCAGACCATCGCCCACACGTTGGAAGTGGCAATGGAGTGGTTTACCAGTCGGCGCAAGCAGGCATTTTTGCCGCTGGCTGGCTTACCAACTCGGATCAATCGTCAGTACAAACAGGCGCTTCAGGCAATGGATCAAACTATTCAAGCTCTGATTCAGCAACGCCGCCAGGGGCAAGAAGACCCCGGTGATTTACTGTCGCTGCTAATTCAGGCGCGAGATGAAGATGGCGGCCAGATGAGCGATCGCCAATTGCGCGATGAACTCACCACCATCATGCTGGCGGGGCATGAAACAACCGCTAATGCACTGGCATGGCTGTGGATGCTGCTCTCCCAAAACCCTGATGTGGAACGCAAGTTAGTCACCGAGGTGCAAACTGTATTGGGCGATCGCCTCCCCACCTTGACCGATTTGCCCCAACTTCGCTACACCGACTGCGTTATCAAAGAAGCCTTACGGCTCTATCCGCCCCTCTTTTCCATTGCGCGTGCTCCCAACCAAGACTACACCTTGGATGGATACTGCATTCCAGCCAACCACATTGTCATGTTTAGTCCTTGGGTGATGCACCGTAGCGCACACTACTTCCCTGAGCCACAGCGCTTTCAACCAGAGCGGTGGGAGCAAGACTTAGAAAAACAGTTACCCAAAGGCGTTTACTTTCCCTTTGGCGATGGTCCCCGCGTCTGCATGGGCAAGAGCTTCGCCCTCATGGAACTGGTTTTAATTCTGACCACCATTGTCCAAAAATTCCAGCTTACCCTGGTGGCCAATCAACTGATCGAACCTCTGCCCTCGATGACCTTGCGCCCAAAAACTGGGATACAGGTCAAGGTCAATCATCGAATTTAAGACCCCTTTTGATCGTCCGAACGAAAGCGCCCCGCCAAAAAGCCGCGCTGTTTCAAATGCTTGGTTTTGCGACCAGTGACGCGCTCGCGCCACATTCTAAAACTAGAGGGCTTCATTTGCTGACGCATGAGGGCAATTACCTGCTTTTCTTGCAGCCCAAACTGAAGGGCGATCGCTTCAAACGAGGTGCGGTCTTCCCAGGCCATCTCAATAATGCGGTCAATGGCTTCGGCATCTAGCTCTGGTAAATCCATCACGGCTCCGCGTAAACATAGAAAAGATTCAGTTAAGTAGTTCAACCTAAATAAAAACCAAATCCTAAAACCCTGCACCGCCCGCTGCGCGGTCGGTGCAGGGTTTTAGAAGCTTATATTTAATTAAGCCCACCTACTCATGAACCCGCCTAAACTACTACTAGTGTAAAGCGGTTATCAGGGCGATCGCCTTTCAGCCCCTTTGTAGATCCCGGTAGATCCCAGGTTTTCTAACTGGAGCGTGCGCCGATATCTTGCAGCAGTTGGCGATCGCCATCTCGTTCGGGGTTGGGCGTAGTCAAGAGGGTATCGCCGTAGAAAATGGAGTTGGCACCAGCCATAAAGCAGAGAATTTGGGCTTCTCGGCTGAGCTGAGCGCGGCCTGCGCTGAGCCGAACGCGGGTTTTAGGCATGAGGATGCGAGCGGTGGCGCACATTCGCACCAGGTCGAGCGGATCGATGGGCGCTTGTTCCTCTAGGGGGGTGCCCTCTAGGGCAACCAGGGCGTTAATCGGGACGCTTTCGGGATGAGGATTGAGGGTAGCCAGCACTTCTAACATGCGGGCGCGATCGCGGGTGGTTTCGCCCATGCCAATGATGCCACCACAGCAGACGGTAATACCTGCTCGCCGCACGCAGTCCAAGGTTTTAAGGCGATCGCCATAGGTACGGGTTGAAATAATCTGCCCGTAGAACTCTGGACTGGTATCTAAATTGTGGTTGTAGGCCGTTAGCCCAGCCGCCGCGAGGCGTTGCGCCTGGGCATCGGTTAACATGCCAGCGGTTACACAGGCTTCCATGCCAAGCGATCGCACACCCTGCACCATCTCCAGCATGTCATCAAACGCTGCCCCGTCGCGGATTTCGCGCCATGCCCAGCCCATGCAAAATCGCGTTGCCCCTAGCCCCTGCGCGCGCCGTGCCGACTCCAGCACTTCGTCCACAGGCAAAATCGGCTGCTTCTCAACCGAGGTTTCATAGTGCGCCGACTGGGGGCAATAGGCACAATTTTCGGCACAGCCTCCCGTTTTAACGCTCAGCAGCGTCGCCAGTTGAATGCTGTTGGGTTCATTGTGGTGACGATGCACCGTTTGAGCCTGGTAGACCAAATCTAGCAGCGGCAGTTGCAGCAGGTTTAGAACTTCGTCGGTAGTCCAGTCGTAGCGAATGTCTGACATGAGAGAGGTGGGGGGAAAATGGTGCCTTATGCAACCTCAAATCATAGCGCCCTCAAATCATTGTGCCTAGCGTGTGCAAAATACTCTGGATGCCAGCATAGGCTTGAGCCAACTCGTCGTCGGTAATGCAGTAGGGCGGCATCAGATACAGCACGTTGCCCAACGGACGCAGCAATAGCCCGTGAGCGATCGCCTGTTGACGCACGGCTGTCCCGATCTGGTTCAGATATCCGGGCTAGGGTGTGACCAAATCCAGCGCGGCGATCGTGCCCATAACGCGAACGTGTTCGACCTGCGAATACTGGCGCAGCTCGTTGAGATGGCGTAAATGCTTGGCCTCCATTGTTTTGAAGGCAGCTTCGTTTTGAGCTAACAACTCCCAAGAGGCGATCGCTGCCGCGCAGCCCAGCGGGTTAGCCGTGTAGCTATGCCCGTGATACAGCGTTTTGGTGGGGTCATCGCTGTAGAATGCGTCGTAAATTTCCTCTGTGCAAACCGTCACCGCCAGCGAGTAAGTAGCTGGAAACAGCACAAACTCTACGTCAAACAGCAATTCCCCAAACACTTTAGAAAAGAGCGATCGCGCCCCCACCGACATGGCTCCAACGGTATCGCCGTGATAGGCTCCCTCAAACGCCAAAAAGGTGGTGCGCGGCTGACCCTGGTTGCTCCAATACTGATATACCTGATGTGCAACTTTCAATCCGCCCTCATCCCCCAACCCCTTCTCCCAAGCGGGGAGAAGGGGAGCAAGAGTGGTTCAAAGTCCCTCTCCGCTCTGGGAGAGGGCTTAAAGCCTTCGGCATACATGAAAAGGGTGAGGGGGTTCAGGAAAATTGCACATCGCGACTGATATGCCATTTTCAACGCGGCTTCAACGGCGGTGGAGCCATTGTCTGTAAAAAAGACGCGGCTGAGTCCGGCTGGTAGTCGCTCTAGCAATCGGTTGGCTAGCTGCTCTGCTGGGTCGTGAGTGAATCCAGCAAAATCACCTGCTCCAGCCGATTGGCCTGCTCAAAAATTGCCGTGGCGATCGCCGCATGGGCGTGTCCGTGCAGCGTCACCCACCAGCTCGAAATGCAGTCCATCAGGCGACTGCCGTCGTCGAGTTCTAGCCAGATGCCCTGAGCCGATTTAACCTTGAGCGGCGGCGGCGCAGTTTTGGCCTGAGTGTAGGGGTGCCAGATGGGAGACATGCGAAGCAGAAGGGATAAGTCCTGTAGGGTGCTGTAAGCGCCAGCGTAACGCGCCACCATGCTTTTTCACCATGTTCTTTAAAGCGCATCCCACCTTACCTTAGGACGGTTGCTTAAAGGGAATATCCTGGTTGATTGCGTCAATTTCCTGCTGCTCCATCTCGTTAATTTCGCGAATGTAGGTTTGCAGAATTTGGGACAAGCGCGGGTTGTAAAACCGATGGAGGGAATGGTTGGGGGCAGCCGGAAAGCCACGTCGTTTTTTGTGCCGACCGCCTGCACCGGGGTCAAAGGTTTGAATGCCGTTGGCGATCGCCCATTCAATTGGCGTGTAGTAGCAAGCGTCGAAATGCAGGTTGTCAAAATCTTGGGTGGCACCCCAATAGCGACCGTACAGAGATTTGCCCTTAGTAAAGCAAATCGACATACCCATTGGCTGGCCTGGGTTCTGGTCACTGTAAGCGGCGACCAGCAGCGTGCGATGGCTGTAGTTGGGCGTAAGCTGTTCAAAAAATTGGCGGGTCAAATATTTGCTGCCCCACCAGCCAAACTTGTCGCAGGTGTCGGCGTAAAACACATACATTTGAGTTAACAGCGCCTGGGTGATCTCTTCTCCCGTGTGAATTTTTAGGGTTAAGCCTGCTTCGGCAACGGCCTTGCGTTCGCGCTTAATGTTGCGGCGCTGGTTGGCGTTAAAGGCACCTAGATAATCGTCGAAGGTCTTAAATTCGTGGTTTTTCCAAATAAAGCTGTGGTGCAACCAGCGGGTAAACCCGTGATTTTCCATCCGCGATCGCCACGCTGGGTCAGCATATAAAAAATTGCAGCCCGAAATTTTGTTGCGCGTGCAGAACTGGTCGATCGCCCCCACCATTAGCTCTGTTAGTTCGTCTTCGTCTTCTCCCGGCGCAATCAAAAACCGATAGCCTTCGGCTGGCGTAAACGGCGACATCCCCAACATTTTGGGATAGTACTGAATCCCCAGCCGCTCGGCTAGTTCGGCCCACTGCTGGTCAAAGACAAACTCGCCGTAGCTGTGTCCCTTGAGGTACAGAGGAGCCGCCGCAATCAACGAGCGATCGCGCCACACTGCCAAATGATTCGGCATCCAGCCTGTTTTAGGTGCGACACTCCCCGATCGTTCCATATTGTGCAGCCACTCCCATTCCAAAAACGGCGTGTGCAGCGGCATTGCCAGCGCATCCCAGGCAGCTTGGGGAATTTCGGCGATCGCATTAACCCAACTGACAGAGTAGCGGGGACGGAGTTGTTCGACCATGCGGGGGAATAGAGTGGGGGGTAAGGGGGGCAATGTTCTAAACTTGTAGTTTATTTTTTTGAAAGGTGCACACAGCGCACGTTTCAAAAAACAAACTATCTTCCTAGGGTAATTCAATCCTCCAATCTGTGCAGGCGATCGCAGGCGGTATTCTAGTAAAACATCTAGGAAATGACTCGATAGTGTAAAAAAACTTCGTGGGCGATCGCCTCTGCTGAGAGCAATTCTAGCCGGGGTGCAGCGATCGCCAGAAAGCCGTCACCGCCAACAGGGGTGGGGGCAGCTTGGCCACCGAGCAATAAGGGACAAACCGTGAGCCACAGTTCGTCGATGGCAGCTACAGCCAGCAAAGACGCTACCAGTTCACCACCCCCGGCTACGATTAGCCGCCGCAACCCAAGGGCATGGAGTTGAGTCAGTGCGTCTGTCATATCCAGCCCCTCGGACGTTAGAGGTGTAGTAATAACTTGCTCAAAGGCGGCGGTGTTTGCCCCGGTATTTGCCCAGCGTTGTACGCCAGCGGCGGTGGTCAACAGCCAGCGCGGCACAGCCTGACTAAAGAAACGGTAGGTCGGGTCGAGCTGAGCGGTGGCCGAACACACGATATGAACAGGCTGAGCTGGCTTACCATGCTGCTGTCGTTGCTGGAGCAGAGTCGGTGTAGAAATGGGTAAGGTGGTGCCATAGGCGCGGAGGGTGCCTGCCCCAAATAGCACACCATCAGCTTGGGCAACTTGCTGTTCTAGGTGAGCTTTATCAGCGGCAGACCCAAATCGAGCCGGCGATCGCGCCTGATCCGCAATTTTGCCATCTGCACTCATAGCCAGTACCACAGTAGTGTGAGGACGACTTGCTGTCATTGACATAGCCCTAGTTCCAAACCGTGAAGATTCCAAATCTAAATATATGGGACTTACGCAGTTGAATGAATTTGCGGGCGCTCCGCGCCCGCAAATTCATTCAACATTCTTGGTTTTTCGTGCCAGGTGCGTAAGTCGTATATAAAGATTTCAAAAAAGATATAAAGACTTCTTGAAGTTTCGGCGGGATTTACGGATGTGTAGGGCATCAAGGGGCAATCGGAGATTAATGTTTTAATGTGGGATATGCAACTTAGGTCAGGATTTGCCATGCCTGGTCAGCCCTCCTTTCGCCGTTTGTTGCTCACGCGGATTTTGCTGCTGAGCATTCCAATCCTATTGCTAGGGGTAGCCGTGACCTTCCGCAAGGCACGTACCAGCTTGCTAGAAACGGCGCGTCAAAATTTAGCCGAAAGTTCTGCTCGAAAAGCGGACACTATTCGTGACTCTACTCACTCTTTGCAGGCTAATCTGGCGATCGCCAGCCAAACTGCTTCACTGCAAACGGATTCACCCGAAAAATCCCTGATTTTTCTCAATCAGTTGGCTGCACAGCTACCTCAAGTGCGCTGTTTGCAACTGACCGATCTAGCCACCAACCAAATTGTTGTAAGCACCTGCGGAACAGAGGCGATCGCATCCACCTCCAACTACGGTTGGGCAACGCGACAAACCCCTACTGATGCCAATCGGCTTAACCAGTTTTTTATCAGCAACAAGCCACGGCAGCGCGTAAGTCAGCAGAACCTCCAAAGTCAATTGGATGTAGTAGTCAGCACTCCGGTTTACACCCAAACGGGGGCACTGCGCTATAGCCTTAGCGCCCAATCGGTGTTTAACCAGTTAGAAATCGCCACACCCTGGTCTCTTCTGGGCTATACCGTGGTGATTGATCAAGACGGCACAATTCTCTCTCACCCGTTTGCCGATCGCATTGGGCGCAATATCTCTCAAGAAGGCGATCGCGCCCGACTCGAAGATATCTTAGAAAACTCCCTGCGCGGAGAAAGCAATGTCCGGCACCTGTTTAGCTTTTCTGGCGATGATACCGAATGGCTAGCGGGGTTTAGTCCAGTTTCTATTCCAATTACAGCATCCGAAACTCGGGTCTGGACAGTGCTGGCCGTTACCCCGCTAGACAACGCCCTAGAAGGACTAGAATCCATCACCCAGATCCTAGTGCTCTTAACGGCTGGACTGCTGTCGGCTCATTTGTTAGCCATGCTCTACATTGCGAGAGATATTTCCCTGCCGATCGAAAAGCTGGGTAAATATGCCCGCTCCATTCATAAGCGCGACCCATTCGAAAAGGCTCCCCGCGATTTTCAGGTGCGCGAACTCAACCAATTAGCCGACGTATTAGACCTGATGGTCAGTCGCTTAGAGGAACGGGCGCACGAGTTAGAAACTGCATGGGAAGAAGCCAACGCCGCTAACCAACTTAAGAATGAGTTTCTTGCCACCACCTCCCACGAGCTAAGAACCCCTCTCAATGCCATTATTGGCTGCGTTCGCCTAGTTCATGATGGCTATTGTGATTCACGTGATGAAGAGCTGGATTTGCTGAATCAAGCCGATAAAGCGGCTATGCATCTACTCAAAATTATTAACGATTTACTAGATATTCGAGGGATTGAGGAAGGCAAACTGCGATTGTTCTTAGAAGTGGTGGATTTACGTCAAATTTTGGGTGAAGTGGTTGCGTTTCAGGAGGTTGAAATTCAGCGCAAACAGTTGCAGTTGAGCATCCCCGATTTGGTACATCCAATTTTAGTCAAGGCAGACCCAGCGCGGCTCAAACAGGTTTTGTTGAATGTAATATCCAATGCTGTCAAATTCACAGATCGGGGCGGACTCGCGGTAACCGTTCGGGTTGGATGTCGTACTGTCATCGAGGGAGAAACGGCTGTACCCGCTACTAATGGACTCAACCCTGATGAAATCCCTCAACAGCTAGGAACCCCACCTCAGCCTCTTACTTGGGTGGTCGTTACGGTCAAAGATACTGGAATTGGCATTGAACCCGACCAGCAAACTAAGCTATTTCGTCCCTTTGTGATGGCAGATGGTTCGACCACTCGTAAATTTGAAGGCACAGGTTTGGGTCTGGCCATTTCACGCAATTTGGTAGAGCGCATGGGAGGAACAATCGTACTGCACAGTGACGGGCTGGATGAGGGCACCACCGTTGAAATTATGCTGCCGATGCTGGATGAGCCGCAGTCGCCCGCGTCTGAAACGGCTAGGCAAAGCTCAACCCCCGAAAGCATTACTGTTTAGCCTCGTGGAGATTTAGCCTCGTGGAGATTTAGCCTCGTGGAAGTTTAGCCTCGTGGAGATTTAGCCTCGTGGGAATATTCTCCGACTTGCACAATGGCTCCATTGTTGTGTAGCGATCGCGTCAATCCTTCTAAAACGCACACAAGCTGCACACCCATCCAGCCCGAAGAAATATCCGATGGGCGATTGTAGCGAGCGCAGTTGACAAAGTGATCACAGACTTGCCAGAGCGGTTCCAGCGGTTCAAATTCTAAAATTTCTTGACCGACGTTTATTGGCATCCAACCGGGAGACGAGGCGTGAGCGCTGTACTCTAACTGACCTGTTTGAAGAGTAAGGGGGTGGGCAGCTAATTCGTCAAATATTAAGGTGCCGCGATCGCCCACTACACTCAAGCGGCGCTGCTTATCTGCATTAGCCCAGCACAGATGGATAAACGCTTGAAACCCTGATGGATAAAACAACTTAACCCACACCAGATCAGACAAACCCTGACCAACGTGAGGGTCAACTTGAGTCTTAGGGTATGTAGATTTCAGTGCCTCCATGCCTTCATCATCCAAACCCCTACTATTGGGCTGTAACCATACGGTGCCCTGTGCCTGCACCCTACAGGGTATCTCCGCTAACCAACGGTTGAAAATCGTCAAGTCATGAATCACCAGATCCCACAGAGCATCTACGTCTGCGCGGACGGGGCCCAGGTGCGTACGGGTGGCATATCCATAGCGTAAATCTCCTAGAGAATCCGCTTGAATTACCTGCTGGCCTCGATTAACCGCTGGATGGAACAGATAAGTATGGTCTACGATCAGTTGTCGCTGCTGTTGTTCAGCCAGTCGGCAGAGCGCCACAGCCTCAGCGGTCTTTAACGACAAGGGCTTTTCTGCCAGCACATGGTACTTTCGCTCCAGAGCCGCACGGATTAGGGTGACGTGGGTGCTAGCGGGTGTGGCGATCGCCACTGCATCTAGCTCTTGTACAGCAAGCGCCACATGCCAGTCCGCTGAGCAAATCACCCGTGAACTGAGGCCAAACTCTTGCGCTACCGCTTGTAACCGCTCAATATCAGGATCGGCGATCGCCACCACCTGCACGTGGGGATGTGCCAAGAAGTTTCGCAGTAAGTGAATCCCCCACCGCCCCAAGCCCAAAATAGCAACATTTAGCACTCGATCTGGTTCCACGGTATTTCCCTGCCTCCTTCGAATAGTCTCTGTAGATATAAGTAGTTCAACCTAAATAAATACCAAATTCTAAAACCCTGCGCCGCCCGCTGTGCGGGCGGCGCAGGGTTTTAGGGTCTTATATTTAATTAAGCCCACCTACTTAGCGCTTACGCAAAAAGACATAGCGCTCACGCAAAATCCTGCACCCAAGAAGTCTGAAGTCTATAGTTTAGAACCCACGCCCGTCGCACGAAAAACCAAGAAAGGCGATCGTCCAACAAATCCTCTCAGGTCAACTGATCGAGCACTGTGATAACCTAGAGAAGTTGTCTAAATTCTCACATCCGGATCTTTCGGGTGTTTCGACTAGAGCGATCGCATTTAGTCCTAAGTCTTCAACACTTGAAATTTCTCAAGTTTTTGTAGCTTAGTCAGCGTCTGCTCAGCGAAATGCTCCCGGATGGACGATTAACCCGAAAGGAGCTAAAAGTTCATGGCAGTTGTTTCATTGGCTCAACTTCTTGAGTCAGGCGTTCACTTTGGGCACCAAACCAGACGGTGGAACCCCAAAATGGCACCTTACATCTATACCTCGCGAAATGGAGTTCACATCATTGATTTGGTGCAAACCGCCGAATTGATGGAAAGCGCGTATAGCTACGTGCGTGCGGCTTCTGAACGGGGCAGTAAGTTTTTGTTCATTGGTACCAAACGGCAAGCCGCCGGAATCGTAGCGCAAGAAGCTCTTCGCTGCGGTTCTTACTACGTCAACCAACGCTGGTTGGGGGGAATGCTGACCAATTGGGCTACGATTAAAACCCGAATCGACCGTCTCAAAGATTTGGAACGTCGTCAAGAAACGGGCGGGCTAGATCTGCTACCCAAAAAAGAAGCTGCAACTCTTCGGCGCGAGCTAGAAAAGCTGCAAAAATATTTGGGTGGTCTCAAGCACATGCGTAAAATCCCCGACATCGTTCTAATTGTGGATCAGCGCCGGGAATACAACGCCGTTGAAGAGTGCCAGAAGCTAGGTATTCCTATCGTCGCGTTGTTGGATACCAACTGTGACCCCGATTTGGTAGACGTACCCGTTCCCGCTAACGATGATGCGATTCGCTCGATTAAGCTTATAGTAGGGCGGCTAGCAGACGCTATCTATGAGGGTCGTCACGGCCAACTAGAAGGCGACGAAGAGTACGAAGACTACGAAGGCGCTGAGGGCGAGTTCGACTACGAAGATGGCGACTTCCCCGAAGAGGGAGAACCAGCAGCGGCAGAGTAGGTTTATAGAGTTAGGGACTGATTGAAACTTAAATCTCAACCAGTCCTTAACCCGCAACTCCGCTCCTCTTAACTCATTGGATTACTTGCCTGAATGCCTTTTGAGGCATGAATTGTTTTCTGGCTAAGGATCGCGTACAAAATAAAACCTAATCTTTTTTTGGAAGTGCCGCGCTTCACGCGGCACTTCCAAAAAAAGATTACAGGCTAATTAGTTTGTAATCCTAGGCCAAGAAGCGATTTAGGCAAGAGGTTCATCACAGAATTTCGAAACTTGCACACGGGGACTAAACGAAAATGGTGGAGATTTCGGCAAAACTCGTTAAGGAACTGCGCGATAAGACGGGCGCAGGCATGATGGATTGCAAAAAAGCCCTGGCAGAGTCGGAGGGTGATGTTGAAAAGGCAATGGAATGGCTGCGGAAGCGCGGTATTACCAAGGCCGAAAAGCAGCAGGGCAAAACCACGGCTGAGGGCCTTGTGGGAAGCTACATTCACACAGGCGGTCGATTGGGCGTTTTGGTCGAGCTGAATTGTCAGACCGATTTTGTAGCGCGCAATGAAGCGTTCCAGCAATTGGTGAAAGATATCGCCATGCAGATTGCAGCGTGTCCTAGCGTGGAATATGTCCGTGTAGAAGACATCCCAGTAGAGCTTGTGGCTAAAGAAAAAGAGATTGAAGCAGGTAAAGACGACCTTTCCAGCAAGCCCGAGGCGGTTCGCGCCAAGATTGTAGACGGACGGATCGAAAAACGTCTGAAAGAATTGTCTCTGTCTGATCAAGCCTACATCAAAGACCAAAGCATTACGGTCGAAGAACTGGTCAAGCAAAACATTGCTAGTCTGGGGGAAAATATCCGCATTCGACGATTTGTTCGGTTTGTTATGGGTGAAGGTATTGAAAAGGAAGAGTCTGACTTTGCTGCTGAGGTAGCGGCTCAAACGGCTGCCAAGACCTAAGGATCTCTTAGCGTTGTATTTTGATGACGATGAGCTTGGGTTCACCGGGTGGCTTGAGTGCTTCTTGGAAATCCAGGCTCATTTTTAATTCAGGCTCATTTTTAATTAGAGTCCTAAAACGGGTAATGATTTTTTGAAGCACGGACAAAGCCCGCGCTTCAAAAAATCATTACATCAAACCAACTGCCCTTATTGTTATCATCCTCAATGGCTAGAACGGTTGAGCAAATTGAGCAAGACATTGTTGCTTTGGAGCAGGCGATCGCCACCTTTGCTCAAGAGTTTGAACAGGCTTACCAGCAGTACCTTGAAGCATTAAGCCAGTCGGCTCGCCGACAGTTGATCTTGGCCTGCTACTACCTTTGTACCCAGAGCTACCCAGAGCAGTTTCTGAAACAGTCTGTGGGTCAGCGAGAAAGTTTGCAGCGATCGCTGCGCCAAGTGGCCAAAACCGCCCAAAGTAAGCTGCTAGCGTACCTTAATCCGTCAGATGCCGCTGCAACCGAGCCATCAGACGTGCCATCAGACGTGCCGCCGTCAGATACCGCCAAACCCTCTGTTGCGACCCTAGACGGTAGTCCATCCATTGCAGATCTCGACCTCGCTAATACGATCTTGTCCGAATTTGGAGCATTGGAGAACGATCCTGAGGAAAATGACCCTGAGGAAAATGACCCTGAGGAAAATGACTCTGAGGAAAATGACCTTGAGAGCATCGATTCTGAGGAAGACCAGCTTGAGACATCAAATGCCAGCTTAAAACAGTGGCTTTCTGCCCATATCCCTGCTGTGGCTTCCACACCTGGTTCAAACCTAAATCAGTCTACCGAATTAGAAAAGTTGGCACGCTGGCAAGCCCAGATTGAGCGCGGTATTAGTGAGACACTGCGGGATTTATCTCAGGCCGCCAACCATGTGTTGTATCAAGCCACCATTTTGCCCAATCAGTTGCCAGAGCCTTTATTAGAACTCGCCACAAAGTCGGGGATGGCAGCAGAGTCCTTTTCTGGACAGCCAAATATCCTCAAACTTATGATTGAGGCAAAATCTGAGAGTGATGTATCGGTGGTAGAGGTTACGGTAGTTCGGCTGCAACTGTTGGATATTGAAGAAGCAGACTATGAGCTACGAGTGTGGCCACCCAAGGTACGCGTCATTAACCTGCGGCTAAATCAGTTGGGGCGAGAGTATCAACGAAAATGTAGGGAACGAGCGATCGCCCAGTCAGAACAGGCATGGCGCGCTATCTGGTTTGAAGATTAACCTCTAAAAAAAATGGACTGGTTTCGGCTGCAAAAAGCATTGGCAATTGAGGCGGAACGCGGCTTCAACGATTTGGAGGGTAATCAGTACCGCTTCAGCGAATTTTTGCATCTCAGTCTTAGCCAACCGCCTGATCAATTGCCTACGTCCGAACAGCAGCGTTTGCAGGCGATCGCTAGCCAATTCTCAAAATACTCCGACATGACCTTTGCCCAGCGGCAGCATCTGGTTGCCGATGCGCGACGCACGTTATACCAGACCCTGCGGCTTGTCGAGCAACAGGAGAATAAGGCATCTGAGAGCCATCTTGCCGCATCTGATGCAGCCAACCCAAGTGCTGCCACCAAGGCCAAGGTGCCCAAGACCGTGCCACTGGTAGAAAAAAATCGCAAGCTTGAGCTAGATCAAGCCGTTACTTACCTGCCTGGGGTGGGCGCAAAAAACGCCGAACGGTTGGCAAAACTAGGACTGCATACCGTCCGCGATTTGCTCTACTACTATCCCCGCGATCATCTCGACTATGCCCGCCAGGTCAATATTCGGCAGCTAACGCCAGGAGAAACGGTAACTCTGATTGCTACGGTTAAAGCTTGCACTTGTTTTAACAGCCCCCGTAACGCCAAGCTGACTATTTTTGATCTGACGGTGCGCGACAGCACCGGGCAGCTCAAGCTCAGTCGCTTTTATGCGGGTAGCCGCTTTCAGAACCGGGGCTGGCAAGAACAGCAGCGGCGCATGTATCCCCCTGGAGCGATTATTGCCGCATCGGGGTTGGTGAAGCAAAGCAAATATGGCATGACGCTTGATGATCCTCAAATTGAAGTGATTGACCATTCCGGCGGGTCAATTGAGTCAATGAAGGTGGGTCGGGTTGTGCCAGTGTACCCGCTAACGGAAGGAGTACAGGCAGATGTGGTGCGAAAGGCGGTAGTGGCCGCACTGCCCGCTGTTAACCAGTTGCCAGAAGCATTGCCAGAGGGGCTGCGCGAGAAATACGGGCTGATTGGGATACAGGAGGCGATCGCCCATATTCACTTTCCACCCGATGGGGATGCGCTCGCCGCTGCCCGCCATCGCCTCGTATTTGACGAATTCTTTTACCTGCAACTGGGCTTATTAAAACGGCGGCAAAACCAACGGCAGCAACAGACCAGCGCAGTTCTAGCCCCAACAGGGCACCTAATTGACGAATTTTATCGAGTGCTACCGTTTCAATTTACCGGCGCACAGCAGCGGGTCGTCAACGATATTCTCAATGACTTACAAACCCCTGCACCGATGAATCGACTGGTGCAGGGCGATGTGGGTTCTGGGAAAACCGTGGTAGCGGTAGTGGCCATTCTGTCTGCCATTCAGGCGGGCTATCAGGCGGCGCTGATGGCTCCAACCGAAGTGCTGTCCGAGCAACACTATCGCAAGCTGGTGGAGTGGTTTAATCTGCTGCATCTGCCCGTTGAGTTACTGACTGGCTCGACCAAAGTCGCTAAGCGTCGCCAGATTTTTGCCGACTTAGAAACGGGAGCGCTGCCGTTGCTTGTGGGTACCCATGCGCTAATTGAAGACCCGGTCAAATTTTCTCGGCTGGGGCTAGTGGTAATTGATGAGCAGCATCGTTTTGGTGTGCATCAGCGGGCACGGCTCCAGCAAAAAGGCGACCATCCTCATGTGTTGACCATGACCGCCACTCCTATCCCTCGCACGCTGGCGCTAACTCTACACGGCGACCTGGATGTGAGCCAAATTGACGAGCTACCGCCCGGTCGAAAGGCTATTCAAACCAATGTGATGACCGCGAAGGAGCGATCGCACGCCTATGACCTGATGCGGCGCGAAATTGCCCAGGGGAGGCAAATTTACGTGGTGCTGCCCCTGGTAGAAGAGTCTGAAAAACTGGACTTAAGGTCGGCGATCGACGAACATCAGCGGCTGAGCGACACAATTTTTCCCGAATTTCAAGTAGGGCTGCTGCATGGCCGCATGACCTCTGCCGAGAAAGATCAGGCGATCGCTCAATTCCGCGACAACCAAACCCAAATTCTTGTCTCAACCACCGTTGTAGAGGTCGGCGTAGACGTACCCAATGCCTCCGTAATGCTAATTGAGCACGCCGAACGGTTTGGCCTGTCTCAACTACATCAACTGCGAGGCCGAGTTGGACGGGGTGCAGCCCAATCATTTTGTTTGCTCATGAGCAGCACCAAATCTGACACCGCCCGCCAGCGGCTCAAGGTATTGGAACAGTCGCAAGATGGTTTCTTTATCTCAGAAATGGACATGCGATTTCGAGGCCCCGGCGAGGTGTTGGGCACCCGGCAGTCCGGCTTGCCAGACTTTGCTCTAGCTAGCCTCGTCAATGATCAAGACGTGTTGAACTTGGCGCGAGAAGCGGCTGAAACTGCCCTAGAAAAAGACCCAACCTTGGATCGCTGGGGCGCAATGAAAGCAGAATTAGCGTATCGCTACCAAAAGCTAATGGGTGGCGCAATTTTGACATAAGAGCCGACTAGCTGTCTTAGACCCTCGTGTAAACCCTTAGACCCTCGTGTAAACCTTTCCCAGGATAAGTCTTTTCCCAGCGAAAATGGGAAGCGATTTGTGCTCCAAGGAGATTTCTAGGAATGAATCTACCCTTTAATCTGGGCTTTCCCCTACTGGGGACGCTACGCGAACGACTTGGCTCAAACTACAAATTCCGAGCGTTGAGCGAAGTCGAAAGTTGAGCGAAGTCGAAAGTTGAGCGAAGTCGAAACGCGACAATTCAGGTATTTTCTTTGTCAGAAATCTCCTAACATCTCACGTTAACCCTTACAGCCCAAAGACTCTCGCGTGTCTACACCCGTCACAGGATTCACGCCCGTTGCAGACTTACACAGCCCTACAACCTGATCGCCATCAAGCACTGCCAAACTGAAGTCGGCTCCCGTGACCGTCGCGCCCCTAAAATTAGATTTCAGTAGCATTGCCGAGGCCAAAACCGCATCGCTCAGGTCGGCTTCAGCGAGATTGGTGATGTAGGCGATCGCATCGGTCAAGTCAGCGCCACGCAAATTGGCCTGCTTTAAGTCCGAGCCATTAAACACTGCACCTCGGAGATCGGCACCGCTGAAGTTAGCTCCTTTCAGCTTTGCATTGGCAAACTCTGCTCGAATTAGGCTCTGATTTGAGAAATCTTTGCTGCTGGACTCGACATCGTCATAGGCTCGAATGGCGGCAGAACTAGCAGCTTGGGCAGCAAGGGGAACCGCCGTTATCCATACCAACAGGGTCAGAACAATTCCAAAAAGAGGCTGAAGTACACGCATAACGTACGCCAAAGAGAGCATCACTCAACTGCAACAAACTTAACATTTATTGGGATCAGCAAGGGCATCGACAGGTTTCTATTGCAATTGGAAAAACTAGGATTGCTGCGTTGAAGGATGAGTCGGCTGAGATTAAAACTGTCGCAAAAATCTCAGATCACTCTTATACAAATCGCGAATGTCTGCCATTTGGTGTAGTACCATAGCAAACCGCTCCACACCAAACCCAGCGGCAAATCCGGTGTACACCTCTGGGTCATAGCCAACGGCTTTTAGCACATTTGGGTCTACCATGCCACAGCCCAGCACCTCCAGCCAGCGCCCGCGCCACTGCACATCGACCTCGGCTGACGGCTCTGTAAAGGGAAAGAAGCTAGGGCGAAACCGAATGGGAATATCGCCAAACATCTCTTCTAAAAAGACCTTGATCGTGCCCCGCAAATCCGTAAATGTTAGCCCTTCGTCAACGGCCAAAATCTCGATCTGGTGAAACACCGCCGAGTGGGTCGCATCTACTGTATCGCGCCGATATACCCGACCAGGTGCCGCAATCCGGATCGGCGGCTCATTTTCTTCCATGTAGCGAATTTGTACCGAAGAGGTATGAGTCCGCAGCAGGTTAGCATCTGGCAGATAAAATGTGTCCTGCATGTCGCGCGCAGGATGGTCAGGTGGAGTATTTAGCGCCTCAAAATTGTAGTAGTCACTTTCCATCTCAGGGCCTTGGGCAACGGTGTAGCCCAATCCCACAAAGATGTCTAGCGCTCGATCAATCGTGCTAGTGAGTGGGTGGCTGCGTCCCAAAGGAATAAAAACACCCGGCATGGTGACATCTAAGGTTTCTGCGGCGAGCTGAGCTTCAACTTGAGCCGTCTGGAGGGCAGTTCGAACCTGTTCCAAACTAGTTTGCAGCGCTTCTTTGACCTCATTGGCTAAAGCACCAATTCGAGGCCGCTCAGATGCATCAAGCTTGCCCATGCTGCCCAAAACTTGAGACAAACTCCCCTTTTTGCCAAGATACTTGATTCGGAGTTGCTCTAAGTCTTCCAAAGACCCAGCAGCGGCGATCGCCCCCTGGGCTTCCTGCTGCAACAGTTGCATCTGGCCTTCTAAGTCACTCAGTTGTGTGCTCATACGTATCGCTAATCGGAGGATAAAGTAGTCTAATCTGAAACTCTTAAGATCTACGCAGTTGAGCGATGTCGCAGGAACAAAGCTCCTGCGACATCGCTCAATTTTCTTGGTTTCTCATGTAAGATGCGTCAATCCTAGCTCTGAGTTGGAAAAAATGCGTAAGCCCACTATCAGTTTAAGGGGTACAGGGAATTGACGAACAGAGTGTAAGGTTTAGGGAAAACCGGATCGCGGGAAAACAGATCGCGGGAAAACGGATCGCGGGAAAACGGATCGCGAAAATTGACTCAGAGCATTGCTAGTGGTGTTGTAAGTAGTTCAACTTAAATAAAAACAAGATTCTAAAAGTCTGCGCCGCCCGCTGCGCGGGCGGCGCAGACTTTTAGGGTTTTATGCTTAATTACGCCCGCCTACTTAGTCATAATTTTTGAGAATTATGGCAGTCCTCAATGATTTGTGAAAATGAATTGCTATATGCAGATTGCTTAAACACAACCTATCCCCTAACCCATGCCCATGAATCTTCTTCTCAGTAACGATGACGGTATTTTTTCCCTTGGTATTCGCACTCTAGCAAACACCTTAGTAGCGGCAGGGCATCATGTGACGGTTGTCTGTCCCGATCGAGAGCGATCGGCCACCGGACATGGCTTAACCCTGCACAAGCCTATCCGAGCCGAACAGATTGAGTCAGTCTTTCAAGCGGATATCAAGGCATGGGCCTGCTCTGGCACCCCCTCAGACTGCGTTAAATTAGCCCTGGGTGCTCTCTTAGAGCAGCCCCCAGACATGGTACTCTCCGGCATCAACCACGGCTCCAACTTGGGCACGGATGTTCTATATTCTGGAACTGTTTCAGCCGCTATGGAAGGCGCAATCGAAGGTATTCCCAGCGTGGCCTTTAGCCTCACCAGTTTCTCTGGCCAAGATTTTCAGCCCGCTGCTAATTTTGCTAAGACATTAGTACACCATCTCGATCAGAACCCCCTGCCACAGCCAGTGTTGCTCAATGTCAACGTCCCTGCTGTGCCCCAGGAGGCGATCGCCGGGATCACTATTACTCGCCAAGGCCTGCGCCGCTACATTGACCAATTCGAAAAACGCATCGATCCACGCGGCAAAACCTACTACTGGCTAGCAGGAGAACTGGTAAAAGACGTACCTCAACCTGCCTTAGAACTCCTGATTACGGCAGATCAGGGCAGCAGCACGTTAGATAACGAATGGCTAAACAACTTACCTACTGACGTAGAAGCCATCCGTAGCAACTACATCACTATTACACCCTTGCAGTTTAATTTGACCTGTGCCTCAGGGTTAGCCCATTTGTGTGGCTGGCAACTAACCCTTTAACCTCAGGCTATTTTTTGAAAGCTCCACTCAGTGAAGCTTTCAAAAAATTAAAAAACACCTTGGGAAATCCAATTAACGCGAACGACCCAGCCGCAGACCTACGTGTAGACAACTAAAGAAAATCTGAAAACTAGAGAGATTTTGTTTAGTTTCATCGAAGCTTTATACTGAATAATGGTCTAATCTATTTAAAAGTCATACACTATCAAGCTATATCCCCCTCTATAGCTTGAGTCGGTTGACGCGATCGCATCTACCGCCACCCATTGTTTTTATTGGGTGCCTATACACACTCAGCCCAGTCGCCCAGGTCTGTGCCGATACAGCAATTCCCAGTTTGATAACCCAAATGTAAAGTGGGCATTGCTAATCATGAAACAGAGTTACCAGAAATAGAGCAAACACAGTTCGCTCTGTTTCTAACGAGTGCATCCCAGTTTTGCAAATTTGCCCACCCTGCGGGATGCACCCGTTTCTAACAGCCCGTTTCAAGTTGCCGAATCTAGGTAGGTAATCGTAATATTGGGCATTCTTATATAGAGGTAGCTAGAGATGGGTTAAGGTGTCATTGTGAATAATCTTCGTTAATTTAAAATGAAGCCTTTATTTGCTTACATCCCGGTGTCATTATGGGCAATATATCAGTGATGGTCTGTCCAGTCTGGGCTAGACTAGACCTAATGTTGTAATTGGCGTGAAGTTTACTGACAACCCTCCACTGTTTATGTAGTTAGCTAAGTGCGCTAGTTAGCTAGGGCGTTTGCCGCTATCTGCAATTTACCGGTGAGGTTAGGTGATACGCCCGTCTCAGTGCTGAAAGCAGTTGGTAATAAGTATGGATAGGTCTCGCACTAAGAGACTCGGCGGAATCCGGTAGGAACACACATGTCTAGCGTGAAAAACCAGTTCGAGGTTCAGTTCTGGGGCGTAAGGGGAAGTATTGCCTGCCCTGGCGCGGAGACAGTGCGCTATGGAGGCAACACCTCTTGCATAGAAATGCGGGTGGGCGGAGAGCGGCTAATTTTTGATGGAGGTACCGGACTGAGGGTACTAGGGCAATCTCTTCTAAGGGAAATGCCACTCCAAGCAAATATGTTTTTTACCCACTCTCACTGGGATCACATCCAGGGGTTTCCCTTTTTTGTACCCGCTTTTGTCAAGGGCAACCGATTTAATATTTATGGGGCAGTAGCTCCAAATGGATCGACCATTGAACAGCGCCTCAATGATCAAATGCTCCATCCCAACTTCCCCGTGCCGCTACAGATTATGGGTGCAGACATGAATTTCTGCACGTTAAAGGTCGGAGAGCCTGTAACAATTGGCGACGTGCTAATTGAGAATGCGCTGTTGAATCATCCCGGTGAAGCGGTGGGCTACCGAGTGAACTGGGAGAACCACGCTGTTGCCTACATTAGTGATACCGAGCACTATCGCGATCGCCTGGATGAAAACGTGCTGTGGTTGTGTCGTGATGCCGATGTGATGATTTACGATGCAACGTACACAAATGAGGAGTATTATTCTGAAAAATCTAGCAAGGTTGGGTGGGGGCACTCGACCTGGCAAGAAGCTGTTAAGGTCGCCAAGGCTGCGAACGTTAAACGGCTGGTAATTTTCCATCATGACCCGCTGCACGACGATAACTTCATGGATCGGATCAAAAATGACACCGCCCAACAGTTTTCGAACAGCATCGTAGCTTGGGAAGGGCTGAAGCTAGATTTATTAGCCGAGTCTCCCGTCGATACGTCAGCCACCACGCCCCACACCAAGGTATCGGCTTAACGTCCCGGTTTTCCTGCTGATTTTTTACTGCTGACTCTGTAGCAACACGCCCTTAGATTGGCTAACGTCTGAGTTTTTGGGGGTCTAAGTACGTCGCGTTTGCAATTGTGTGTAAAGATGTAAAACGTGTGGATAACCTCGTCTTTAGATACTGTTGAAACGCCGACAACCGTTGCCCTTGGAAACTTCGACGGAGTTCATTTGGGGCATCGGCAGGTGATCCAGCCAATTTTAAGGTCAGCCTTAGCAGCGAGAGACGGCAGGGCTGTAGACTCATCTGACTCGGTAGAATCACTGAGTTACTCCACAGTGGTAACCTTTAATCCCCATCCGCAGGAATTTTTTACGGGGCAATCCCGCGAGTTACTGACACCGCTTGATGAAAAAGTTCAGCATCTCCAGCACATGGGTGTACAGCAGTTAGTGCTGTTGCCCTTTAACCAAGATTTAGCGGCTCTCACACCAACAAATTTTGTAGAGCATGTTCTAGTACAGGCCTTGGGAGTACAGGAAATTAGTGTAGGGCAAGATTTTTGTTTTGGCTGCAAGCGGTTAGGCACATCTGAGGATTTGAAGGCGATCGCCTCCCAGTACGGCGTGACGGTTCATATTGTGCCGCTACGGACTCTGAAGGGCGATCGCATCAGCAGTTCTGCTATCCGACAGGCGTTGCAGCAGGGAGATGTAGAGCTTGCTAATCGGCTGCTAGGCAGACCCTATGCCTTGGTGGGCGACGTTGAATACGGTCAACAGGTGGGTAGAACCCTGGGCTTCCCAACCGCAAATTTACGCCTGCCTGCCGAAAAGTTTCTACCGCGATTTGGAGTATACGCGGTATCAGTAATCGGCGCAGGGTTGGGAGGCGATCGCAACATCCCAGGCGTGATGAATATTGGCTATCGGCCTACTGTCGCGGGCACACAGCGGACAGTAGAAGTACACCTGCTGGATTGGACAGGCAACCTGTATGGCCAGACGCTGACGGTGAATCTGAAACAGTTCTTGCGCCCCGAACAAAAATTTGCGTCGCTGACAGAGCTAAAGGCGCAGATTCAACAGGACGCAGACAACGCGCGATCGCACCTATCAGTGTTGCGCCCTACCTCAACCTCGATGAATGCTAATCTGTGACGCTGCGTGAACGTTCTTCCTCCCCCTCCTCTACGTGTGCTATCAATGTCCACGACTGTCGGCGCACTCGGCACAGGCTTGGGGGGCGGGGTAGAGCTGACGCTACAAAATATTTCCAACGCGCTGCGGCAACAAGGTCATCACATCACCATCGTGGCTCCGAGCGGGTCGCAACTGGGTGATCTGCCCATCGTGCAAATTTCAGGCCAGCTTCAAATTAGTGCTCAAACCCAAGAGCGGACTGAAGCGGTCACGCTGCCAGCGGATGCTGTACTAGCCAACATGTGGGCCTATGCCTGTGAGGTGCAAGATCAGTATGACCTGCTGCTCAACTATGCCTATGACTGGCTGCCGCTCTACTTAACTCCCTTTTTTCGTCGCCCCATTGCTCATTTGATCAGTATGGGTTCGCTTTCTGATGCAATGGATCAGGTCATTCAGCAGGTTGGCACTCGCTTTCCGGGCACGATTGGGGTTCACAGTCGAGCACAGGCGGCGACATTTGCCGATGGCGATGGGTATCGGGTGTTGGGCAATGGGTTGGATCTGTCGCTCTACGAATTTTGCCCAGACTATGACAATTCACTGGGTTGGGTAGGGCGCATTGCCCCCGAAAAGGGACTAGAGGATGCGATCGCCGCCGCCGACCGCGCTAACCTGCCCCTCACCATTTGGGGGACCATGCCCGACCCCGACTACTGGCAGCAGATCCAGCGCGCTCATCCTCAAGCCCGTGTAGACTACCGAGGATTTTTACCCACTGCTCGCCTTCAGAGCGAGTTGAGGCACTGCAAAGGGCTGTTAATGACACCCAAGTGGATTGAAGCCTTTGGTAATGTGGCGATCGAGGCGCTGGCCTGCGGAGTTCCTGTCATCGCCTACCGCCGGGGTGGCCCCGCCGAAATTGTAACGGATGGTAAAACGGGTTGGCTGGTGCCCCCTGATAGTGTAGAAGGGTTAGCAGAAGCGATCGCCCACCTAGATCAAATCGATCGCGCCGCTTGTCGTCAATATATTGAAGCTGAATACTCAATGGCAGCTATGGGCAAGCGGGTAGAGCAATGGTTAATGGATATTCTTCATGCGTAAACGCAGACGACGACATCAGTGGGTCAATGAACTAGATAACCTAGTTCGCGGTGCCTGTGGGGGCTTCTTATTTGGCATTCCGCTGCTATACACCATGGAAGTGTGGTGGATTGGGTCGTTTGTAGAACCTATTTGGATGTTAGGAGCGATCGCCATATCCTTCGTGGTGATATTTTTAATCAACCGCACGGCAGGATTTCGTAAATCTAGCGGCATTCGATTTGAGGATGCCGCTATGGAAACCATTGAGGCGATCGCCATTGGCATCCTCTGCACCTTGCTAATGCTAATCCTGCTTCAGGAAATTACACCGCAAGTGCCTTTGGACGAAGTCCTGGGCAAAGTCATTTTTGAAGGCATTCCCTTTACGTTGGGCGTTGCGCTGGCAAACCAATTTTTGAGCGGAGGTGAATCAGATCAGCCAGACCAATCAGATAAACAAGCTGCTGACTCTGCTAAAAAATCAACCCGCCCTCAAAATACAGATGAGTTAAATGGCACTTTATCCGATGTGGGAGGCACATTGCTAGGAGCGGCGATCGTTGCGTTTAGCATTGCCCCAACGGATGAAGTGCCTATGATAGCCTCAGCAGTATCTGGTCCCTGGTTGTTAGCATTTATTGCTGCATCTCTGCTAATCTCCTACGCAGTGGTATTTGAAGCAGGTTTCGCCAACCAGTCTAAGCGCCGTGAGCAACAAGGACTATTTCAAAAACCTCTTGGCGAAACGCTCATGTCCTATTTAGTATCGTTGATGGCAGCTACGGTCATGTTGCTATTCTTTCGTCAACTTTCATTGAGTGATCCGTGGCAACTGTGGCTAACCTTTACATTGGTGCTAGGCTTGCCTGCCACGATAGGAGGAGCAGCAGGCAGATTAGCGGTATGAGCGACGTGTCTTCAAAATCTAGCGACTCTTCAGAATCTTCAGAATCTCAAGAGGCTCAATCTGCGCCAAACCCTACGGCGAACTCAGATCAGCGCACCCCGGCTGAGTGGCTCACCTTTAGCATTGCTTCCTGCTTGTTAATTGCCCTAATCAGTGCCGTAATTGCCGCATGGATTGATCCACGCCATCAGCAGCCACCCCTAATTGAGACGGAGCAGGACGGTGCAGTTTGGGAATCGTCTGGGCAGTTTTATGTCCCTTTTACAGTCATGAACACCGGGGGCGGCACGGCTGAATCGGTTCAGATTATTGGAGAGTTGGAAATTAACGGCGAAGTAGTCGAGTCGGGCGAACAGCAAATTGACTTTTTGTCGGGCGGTGAGGCCGAAGAGGGTGCATTTATTTTTAGCCAAGATCCGCAACAGGGTACTCTAACGTTACGCGCTGCCAGCTATAAGTTGCCTTAACACCACCTCTTAATCAGCACCCATTTGCTAGTCCTAAACTGGTAATGATGAGGCTTCTTGCATGAATGCTTGTTGATGCAGGAGGTCAATTTTTTGCAGCGCGGGCAAAGCCCACGCTGCAAAAATCATGACACCAATGCCACTGCCCTCTATGAATTTTGCAGGATTTTGCGACGGAGCGGACATCCTATGTATAGCGGTAGCCATGATCAATAGGACGCCTCCCTGTCATTCCCGCCTGCGCGGGAATGACGCTGGCATGTCCTAAGCTTTATGACTATGGCTATAGAACCCATTTGACATCTAATTAGAATTGAGATTTAGGGCGATTTTTGGGCAGTAGGGGCGAAGCATTTG
>Ga0335394_10001112_pt1 | contig 29858 bp, 21 predicted proteins | sample MAT03_FD_205741 | JGI IMG/M metagenome (GOLD analysis project Ga0335394, IMG submission 205741) | Freshwater microbial communities from Lake Fryxell liftoff mats and glacier meltwater in Antarctica - MAT-03 (spades assembly) (version 2) ...
TGCCGCTTGCGATCTCCGCCGCCGTGGGCGTATAGGTCGCGTTCATGTTCGTAGTGCTCGGATCGAAGGTGCCGGCACCGCCGCTCCAAACGCCGCCCGTGGCGATGGTGAAACCGCCGCTCAGGGTGGCGACAGCATTGTTCGAACACAGCACCTGGTCCGCTCCTGCGTTCACCGCTGGCGTTGGAGTGATGCCATACGTGACCACATCGCTCACCGCATTGCATGTGCCATTGCCCACCGTGGTGAGCGTGAGGGTCACCGTACCGGCGGTGAGTTCGGCGGCGCTCGGCGTGTACAGCGCGTTCAACGTTGCGTTGTTGGGTGCGTAGGTGCCGGTTCCGCCGCTCCAAACAGCGCCGGTCGCACCGGTTTGCGTACCCGCCAACGCAATGGCGGGGTTGTTCGCACACACGCTTCCATTGGGGCCGGCATCCACGAGGGGGGCAGGGGTGAACGAGATCGTCCTGTTGCTCGATACCGGAACGCAAGAGCCATTGCCGGTGCTCGTCAACGTGAGGGTCAGCGTACCGGCCGCGATCTCCGCTGCGGTCGGGGTATACGTCGCCGTCAATGTCGTGTTGTTGGGGTTGAAGGTTCCAGTGCCCCCGCTCCAAACGCCTCCAGTTGCACCTGTTACGGAACCGTTCAAGCTCAGTTGGGCATTGTTCGCGCAGAGCGACACGGCAGCACCTGCGTTCACCACCGGTGCTGCTGTGAAAGAGATGAGTACTTGGTCGTTCACGGCAACGCAATTGCCATTGCCCGTGGTGGTCATCGTCAATGTCACAGAGCCGCTCGCTATCTCCGCTGCGGTCGGCGTGTATTGCGCCGACATGTTGGTCGTACTCGGGTCGAAGGACCCCGCTCCACCGCTCCAAACGCCTCCAGTAGCCACCGTGAACGAGCCGTTCAATTGCGTCACGGAATTGTTCGCACAACGCGTTTGGTCGGCCCCTGCGTTGGCCGTTGGGGCAGGCGTGAAGGTCACGAGCGTGCTGTCCACGACCGCGCTGCAAACACCATTTCCCGTCGAGCTCAACCGGATCCACACCTGCCCTGCGGTCAGATCCGCTGCGCTCGGGGTATAGGAGGCGTTCAGGTTACTGTTGCTCGGTAGGAAGGCTCCTGTGCCAGCGGCCCAAACACCGCCCACCGCGTTGAGCACACTACCTGTCAATTGGACCACCGAATTGTTCCGGCAGACCGATTGGTCCGGTCCGGCGTTGGGGATCGGCTTTGGACTGAAGGTGACGACCATCGCATCATTGGCGGGTGTACACGGCCCCGTTGAGGCCAGGGCTAGGGTCACGCTTCCGATCGCGAGATCACCAATACTGGGTTCGTACGTAGCAGTGAGCGAGATCGCGCTCGGTTGGAACGTTCCGCTTCCGCTGGTGGTCCAGATACCTGTTGTGCTTCCACCGGAAACCGTTCCGGAGAGGGTGACGTTGTCTCCAGCACACCGTGTCTGGTCGGAGCCAGCAGTGACGTTGATCTGGCCAGCGAACTCCGAGAAGAAGCCATAGCGGCAACCGGATGTCGCGCCGCCATTGATGATCGCAAGCGAGAACACATCTGTTGTATTGCTCACAATGAACGCTTGGTTCACCGGCACTTGCGTGGTGTTGTACTGGATCTGTGCCGCCATCCATTGGCCTCCCGTACCCGGCACGGCTAGGAATGCGGAGCCCGGGATAGTTGCACTGCCTGGCGAGACGACGAAATTGTTCTGTGATCCGTTGCGAACAAGCAGGTTCAGGTAGAACGCTTCGGTGGTCGATCGCGTGAAGCTCAGCTGGCTGCTGCCCGCACAATTCAGCGGAGGGAGGATGGCCATCCCCTGCTCGCAGCCAAATCCCGTAACGTGAATAGCGTAGAGCGGCTTTGAACCGCGCACATAGGCGGCGTTGTTGGCGGCACCGCTCAGGTAGTCCATGTCGTGCCGATAGTACTGTCCGGCGAACAGCGTGGCTACCGGCGTCGCGTTCCCATCTATATAGATCTGCGTGTTGTTCTGCACGGCCATTACGAAGAGCGACTCGTCACCCGTATTGTTCAGCGCGCCTTTCACGGCCACGTAATCCGTGCCTAGGATGTTCACCGGGACGATCTGGTCGAGCATCAGATCGTAGCAGCCACCCGATGGGTTGTGGTTCGAATCGTCCTTGATGGATACCGCGACCGGTTTGTCCGAAAGCACGACCGCACCCGAGGGGTGCGTAAGCGGGTCGGTGTGTGTGCCCGGGGTCGTGTTCGCGCATGAATAGGTCTGCCCCTGGTTCAGGATCACCGTGAAGGGGGTCAGTGCCGCGTGGCCATCCACGGCCACCGGCGAGTAGATCATCACCGAGGTATTGTTCTGGGTAGCCACGATGTCGAACGACGCAAAGGCGAGGTCGGCGTTGTTCGGCGAGAAGCTGTGGTTGGCGAACGGGGTGTGCTTGTGCAGGGGGATGTAGAACTCGGTACCCAAGCCATTCGCCCCTTTCAAGGCCATGATATCAGGGTTGTTCGAATTGCTGGGTTCGTAGTAACAAGTGATGTTGGCCGTGGACTGGATCCGCACGCCCGTGTTCAGCACCGAATTGGTCGGCCGGGTTTCCAATTGGGCCTTGAGCCCCGTCAAAGTGTACCGCACCGCAGCGTTGGCCGCTATGTTGAGCACGATCGGAGTTCCCCCGTTGAACGCCGCGTTGGCAGGTTGAGAAATGGTGACCGTTGCCGCTACACTCCCAGTAGCGACGTTCAGGAAGATCGGTTCGTCGCCGGGGGTATTGTGGTAGTAAGTGACATCTGGAGGAGCCATCCAGAATTCAGTTCCGGTCTGCCCAAGGAGCGGGCCGGAAGCGAATGTCACAAAAGCGAAGAGTAGCGCCTTGTTCATTCCGTGGTCAACGTTTCGGCCGCCCAGGCAGTTGAGCGGCGGCCATGTCTACGCGTTTTCGACGAAGGGGTTCAAATCACCGACAGATCCAACCGCCCGCCCATACTCTACGCGACGAAGCTTCAGGAAGTTCAGGAGGGGGTAGGCACTCCCCCTGAGCGCCCTGTTCACGGGCCTTGCACTGCTGGCCACCCCACCCCGACCGATGACGCATTGTACGTGCAACTGCCCGCACGCGGCTTCCGGAGAGCATCACCATTCTTTCCTACGATGGGCGTAAAGCTGCCACCATGCCTGGCACCACCATACTGAACGTCGCCTCGCTCGCTGCGGGCCTGTACGCACTGCATTGGAGTTCTGTGATGGGACGAGGGAGACCGTGCGATTCATGAAACGCTGATCGTCGCTCTTCCCTTCGCGTACTTTGGCGCAGGCCTTGTGCCGTGCGCGCACCCATGTCCCGTTCACTGCTCTTCCTGCTGCTGAGCGCCCTGCTCACGTGCCTTGCGCTGCAGCTGCATGAGCCCAATGCCGACCAGCGCCTGGCCGAAGAGGCGGAACGGATGCAACGCTGGGTGGATCGGGAAGCGCAAGCACTCCAGACGGCCTGTGTGGCACAGTTCAAGTCGCTGATCACACTCGGCGCGGATGAATGGATGCGTTCCAGCACCACGGAACAACAAAGTGAGGACCTGCGCAACGGGATCGTTTTTCTTGGATCGCGTGGAGATAGCCTGCTCTGTTGGTCAGGCGAAGTCCTGTGGGAGCCCGGAGGATCACGCGGTGATACGGCTGCGCACCTTCTCCTTGGCGACGCTGTGAGTTTGCATGCGAGCGTCGGCGACGGAGCGCTGGAGATGCACGCGGTGCGTCCGGTATGGTTGTCACCGCTGATCGAGAACCGTTACCTCGAACGCCGGTTCCATGCTTCCCTGGCCACGCCCACCGGACTACAAGCCGAGCGTGGGCCGGGCACGGGACCGGTGGTGCGCGATGCGCAAGGCCAGGTGATGTTCAGGCTCGCATGGCGGGAAGGCGCGATGGAAGTCGGTGACTGGATCTGGCTGCGGTTCGCGCTCATGATCGCCGCGGCGATCATGCTGATCATGGCGCTCTGGTCGGCATGCGCGTTCGTTGTGAGGAAGAACGTATGGGCGGGCTCCCTGCTGTTCGTTGCCGGCCTCTTCGCTCTGCGAACTGCGACTCTCGAATGGGGGCCGTTGGCGCCGTTCGACCGTCTGCCCTTGTTCGACCCGGCCGTCTACGGGGCGTCCATGTTGTTCCCCTCGCTCGGCGACCTGCTCTTCAATGCGACGTTGCTGCTGCTCGCCGGACTCTTCGTGGAGCGTTCGCTGCGTGAGTTACGCCTTCCGCGTGGATCGCTGCCAAAGGTGGTGATGTGGACCATGGTACTGCTTTACGCCGCATGGATCACCCGGCTTTTCATCGGGTTGGTGACTGACAGCCGCGTCGAACTGGACCTCCACCGCGTGCAGGAACTGGGCCTGTTCGGCTTGATCGCTTTGTTGAGCGTAGCCCTGCTCTTTGCTGCCTGGCTGGTGTTCGCACACACACTTCTGCGCATCATGCTCGCAAGCGGCCCGGTGCGTGCCGTCCTGCTCACAGGATCCGTTGCCCTGGTCGGGGCCATCGTCGTGCATCACCTGTACGGCATCGTCGACACGGTACTGTTCCTGTGGCCTGTGCCCTTGTTGGTGCTCGGGATCCTCGCGCATCGAAAAACCAGGTTCGTGCATGTGGTGCTCGCGCTCGGGGTCCTGGCCGGCTTCTCCGCGCATGTGCTCACCAAGTACGTGAACAGCCGTGAACAACGTGAGCGCGTGGTGCTCGCCGAGCGATTGGCGGTGCGGGAGGATCCCGTGCTTGAGCAGTTGTTCCGTGAAACGGCGCCGGGCCTGCGCACGGATACCGCTGTGTACCGGCTGGTGAGCGGAACATCGCCTTGTGACCCCGCACTGCTCGATGATCGTGTGCGACAGCGGTATTTCAGCGGGTATTGGGAACGGTATGATGTGCGGCTTTACGCCTACGGTTCCCAGGGCGAGTTGCGTTGCGCCACCGATCCCGAACCACCGCGCAGCATCAACGATACGCTCGCCGGTTTCGCCGATCCACTGGCCGCGGCCGACATGCCCGACCTCTTCATCGAGGAGCGACCGGGCGAGGGCTCCTTCTACCACGCACGCATCGCGGTGATGCCAGCGGACAGCCTTCCGCCGGGGCAGCTCATCGTGGAGTTGCAGCCCCGCTCGCTTTCACAAGGTCTCGGCTTCCCCGAACTCCTGCTCGCCGGTGGTGACCCGGTAACGCGCAGAGGAGAACGCTACGCGCAGGCACGCTATCAGCGCGGCCTATTGATGGAACGTTCGCACGGCCCCGCCCAACCACATCAATGGACGCGCGCACTTGATCCCGACAGCACGGTCTGGTACACGGGCGAAGGGTACGAATGGCTCGCTCGCGGCGACCGTGGCGGCACCCTGCTCGTGTTGGGCCTGCCCGATCCGGGATGGTTGGGCACGGCGACCACATTCAGTTATCTCTTCGCCCTCTTCAGCATCCTCACCGCGCTCATCCTGGGCATCCGGGCCTTTGTGCGGGCGAGGGGCATGCCATCCATGGGACTCGGCGCCAAGGTGCGCATCGCACTGGTGCTCTTCACCGTTACGGGAGCGCTCTTCTTCGGAATAGGCACGGAACGGCTGCTATCGCGGCAATACGCGCAACGGACCGAGGAGGCGATCACTGAGAAAGCACGGTTCGTACACCAGGAATTGCAACGAAGACTTTCCGGCGAACCGGTCCTCAGCGGCCGCCACGTAGCCTATCTCGAGCACCTCCTGGGGCAGTTGAGCAACGTCTTTTTCACGGATATCACCGTGTACGGGTTGGATGGCCGGATGCTCGCCACCTCGCGCCCGCAGATCTTCTCCGCCGGATTGCTCGGACGCTGGATGGCTCCGGAGGCGTACGAGCTTCTCGCGTTGCGCGGCCTGAGCTCCGTCGTCCTTGATGGTGCGATCGGTAACGCACCCTACCGCACCGCCTATCTGCCCCTCACTGATCGCAAGGGGAATGTGCTTGCTTACATCGCATTGCCAGGTTTCGCCGATCAAGCGCAACAAGAGCAAGGGCGGTCCGATGTGCTTGTCGCCGTGATCAACCTCTTCGTGCTGCTCTTCGCGCTCAGTGTGCTGGTCGCGGTGTTCATCAGCAACTGGACCACGCGGCCACTGGACCTGTTGAAGAACGCACTCTCCACTGTTGGGCTGCAGGGCGCGAACGAGCCCATCCGCTATCGCGGCGATGATGAGGTGGGCCAGCTTGTAGAGGTCTACAACCGCAAGGTCGATGAGTTGCGCGAAAGCGCAGAGAGGCTGGCCCGTAGCGAACGGGAGTCGGCCTGGCGCGAGATGGCGCGGCAAGTGGCGCATGAGATCAAGAACCCGCTCACGCCGATGAAGTTGAGCATCCAGCATTTCCAACGCACCTGGTCGCCCGACGCGCCGGATGCGGCTGAACGCATGGAGCGTTTCAGCCAGGGCATGGTGCAGCAGATCGATGCGTTGAGCGCGATCGCGGGTGAGTTCAGCAACTTCGCCCAGATGCCGAAGGCGCGTGAGGAACGTCTTGATCTCGCCGATGTGGCACGTGCGGCCGTGGAGGTCTTCCACAGCACACCTGGAACGCATGTATCACTGACGAACACTTCCAGACCGCTCTTCGTGGTCGCCGATCGCGAGCAACTGTTGAGGGTGTTCAACAACCTCTTGAAGAACGCGCTCCAATCGATCCCCGATGGACAGCGTGGGCGCGTCGAAGTGGTACTCCGCGCCGAAGGAACGGACGCCATCGCTGAGGTACGCGACAATGGCACCGGTATCGCGGAGGCCGATCAGCAACGCATCTTCCAACCCAACTTCACCACGAAGACCAGTGGCATGGGCCTGGGTCTGGCTATGGTGAAGCGAATGGTGGAGCAGGCTGGTGGCACGGTGCGGTTCGAGACACGCATGGATGAGGGCACCACGTTCATCGTCTCCCTGCCGCTTCACACGGAAAAGACCGGGTGAATCGGTTCTCACACAGAGCCACGGAGGCAGGGAGAAATACCCGCCTTGCCACTCCGCGTCTCAGTGGCTTCGTGCGGGCTCTTGCATTCTCCGGGCGAGATACATTTGACCAATGTCCTACACGAACCTCCTGGTTACTGATGCCACTGGCATCCGCACCATCACCATCAACCGTCCCGACCAACTCAACGCGCTGAACCGCGCTACGATCGACGAGTTGGACCGTGCCCTGAACGACGCGGATGCCGACAAGAGCGTGCGCGTGCTCATCATCACCGGCAGTGGTGCAAAGGCCTTCGTCGCTGGTGCCGACATCAAGGAGTTCGCACATTTCAGCATTCCAGAAGGCAAGGCGCTGAGCGCCGATGGGCAGCGTAAGCTCTTCGATCATGTGGAGCGCATGAGCAAGCCCGTGATCGCTGCGGTGAACGGTTTTGCGCTCGGTGGCGGATTGGAACTGGCGATGAGCTGCCACGTCCGCATCGCGAGCGACAACGCCAAAATGGGCCTGCCTGAAGTCTCGCTCGGTGTGATCCCCGGCTACGGCGGAACGCAACGCCTTGCGCGGCTGGTGGGCAAAGGCAAGGCCATGGAGATGATCCTCTCCGCAGGAATGATCGACGCGAACGATGCCCTGCAATGGGGGCTGGTGAACCGCGTTGTTCCTCAGGACCAATTGCTCTCTAGCGCTATCGAGTTAAGCACACGCATCATGAAGAACTCGCCCACGGCATTGGCTGCTGCGATACGCGCCGTGAACGCCGGTTACGAACCCGGTGCCGATGGCATGCAACGCGAGATCGAGGAGTTCGGCAAGTGCTTCGGCACGGCGGACTTCAAGGAAGGAACGAGCGCGTTCATGGAGAAGCGGAAGGCGGAATTTTAGCGGGGAATAGAACGCTGATGACGCTGCAAAAGCTGATGAACGCTGATCCGAAAGGTACTTGATGGTGTTGTCTGCGAGATCCCTTCTTTCTGCGTTATCAGCGTTCCATTGAGCGCCCTCCGCAAACTCGCCGGTCAAACAGCCATCTACGGGCTGAGCAGCATCGTTGCGCGCTTCCTCAACTTCCTGCTCACACCGCTCTACACGAGCAAGGCGGTCTTCGCGCCGGATGACTTCGGTGTGATCACCTACCTCCTCGGCTGGGCCGCCTTCCTCAACATCATCCTCAGCTTCGGCATGGAGACGACATACTTCCGCTATACCAATTCCACCTCACCCCCAGCCCCTCTCCCGGGGAGAGGGGGGCAGTTCACCCCGCGCGTATATGGAACCGCTTTCCACATCGTCGCGCTGATCGCATTGGTGTTCACCACCGTGACCGCGCTCTTTGCAGAACCGATCGCAAGTGGCATCGGCTATCCCGCGTTCACCACATCGGTGCTCATGCTCGCCATCACGCTCGGCCTCGATGCCATCACCGCCCTCCCCATGGCGCGGCTGCGACAGGAGAACCGTCCATGGCGCTTCGTGTTCGTCAACGCGATGAACGTGGGCGTGAACATTGTTCTCAGTCTCTTCTTCCTCGCCTACTGCATGCCCAAGTACAACGCTGGCGAAAGCAACGCGCTGATCGATGCGGTGTACGACCCGAGCTTCGGTGTGGGCTATGTCTTCCTCGCCTTCTTGGTGGCGAGCGTGGTGAAGGCGCTACTGCTTCTTCCGCTATGGCCGTCGATCACCACGCGCGACAAAACGCTCGTGCGACCGATGCTCGTCTTCGCAATTCCGCTTGTCTTCGCGGGTCTCGCGGGCATGGTGAACGAGATGGGCAGTCGCGTGCTGTTGAAGTACCTGCTCCCAGCAGAGACCGCCGATGCACAGCTTGGTGTCTTCGGGGCGTGCTACAAGCTCGCGGTGCTCATCACGCTCTTTATCCAGGCCTTCCGTTTCGCGGCGGAACCATTCTTCTTCAGTCGCGCGCACGACCCGAAAGGCAAGGAAACCTTCGCGCGCATCAACAACCTCTTCGTCGCCTTCTGCATGAGCGCCTTTCTGGTGGTGATGCTCTTCCTCGATGTCTTCAAGTGGTTCATCCCGAACCCCGCGTATTGGGATGGCCTGCGCATCGTGCCCATCATCATGCTCGCGAACGTCTTCCTCGGCATCTACTACAACCAGAGCGTGTGGTACAAGGTCACTGACCGCACGCGCGTTGCCGGAACGATCGCGCTAGTAGGCGCAGTGCTTACGCTGGTGGGCAACCTCGCGCTGGTGCCGTGGCTCGGCTACATGGGCAGCGCGTGGGCCACGCTGATCTGTTACGCGACGATGGCCGCGGTCAGCTACGCATGGGGGCAGAAGCATTGGCCGGTGCCCTACAATGTGAGCCGGGTGTTGCTATACATGGCGGGGGCGGTGGTGATCTGGTGGGGGGCAGAGCAGATCGATCTTTCGGGCGCGCTCAACTATGCATTGCGTGCGGCGGCGTTGTTGGCCTTTGTCGCTGTGGTTTGGAGGATCGAGCGGCCTGACGTTCGGTTCAATTGATTGCGACCGTGATGGCTTCTGCAAGACGCCGCCGTTGCCATCTAAAGGGCAGCATCGCCAACCCGAAGTAAGCGAAGGCCAGAAAAAGCAACTGAAGCGCAATCAATCCGGCCTGTCCTTTTGCGACCGCACCAGGCAGGACCAAATAGTTCATCAGCAGGACCGGCACCATGATCCAAATCCAAACGAAGAAGCTGATCCAACTCAACCTATATTGGATCCGAATCATCGAATCTCCTCCTTGGGGGGCTTCTGAAATAGTTCCTTCCGCCACAACCACAGGTCCTCGTCCAATGCCCTGAAGTTTTAGGGCAAAGCCGTTCCGGTCAACAGGACCGCTGAATATTGCCCTGGTGCTCTTGAACAAACCGGGGTATGGACCGGTTCGCTGTGCAAGAGCGCTCTGAACCTCATCCGGAGTTCGAGGGGTAAGCACGAACTCGGTTTTGAAGGGAAGTAGAACCACAAGCCGAAACTACAAGCCCGACGCATGCCACCTTTGTCACCATGACCGTTGCTACTTCCGAAGGCCTCACCGTCCGCATCACCAACAAGGGCAAACACTCACTGCCCAACTACGCCACCGAGCAAAGTGCGGGCATGGACCTCCGCGCCAACCTTGACATGTCCATCGTGCTGGCTCCGGGCCAACGCGCGTTGATCCCGACCGGCCTCTTCCTGGAACTTCCCGAGGGCACCGAAGCCCAAGTGCGCCCCCGAAGTGGACTGGCCTTCAAACACGGCGTAACTGTCCTCAACGCACCGGGCACCATCGACGCCGACTACCGAGGGGAAGTGGGCGTGCTGCTCATCAACCACGGACAGGAGCCTTACGAGGTGAAGGACGGGGAACGCGTTGCCCAATTGGTGGTGGCGCGCTACTTCCGGATCACATTGGAGGAAAGTGCGGACCTTCGCGGCACAGAAAGAGGGGCTGGAGGCTTTGGCCATACCGGTACCCGCTGAGCGAGACCCACGGAATGAAGATCATCGTCCCCATGGCGGGTATGGGCAAGCGGATGCGCCCGCACACCCACACCACCGCCAAGCCCCTGCTGCCCATCGCCGGCAAGCCCATCGTACAGCGCCTTGTGGAAGATCTGGCCGCCGTGGCCGGAGAGGCCGTGGAGGAGGTCGCTTTCGTCACGAATCCGGCGTTCGGCGTCAAGGTCGAACAGGAACTGCTGGCTATCGCCAAAGCAGTAGGCGCCAAGGGCACCATCCACTACCAAGAAGTGGCCCTCGGCACCGCGCACGCCATCCTTTGCGCCGAGAGCGCCCTGAGCGGCCGTGTGATCGTGGCCTTCGCCGATACCCTGTTCCGTGCGGACATGAAGATGGACAAGGATTGTGATGGCGTGATCTGGGTGAACAAAGTGGAGGACCCGCGTGCTTTCGGCGTGGTGAAATGCGACGATAAGGGCATTATCACCGAGTTCGTGGAGAAGCCGCAGGAGTTCGTGAGCGACCTCGCGATCATTGGCATCTACTATTTCGCCGATGGCGAGCGTTTGAGGAAGGAGATGCAGTACCTGATCGACAACGAGGTCAAGGACAAAGGCGAGTATCAGCTCACCAACGCCTTGGAGAACATGAAGCGGAAGGGTGCCCGCTTCAAGGCTGGCGCCGTCAATGTGTGGATGGACTGCGGGAACAAGAACGCCATGGTGGACACCAACACCAAGGTGCTCGGGTTCATGAAGGACCAGAAAGACCTCGTGAGCGGATCGTTGAAGAGCGTGTACAGCGTGGTGGTCCCACCCTGCTTTATCGGGGAGAACGTGACCTTGACGAACGCGATCGTGGGCCCGAACGTTTCCATTGAGCAGGGCGCTTCCATCACCGGGAGCGTGGTGCGCAACTCGATCATTCGTCCAGGGGTGAACCTAACTGACGCAGTGGTCGACAACAGCATGATCGGCGAACGTGCCATTGTTCGTGGCACGGTGATGGATTTGAGTCTGAGCGACGACAGCACCGTGGGCTAAGGCCCGATCCCCTATGCACGCCCTCCGAACCCTTCTTCCCGGTCTTGTGACTTTATCGCTGCTCAGCGCATGCGGTGGTGCCAAGCCCGTGAGCGAACGCACACCCCCTGGTGGTGAGATGGAACAAGTAGCCCCCGGCGTTGCCGTCCAAGACAAGCGTGCCGAGGTGATGCGCCTGTTCATGGAAGCCACACAAGCCCGGCTGGGTGGGCAGGTGACCAAGGCGGTGGAACTTTATCACGCCTGCTTGAAACTCGATGCACAGAACGCGGCCGCGATGTTCGAGCTGGCCAAGCTCTACCATGGCGCACAGAATTTCCCCACCGCGCTGGACCTCGCCAAGCGGGCCGTCGCCACGGACAAGGAGAACATCTGGTACCGCTTCCTGCTGGCCGACCTGTACCAGCAGAACAGCAACATGGACGATGCCGCGGAGGTTTATCGGGGGATCATCGCCAAATGGCCTGACCGCTACGAAGTGTACGTGGACCTTGCGAACGCGCTCGCTTATGGTGGCAAGGTGGACGACGCGATAAAGGTCTTTGGCGATCTGGAAAAGCGCTTCGGGCTCAATGACGAGTTGATCATGCAGCAGTTCGGCATGCTCATGGGCAATGAGCGCCTGGGCGCTGCGGAGGAACTGGCTCTGCGCGCCATCGCTGCGAACCCCGGAGAGCCGCACTACCAAGGCCTTCTCGCCGAGGTGTACAATGCGCGTGGGGAACACGACAAAGCGCTCCTGCAGTACAAGAAGGCATTGGAGATGGATCCCGGCAACAGCATGTTGCGCATCGCCCTGGCCGAGCATTACTACACCGCTGGCCAGATGGAGGCGGCCTATACCGAATTGGGCCAGGCCTTCATGGACCCCGAGCTGGACATCGATGCCAAGATGCAGGTGCTGATCGGCTTCTTCGAGATGACCAACTCGGAAGGCGAGAAACCCGGCGACCGTCCCGACCTGATCCGCCGCTCGTACGAGCTGATCGAAGCCCTGGAGAAAGCGCACCCCGAAAGCGGGAAGCCTCATACCATCCACGGTGATTTCCTGCTGCGCGATGGCAAGTTCGTGGAGGCGCGTGAGCAGTTCCGCACCGCATTGAAGTTCGAGAAGGAACGCTTCCCCATCCATCTTCAATTGATGCAGCTCGACATGCAGTTGCGCGACCACGAGGCGTTGCACCGCGACGCCGAGGAGACCATCAGCCTCTTCCCGACCTTGCCGGAACCCTACCTGTACAACGGGATCGGGCTCTCCCAGTTGAAGCGCCACGATGAGGCGATCGAAACGCTGATCACTGGCCGTGATCTGGTGGTGGACAACCCGCCGATGGAAGCGCAGTTCTGGAGCAGCTTGGGCGATGCGTACAACGAAGCGAAGAACTACGCCAAGTCGGACCAGGCCTACGACAAGGCACTCGCCATTGAACCGGAGAACGCGACCGTACTGAACAACTACGCGTACTACCTCAGCTTGCGCAACGAGCAACTTGACAAAGCCGAGCGCATGAGCAAGCTCTCCAACGAATTGATGCCGGAGCAGATGTCCTACCAGGACACCTACGCGTGGGTTCTTTTCCAGATGGGCCGATATGCTGATGCGCGCACCTGGATCGAAAAGGCCATGGCGGCCGGCGCCAAGGACGGGGTGATCCTCGAGCACTATGGCGATATCCTATTCGAACTGGGAGACAAGGAGAGCGCCATGAACAATTGGCGGTTGGCCAAGGAGGCCGGTGATGCCAGCGAGCTGATCGACCGCAAGATCAACGAAGGCCTGCGCGTGAAATGAGCACGGTAGCGAAAGCGGTGATGCTGCTCGCGCTCCTTTCCCTTGCCGCGTGCAAGAGCGGCAAGCCGGTCGTCACCCTGCGCAACCGCGACGTACCTGCGCGCTCTCCCGAGAAGTTGCTGGAGCGGCTCATGGCCAGCGACCGTGGCGACATCCGGACATACAGCGCGAAAGCCAACGTGGACCTGGTGCTGCCGGACGGAAGCAAGAGTTTCAAAGCACAAGTGCGTTCAGTGCGTGACAGTGCGGCCTGGGTAAGCGTGGTGCCGGCGCTGGGGATCGAAGTGGCGCGCGTTCTGATCACCGCCGACAGCCTCAAGTTCCTGGACAAGCTGCACGACCAGTATTTCGTTGGGGACACGGCCGCAGCGAAGAAGAAATTCGGCATGCAACCCAGCCTCTCGTTGCTGCAACAAGCCCTGCTCGGCGAAGCCATCGGGATGGATCCGGCCGAGAAGTACCGCAGCGACCGTGAGGATGGGCAGTACGTCCTTACCAGCAAGGAGCGGCGCCGCTTCGTGCGTGCGGCGGAGGACTTGAGCCCGGGCGACACACTGGCCCGCGACCGTGACATGGGGGAACGCCGCATGGAGCGCACCCTGCGCCGGGCCGAGGTCAAGGAGGCCGTGGTGCTGCGCTACTGGATCGAACCGGACAGTTTTCAGGTGACCCGCGTGCAGATCACCGACCTGGCACGCGACCAGACCGCCGATGTGCGTTATGAACTTCGTGGCGGTGCCGAAGAACAGCATCTGCCCACGCGGATCAGCATCACCCTCACCGAGCCCGGCCGCCAGGCCAGCGGAACCCTGGAGCTTTCACGCATCACACTGAATGAACCGCTACAACTCAACTTCAAGATCCCCGAGAAGTATGAGCCGATGCCGTAGTTGCACCCGCAAGATCGCGCTGCTCCTGCCCCTGTTCCTCCTCGTTGCCACCGCGTTCGGGCAGAACCGCAAGGAATTGGAGAAGAAGCGCACGGCGCTGGACAAACAGATCCGCACCACCACCGCGTTGATCGACCAGGCGCGCAAGGAGCAGCGGGTTACGCAGGAACAGCTACAATTGCTCGAGAGCCAGATCACGGCACGCGAAGAGTTCATCCATGCCATGAACGGCGAATTGCGCCAGGCCGATCAGCGCATCGCGGAGGATGAAGAGATGGTCGCTGCGTTGAAAAAGGACCTGATCACCCTAAAGGAGGAGTACGCGCGCATGCTGCAGTTCGCCTATCGGAACCGGAGCGCTTACGACCGCATGAGCTACCTCTTCGCGGCCTCCAGTTTCCAACAGGCCTATAAGCGATCGCGCTACCTGAACCAGATCGGTGAACAACGCAAGCGGCAAGCGGTACTGATCGAGGGGACGCGAACCACGATAGACGCACGGCTTGCCGGCCTGAAGCAACAGCGCGAAGAGAAGAGCCGCCTGGTAGGCGAACAACTCGTGGAAAAACAGAAGCTGAACACCGACCGCACCGGGCAGCAAAGTGCGTTGAACACACTTAAAAAGGAAGAGGGACGATTGCGTGACACCCAGCGGAAGCAGGAGGTTCAGCGGCGCGAGTTGGACCAGGCGATCCGTCGCGCGATCGAAGCGGAGTTGAAACCGAAGCCCAAACCGGGCAGCACCGCACCCGCTTCGGGCAAGTTGGACATCACGCTCACGCCTGAAGCGAAAGAACTCAACGCCGACTTCGAAAAGAACAAGGGGAAACTGCCCTGGCCGGTGGAGAAGGGGGTGATCACGAGCCGTTTCGGAAAGCAACCGCATCCTGTTCTGAAGGGGATCGTGATCGAGAACAACGGCATCGACATCACCACGGAAAAAGGGTCGTCCGTGCGGGCCGTGTTCCGCGGGGAGGTGAGCAGCGTGATCGTGATCCCGGGAGCGGGCAAAGCCGTGATCGTTAGCCATGGAGCTTACCGTACCGTGTACAGCAACCTGCGCGATGTGAGCGTGGCCAAGGGCCAGAAGGTGGAGACCAAGGCGCCGGTGGGCACGGTGCTCTCCGACGAGAACGGATCGGTGGCCCACATCGAGATCTGGAAGATCACCGCCGATGGGCTGGTGAAGGTCGATCCCGGTCTTTGGATCTTCCGGGACTAAGGGCCTCTGGTCATCGCGATCTTTACCTTCCCTGCGCATTGCGGTCAACACCGTTCGATCGCACCGGACGCCTCAATGGGGAAACTTGGACTGTTGGAGATCGTGCTGATCATTCTCGTGTTGGTCCTTCCGATAGCGATGGTGCTGCTCGTTGTGGTGCTGGCGCGAGGAGGAAGGGCCCCGGAGCGAACGAGCGGTCCATATCCGGAGATAAATCGCGACAGGGACACCAGTAGCACGGTGGGTCATCCGGGGCTACCTTTGGCGCGGCTCGCGGTCAACGGACCATTCGACCGCAGGGGCCCACAGCAATGGGTGGCAAGTTCGGTATCATGGAGATCGTGCTGATCCTCCTCGTGGTGGTGCTCCTTTTCGGCGGCAAGAAGATCCCCGAGCTCATGCGTGGCCTTGGAAAAGGCATGAAGGAGTTCAAGGACGCCAAGGAAGGAACGGACAAGCCCGACGGAGAGAGCAAGTAGTCACGGCGTCAAGCCCTGCGCCTCTCGCAATTCCCTTTCGATCGGTTGATCATGACCAAGACCTTGAGCGAGGCCAGAGCAGTGCCGTCCCGCACCGGGTCCGTGGTCGGCATCACACAAGCCGCCCTCCAAGCCGCGGAAGCGCAAAAGGACCTGAACGCCTTTCTTGAGCTCTTCCCTGAAAGTGCGCTCGAACACGCTGCGCGCGTCGATTCCAGGATGAAGTCCGGCAATGCCGGCCCATTGGCCGGGATGGTGATCAGTATCAAGGACAATCTCTGCTACAAGGATCACAAGGTCAGCGCTTCATCGAAGATCCTCGAAGGGTTCACCTCGTTGTACACCGCCACCTCGTTGGAACGTCTGCTCGCTGCGGACGCGGTGATCCTCGGCCGCACCAATTGCGATGAGTTCGCCATGGGCAGCAGCAACGAGAACAGTGCGTTCGGCAATGTGAAGAACCCGCTGGACCCCACCAAGGTGCCCGGCGGTTCAAGCGGCGGAGCTGCGGCATCGGTCGCCGCGGGCATTGTTCATGCTGCGCTCGGCTCCGACACCGGCGGCTCCATACGCCAGCCCGCTTCGTTCACCGGCACGATCGGCTTCAAGCCAACGTACGGCCGTGTGAGCCGGTACGGCCTCATCGCCTTCGCCAGCAGCTTCGACCAGATCGGTCCGTTCGCGCACAGCATCGAGGACATCGCTACGGTGTATACCACTATGGCGGGCCACGACCCGAAGGACAGCACCACGAGCCACCGGCCGGTAGAGGCGATCACCTTGGCGCAACCGGGCAAGTTGCGGATCGGCTATTACCGTGAAGGACTCGAGCGAGCGGGGATGGACCCCGAAGTCGTCGCGCATTTGCAACACCACATCGATCGCTTGAGATCGGATGGCCATACCGTGGAACCGATCGGCGTACCACTGCTTGACCATCAGGTGCCGACGTACTATATCCTGGCCACTGCTGAAGCGAGCAGCAACCTCGCCCGCTTCGATGGGATCCGTTACGGGCACCGCAGCAAGGCGGCGAAGGGAGTGGACGAGACTTATCGCCTGAGCCGTACAGAAGGTTTCGGCGCCGAAGTGAAACGCCGCATACTCTTGGGCACCTTCGTTCTTAGCGCGGGGTACTATGATGCGTACTATGCGCAGGCACAACGTGTCCGTCGCATCATTCGCGACCATACGCTCGTCGGGTTCGAGGACTATGACCTGGTCCTTTCGCCCACCTGTCCCACCACCGCGTTCGGTCATGGAGAGATCAGCGATCCAGTGGCGATGTACCTGCAGGATATTTTCACGGTGCAGGCCAACCTGGCCGGCACGCCGGCGATCAGTCTTCCGACAGGAACGCACAGCAATGGGCTTCCATTCGGCGTGCAGCTTTCTGCCGCTCCATTCGCGGAAGCGAAATTGTTGGCGGCAGCGAAGCATCTTTTCTGAACGCCGCGCAAGCACGGTCGGTCTGTTGAACACCCCCTTGTGAACGATGGGCGCACATAACAACGGCGACCAAAGCACGTATTAGGGATAACTTCGACGCGATGGTGATCACCTTACGGACCCTGCTGCTCCTGATGAGCCTGTTCATTGGCCTGCTCCAGAAGTTGCATGCCCAGCCAAGTAGCGAGGTGCGCCTGATGCCGGACGATCCGGTGGCCGCGCGGCTTGACGACCTCGCCCAGCTCCCGTGGATCAAGGGTTCATCCTTCTCCACGGATACCGCCACGCTCAACGTGCATGGTTTTGCGGCCGATCAGGTTCCGGCATGGGATGAACGCGCCTACCAGCAGCGACTCGCGGTGCTGGATCAACGCACGCCGTTCGACCTCACTTACAACGCGGTTGTGCGTTCGTACATCGATCTGTATACGGTACGGAAGCGGGAGATGAGCTCGCGCATGCTCGGTCTGGCCGAGTTGTACTTCCCGGTCTTCGAGGAGCAACTCGACCGCTACGGGATCCCGCTCGAGATGAAATACCTCGCCGTGGTCGAGAGCGCACTGAACCCCGCCGCAAGGAGCCGTGCTGGCGCCGTGGGCCTCTGGCAGTTCATGCTGCCGACCGGCAAGATGTACGGTCTTGAAGTGGACAGCTATGTGGACGAACGGCACGACCTGTACCAGAGCACCGAGGCGGCATGCAAGTACCTGAAGTACCTGCACGGTCTTTACGACGATTGGGAGATGGCCCTGGCCGCGTACAACTGTGGGCCAGGCAATGTGAACAAGGCGATCCGCCGGAGCGGGGGTGAGAAGAACTACTGGAAGATCTACGACTACCTGCCGCGCGAGACCCGTGGTTATGTTCCGGCGTTCATCGCCGTGAACTACCTCTTCGCGCACAACGCGGAGCACAACATTTACCCGATCGCGCCAACGTATTGCGCCTACGAGATCGACACCGTGCAGGTCTGTTACCCGCTCGATCTTTCATCGCTGGCGGTGCTCACCGGCACCAGTGTAAAGGAGTTGCGCGACCTGAACCCGGTGTTCAAGTTGGGCGTGGTACCGGACCTGGAACAACCTGTGAGCCTTTACCTGCCCCGCGAAGCGGCCGGTGTTTTCGTGGCCAACGAGGAACTCCTTCGCTACAGCTATTCGGTTGCGAACGCCAGGCCCGCAGCGGCCCAACAACCATCCGGACCGGATCCCGTGCAAGCGACGACGGCTCGGATGCATACGGTGCGACGTGGCGAATCACTCGGCACCATCGCGAACAAGTACCGCCTGTCCGTGAGCGAGTTGAAACGGATGAACGGATTGCACCGCGACCTGATCCATACCGGACAGAAGTTGAAGGTGGGCCAGGTGACGAAGACGGCTTCCGCGCAGGCGCCCGTGAAACAGACGCAACCCGGACCAGAACAGTATATCTACTACGTGGTGCAACCCGGTGACACGCTGTGGAACATCGCGCAGCGCCATCCCGGTGTGAGTGTGGAGGATCTCCACCGACTGAATACCGGGTTGGAGAAGGAGGGCCTGAAGCCCGGAAGCAAGATCAAGGTTCGGGTGCAGGAGGGTTGATCGCTGATCCCTTCCACGCGCTAATCGAAGAACACGGATCCAGATCGACATAATGCGCTCGCGAAGATGCGAGCGGTATTCCAGCGCGCATTTTTCTTTCGCCCGCCCGCTCGTCCACATTCCGTTGATGACCAAGCAATAGCGTTCGGGGCACTTTCGTTTTTGAACAGAACGGGCAGTGCTGTTGAAAAACAAAACGCTTCGCTGCATTTCAAGTCCCGTACTTTTCGGAGAGCGTTCACCGATCAAGATGGATCTTCCACACATCCGGGATTTCACTCACAAACACTGCCGCTTCAAACTCCGTTCAGGAAAGGAAGTGTTCGGCGTGGTGTGGGAAGTGGAGACCACCGACGTGACCGGACAACTCGCGACCGCGAAGCGTTTGTACTTCGCCAGCGTGCGTGACTACGAGCGCCTGCAACACGATCCCCGCCAACCCATCGGTGTGATACCGATGCAGCCCGAGGAGATCGTACACGCCGAGCGTTTGGCGAGCTAGTTCGCAACGACCCCCGCTCGCATAAGTAGGAACGCGTAGTTCAAGGCGACCTCTTTCAGCGCTTCGAAACGACCCGAAGCCCCGCCGTGCCCGGCCTCCATGTTGGTGTGGAGCAGGATCGGGTTATCGCCCTTTTGGTGTTCTCGGAGCCGCTGCACCCACTTGGCCGGTTCCCAGTACTGCACCTGACTGTCGTGCAATCCCGTGGTAACGAGCAGCGCAGGATACGCGGCGTCCTTCACGTTGTCGTACGGTGAGTAACTGAGCATCCGGTCGTAAGCTTCCTTCTCCTTCGGATCGCCCCACTCGTCGAATTCACCCGTTGTCAGTGGTATGCTGTCATCCAGCATGGTGGTGATCACATCAACGAACGGGACCTCCGCGATCACGCCGTTCCACAGCTCGGGCCGCATGTTCACGACCGCGCCCACGAGCAGGCCACCCGCGCTGCCGCCCCAGGCGAACAGTCGGTCCGGGTCGGCGTAATTCTTCTTCACGAGGGCTTCGGCGCAATCGATGAAATCGTTGAAGGTGTTCACCTTGTTTTCCATCTTTCCGTTGTCGTACCACTCACGCCCCAACTCTTCACCGCCTCGGATGTGCGCGATGGCGAACACGAAACCACGGTCCAGCAATGACAGTCGCGAGCTGCTGAATGTAGGGTCGATGCTGCTCCCATAACTACCATAGCCATAGAGCAGGAGCGGAGCGGTCCCGTCATGCTTCATCCCTTTGCGATAGACCATGCTCACCGGCACCCGCGCACCGTCACGAGCGTCCACCCAGATGCGTTCGCTCGCATAGCGCGATGCGTCGAAATCGCCGACCACCTCCTGCTGCTTCAATAGCGTATCGCTCGCGGTGTTCAGGTCGTGTTCGTATACGCTGTTGGGTGTGGTGAGCGAGGTGTAGCCGTAGCGGAGCTTGTCGGTGTTCCATTCCGCATTGGTTCCCGTGTAGGCCACATAAGCAGGATCGTTGAACGCGATCTCGTGTTCAACTCCACTGCTGAGCGTTCGGATGCGCAAGTGCGTCAGCCCTTCGCGGCGCTCGCTGAACACGAGGTGGTCCTTGAACGTATCGACATCCTCCAGCAGCACATCCTTGCGATGCGGAAGGACTTCCTTCCATTTCCGCTTATCATGCGTGTCTCCCTCCGTGCACTGCATCAGTCTGAAGTTCTGTGCCTTCCAGTTGGTGAGGATGTACCATGAACCCGGCTTGCCCCCGGCGGCCGGGACGTGCATCACCGAATGCTCGTGCTCCTCTTCGCGCGGAAGGAAAACCGCGAACGATCCCGTCGGTTGGTCCACCGGCAGGTAGAGGTGCTCGCTGCTCAACGTGCTCTCGTTAACGATCATCACGAAGCTCTCCGAACGGCTGCGATAGACATCGCAACTGAAGGTCACGTCCTTCTCCTCGTAGATCACCACGTCCGTTGAGGGATCGGTACCGAGCACATGACGATAGATCCGGTAGCTGCGCAGGGTGTGGTCCTTGCGCGGGTAGAACACCGTCCGATCATCGGCCCAAGCGCACCCCCCGCCTGTATTTTCGATCACATCAGGAAGGTCCTTTCCCGTCGCGAGATCACGGAAGCGGAGGTCGTACTGCCGGCGGCCGACCATGTCCACGCTGTACCCTACAAGTCCGTTCCCGGGACTCACCTCGAAATCGCCGAGGTCGAAGTACGTCGATCCTTCCGCGAGCCGGTTCTCGTTCAGGAAGTCCTCGTCCTTCGCGTCCGGAACATCCTTGCGGCGCACATGCACGGCGTATTCGCTGCCCTCCTCGAAACGGAAGTGGTACCAGTAGCCGTTCTCCCGGTAAGGCACGCTGAGGTCCGTTTCCTTGATGCGGGCCTTCATCTCCTTGAAGAGGTCCTCGCGCAGTTGCTTTACCGGTGCCAGAACCGCTTCGGTGTAGGTGTTCTCGGCAGTGAGGTGCTCGATCACCTCCTTGGTATGCACGTCGGGGGGGTCGGCGTTGCGTTGTTCCTCGCTCAGGCGCATCCAGTAGTACTCGTCGTTCCGGGTCTGTCCGTGTGCGGTAAGCGCGTGCGGACGTTTGATGGCCACGGGCGGTGCGAGCAGGTCGGTATCGTTCATGGGAGATGAGGCGTTCTGGCACGATGCGCCCAGCAGGATCAGTGGGAGGTAGATGTGGGTGCGATGCATGGTGCGAAGGGAGGTCGAAAGTACGCGCCGCGCCGTTCGCCTAGCCCAGTGCCTCGTGAAGTACGGCAGGGGAGCGCAATTCACCGAAGCCCTCCAGATGCAGACGGAAGTAGAGCAACAGGTGATCAAGAAGGGCCCTCCGTTGTGTGCCGGGAATATCGACCGCGGACAGCCGATCGAGGTCGATGTCGAGCAATGCGATGAACCCCCGGCTCAGTGGCGGCCCCAGCGTATGGCCGTGCGGTCGTGTGGTGTTGATGAAGTGTCCTTCCTGAAGGTCGAAGTGCTCCTGGTCTTCCGTGGGTGCTTCGGGAAAAAACCCCAAGTGCCCGGATAGCTGGAGAAGGAACACCAGCGGATAGTGACGCACGTCGGCGGCGGTATCCATCGTTTCCAGGGCCTCTTCCACAAAGCTGTTCAGTCCGGGATCGGGCGCCTCGCTGCGTAGGGTCTTGTACAACACTTCCTGCACAAAGAGCGCAAGGGCCCCGCGCACGGCATCGTACGGCAGGCGCACATAAGGCCGTTCAACGCGCAATTCGCGCACGGCGTGCAGGTCGCGTTCAGGGTGCTCGTCCACTACAAGCTCCAGCCTGTTGAGCGGGCGCAATGCGGCAGTGGCCGCACCACGTTTGCCGCCGGTCCGTACCATGTACGAGCGCGTCCCGAAGCGCTCGGTCCATGCTTTCAGAACCACGGTGTGGTCACCGTGCCGGATCGTCTTCAGTACGATGGCGCGGGTGGTCTGCAACATACGTGATCATCGGCTGCTCGCCGATCGCGTGTTCGATCAGCGGGCCACCAAGACTTTCGTGTTGCACTTGAACGTCCCTAACCGGTCCGTAGCGAGCACCAGGTACACGCCAGTGGCCACACGGTTGCCGGACATGTCGTTGCCGGTCCAGATGGCCTGGCCGCCGAGCGAAGTGGTGCGATACACCAGGTTGCCGCTCACATCGGTGATCTTCACCTCGCTGTCGCGCACCAGGCCGGTGATGGCGATCGGGCCGGCATAGGTCTCATGTACCGGGTTGGGGAACACCTTCGCACAGGAGTTCTCGTCAGCGCTTTCTGTGGCATCGCTCCGGTAACTCATGATGCCTCGGTCCGTAGCCAGGTATACTTCCCCGGAAACACCATCAATGGCGATCGCGACGATGTTGTCACTGGGCAATGGACTGTTCGCGGCGGTGAAGTGCTGGATCTGCTCCCGTCCGTCGGCGGAGATCAGGAAGACGCCGCCGGTCTGCGTCCCGATCCATTTGCGGTTGGCGCCATCCACGGTGATCGCGCTCACGGACTCGGTCTCCAACAGGATCTGCACGTTGCCGTCCTGCTCGATCAGGATCTGTTGCGCGTCGTAGCTATCGCTTTCGAAAATGGCCGAGGGGGTGTAGAACACGGCGACGCCCTTCGAAGTGCCCACCCACACCTGGCCGTCCTCATCCTCCTCCGCGCAGAACACGTCCGGCGCGGGCAGGCCACCGGTGCCTACCGTGCTGTTGAGGAGCTTGTATTGGTCATCGCCCGTCTCGGTGATGGTTCCCCCATCATTGAACACCAACAAGCCGTTTCCCCGTGGGCGCACGATCCATTTGTAGCCGTTGCTGGCAGCGATGATATCGGAGACCAGAGTGTTCCCGTTCAGCAGATTGCCGGGGGAAAAGCTGTGCCAGCCACCATCGGCGGTACGCACCACGATCGGGGAGGTGGTGATGGGATTGGTCATCCAGAGGTTGCCGTCACGATCGTAGTCCAGACCGAATACGTTCACCTTGCCTCCGGACGAGTTGATCTCAGTGAGCAAGCTGCTGTTGTCCGCATTATAGATCGTCACGGGTTGCCCGTTCTTCAATTCGATCAGCCCTTCGTCCCAACTGCCGAGGAACGCATGACCCGGGTCCTCGGGGTCCACTACAACGTTCACCACATCGTTCACCGCGCCACCGAAATCGTTCACGCCGTCCATCAACGGGTAGGTGCCACGATCGATCGTGCGCCACTCGCCCTGCTGGAGATAGTGGACGCCGTCCTTCAGGAAAGTGTTCGTCCAGTTGCCGGCCAGCGCACCGGTGGCCACATACAGAGCACCTCCACTGCTGGACATACGCCAGGTGTTGGACGTGTTGGGACCATTGGGCCGGACGCCAACGCCCACATCGCCTCCGGGCGATCTCACCAACCCTTGGTTCTTGTCGGCGATCCAGAGAAGGGCGCCGAACGAGCGGATGGCCTGCAGCGGCTCCGCGTAACTCCCCAGGTACCCATAAACGGAATTGACATCGGTGAGATCCTGGTCGTAGAGGTGCAGGCTGTTCTCGTGCGGAACGACGAGGAAGAGGCCGTCCGAGGACACGTTGAGATTGCGATTGATGGACCCGTACAAGGGCTGATACCGGCCCCAGACGTTGGAGCCATCAAGCAGCAGCAGGGTATCCTTATTGGAGGCTGAGCCTTTGTAATTGACGAGGAGTTTGTCCCCGAAACGGGTGGTAGCATTGAAAGGTCCCTGGGCCATTCCGTTTCCCATGTCCGTGCGTTTGTACCAGCTATCGAAAGAGGCCAGGTTCGGGGCGAAGCGATGGGCCACGAAAAGGCCCGAATTGGTGGCTGCGTAGATGGAATCCTGGAACACGGTGATTCCATTGACCTGCACCTGCGCACCCGAGGGGCCGATGAACCAGGTCTCACGCACCTCGCGCCGCGCCAGGTCAACCTTGACTATACCGAATCCGCAGCCCAGGTATGCCGTTGTTCCTTCGAAATACACAGAGTAGATCCCCTTGTTGCCCAAGATCGAACTGCGTTTGATGTCGCCCATGTTGTAGCTGCTCTCGCCTTGGAGCAGGTCGAGATTGCCATTGGTGTAGTACACCAGCAACATCCCCAAGGGCTGGTTCCAGGCCAGTCCCTGGATGCCAACATCGTTCAATGCGCTCACCTTGTTGAGCCGGAGGATCTCCCCAGAGCCGGGGTTATAGCGGAAGAGGCCGGTGGCCGTGGCGCAATAGATGTTGTCCCCGCCTTCGGCCACGGCCACCGTATTCCGGTACGGAAAGTGGTCACGCCATTCACCTATGGCCTGCTGGGATTGGGCATGCACGGCGCAGGTGGCTGCGAGCACAAGAACGAACGGGAACAGAATACGGTTCAGGGACATGGGCGGGTCTGGGGCAATGCTCACAACGCGCCTCGGACGCGATCGGTATGGGCAAGGTACGGGCAGCAACGAAAAAGCCCCCATCGGATGGGGACTTCTCGGAGGTCGCGTGCGGATTCGAACCGCAGTAGCAGCTTTTGCAGAGCTGTGCCTAGCCACTCGGCCACGCGACCGGAATGGTCGGCGAAGATAGGGGGTTGCCCCATGTGCTTAGCCTTCGACCACATAGGCGACATGGTCCACATCGCCGTTCACCGGAGGGCGTTCCTTCACCAGGCGCACTCGCCAGCGCAGGGCGGTGGGCCATTCTGCACAAAGGGCGTCCAGGATACGGCGACCCACGTGTTCGATCAACTTACTCCGCACGGCCATTTGTTCCTTCACAATGGCCGTCACACGACCGTAGTCCACCGTGTCGCGCAAGTGATCGCTGGTTTCGGCGGTGCCGAAGTCCCCCTCCACGGAGATATCCACCCTGTACTTTCCGCCGATGCGGGCCTCTTCCTCCAGACAGCCATGGTAGGCGTACACCCGGATGCCGTTCACCTCGATCAGGCCCATGCGCGGCAGAGGTCCAAGCCGGACTTCAGGCGGGTGATCACTTCGTCCCTGCCCAGCAGTGTGCTCACGTCGAACATGCCGGGGCCTTGCATGCGCCCCGCGACGAACAGGCGATAGAGCGGCATCACCTGGCCGATCTTCATCCCGTGTGACCGCAGCACTTCGTTGAAGGCCGGTTCAAGGGTTGAGGGTGTGAACGAGGCAAGGGAGGTGAGCGAGGAGATGTAGGCTTCGAGCGCGGGCCCGGCTTCGGGCTTCCAGCGTTTCTTCAGTTCCTCGATCGCGGAAGCATTGCCGATCAGTGGGGAGCCACTCGTGAAGAGGTACGTGCCTTCCAACATGTCGTCCACGAACGTGGCGCGTTCTTTCAACAGGGCCGCTGCCTGGGTGGCGCGCTCCATGGTGGTGTCTATGCCGTTCGCCTTCAACCTGGCTTGCAGTTGACCGCCGAGTTCAGCATCGGGACGCATACGCAGGTACTGCTGGTTGAACCACTTGGTCTTCTCCGGATCGAATTTCGCGCCGCCCTTGTGTACGCGTTCCAGATCGAACAGCGTGGTGAGTTCGGCAAGGCTCATGATCTCCTGATCGGTGCCGGGGTTCCAACCGAGCAGCGCGAGCATGTTGATGAACGCTTCGGGATAGTAGCCACGCTCGCGATAGCCGCTGCTCTTTTCGCCACTGGCGGGATCGGTCCAGTTCAATGAGAACACCGGGAAGCCGAGGCGGTCACCATCGCGCTTGCTCAGCTTGCCATTCCCATCGGGCTTCAGGATCAATGGCAGGTGCGCGAATTGCGGGCGTTCCCAACCGAAGGCCTCGTAGATGAGCACATGTACCGGCGCACTGGGCAACCATTCTTCACCCCGGATCACATGGGTGATGCGCATCAGGTGATCATCAACGATGTTGGCCAGGTGATAGGTGGGCATCCCATCGCTCTTGAACAACACCTTGTCGTCGATGTTGGCGCTGTGCACCACCACCCAGCCGCGGATGATGTCCTCAAAGCGCACCTCGGCGTGGCGGGGTACCTTCAGGCGGATCACGTATTCATCGCCGCGAGCCATTCGTTCCTTCGTTTCATCAGCGCTCAGCGTGAGGCTGTTCCGCATGTGCTCCCGGGTCACCGCGTTGTAGGCGGGCGCGGCCACGCCGGCCGCCTTCAGTCGCTCGCGCATCGCGTCCAGTTCCGCGGGCGTGTCGAAGGCGTAGTAAGCCTTGTCAACCGCGATCAGCTCGTCGGCGTACCGCTTGTACAGCGCCTTGCGGTCGCTCTGGCGGTAGGGGCCATCGGGGCCGCCGACCCAGGGGCTCTCATCAGGCACCAACCCGCACCATTCCAGCGACTCCTTGATGTACTCTTCGGCACCGGGGACAAAGCGCGCCTGGTCGGTGTCCTCGATACGCAAGAGGAATTGCCCGCCGTGTTTGCGCGCGAAGAGGTAGTTGTAAAGGGCGGTGCGCACACCGCCCATGTGCAGCGGGCCAGTGGGGCTTGGAGCAAAACGGACTCTTACGGACATGTGCTTATGTGCTCATGTACACAAATGACCGCGAGCGATGCGCGCTGGACCACATGGGCACATTGGATCGCCGCGAAGATACCGGCCCGCGTTGAAGCGGTCGCCCCACACCAGCGCCCGATCACGCTGAAAGAAACACTTCGCCGTCCGTAACATTGCTCACTCAATCGCAGCCACCTTCTCGTTCTTCAACACCGGACCACCCCCATGTCCCGAAAAACATTCCTCCGCTCCGCAGTAGCCTTGGCGCTAGCGGGGTTATGCGGCGCGGCAACTGCGCAATCATCCCCCTTCACGTATCCTGACATGCTGATGCTCGACCGCATAAGCGGACTGAACGTGGATGCGACCGGCCATTACGCCGTGTTCAATGTGCGCGCGACGGATATGGAGAAGAACAAGGGTGTCTCCACTCTCTGGCTGAAGGACCTGACCAGCCCGGCGACCCCCGAAGTGAAGCTCGGTGTGAGCGATGGTGGCGCTTCAGATGCGCAATGGGCTCCGGACGGGCAGCGCTTCTACTTTCTGTCATCGCGCGGTGAAGGAGGGACTACACAAGTGTGGATGACCGATGTTGCGGGGAGCAAGGCCGAACAAGTGACCCGCTTGCCCCTGGATGTGGGGTCGTACCGCATAACACCCGACGGGAAGGGCCTCGTGGTATCGCTCGCTGTCTTTCCTGAATGCAAGGGTGACGAGATCGCCTGCACGGTGAAGAAGAACGCCGAACGCGCTGCGGAGAAGTCGAGCGGAACTGTGTACACCAAGGTCTTCGTGCGCCACTGGGACACTTGGGCCGATGGCTTGCGCAACCACTTGTTCTACATCGCGCTCAACAGCGCGGATGCCCCTTTTCTACCCATCGCCTTGACGGACGGCTACGATGGTGACATTCCATCTATGCCCTTCGGTGGCAACGAGGACTTCTTCATTTCACCTGACTCAAAGACCGTGTATTTCGCTGCACGTGAGGCTGGGACGAAGGAGCCGTGGAGCACCAACTTCGATGTGTACAGCGTGCCTGTAACCGGTGGCGCGGCCACCAACTTGACGGCGGCGAACAAAGCGTGGGATGCAAGTCCGCGCCTATCGCCCGACGGTAGGACGCTCGCTTACAAAGCGATGGAACGCCCCGGCTTTGAGGCCGATCGATTCGAGATCCAGTTGCGCGATCTCGCCACGGGCAAGGTGACACCGCTTGCAACCAGTTGGGATCGCAGTGTGGACGACTTCGCCTGGAGCCGCGATGGCAAAAGCATCCATGTGGTCGCGGGTGATGTGGGCACGACGCGGTTGTTCAAGATCGATGTGAAGACAAGCACCGTAACGCCGCTTTCCATGAAGGGACATATCGATGCGTTCTTCGAAGCGCCGAACGGTTTCGTCTTCCTGAAGAGCGCGCTCAATAGTCCTTCACACTTGTATGCCTCCGCTCCAAAGGCAACGATGATCGACGAAGGCGCAACGAATTTGACAGCGGTGAACGCTTCATTGAAGAACAAGGAGTTCGGCGTGTACGAGCAGTTCAGTTTCAAGGGCTGGAACGATGAGACGGTCCACGGATACGTGTTGAAGCCTGCGGGCTATGTGGAAGGCAGGAAGTATCCGGTGGCCTTCCTCATCCACGGTGGTCCGCAGGGCAGCTTTGGTGATGGTTGGAGTTACCGCTGGAACCCCCAGAGCTATGCTGGTGCCGGCTACGCGGTGGTGATGATCGACTTCCACGGATCAACAGGTTACGGTCAAGCGTTCTGCGATGCGATCAGCCAGCATTGGGGTGATCGCCCATTGGAAGACCTGCAGAAAGGCTGGACCCATGCGCTAAAGACCTATCCGTTCCTGGACGGCGATCGGGCCGCGGCGTTGGGCGCTTCCTACGGCGGCTTCATGGTGAACTGGATCGCGAGCCAGTGGAAGGCACCGTGGAAATGCCTGGTGTCGCACGATGGTGTGTTCGACCAACGCTCCATGGGCTATACCACCGAGGAGCAGTGGTTCACCGAATGGGAGCAGGGTGCTTCAGTGTATGCTGATCCCGCCAAGTATGATCAGTTCAACCCAGCGTTGCACGTGAACGATTGGTCCGTGCCCATGCTGGTGATCCACTCCGACAAGGATTATCGCATTCCCGTGGAGCAGGGCATCGGTGTCTTCACCGCGTTGCAAGCGAAGGGGATCGGATCACAGTTCCTGCGCTTCCCGGATGAGAACCACTGGGTGCTACGGCCGCAGAACTCCATGATGTGGCACAAAACCGTCTTCGATTGGCTGGACAGTCATATCGGAGCAGGGGCGGCGAAGCACTGAACGTCGATCGAGGGAACTACTTGCTAGCGGCTGCCTTCACCATCGCCGCTGTCACCTTCGGTGCGCTGCCAATGAAGATCTCTTTGCCGATCACGATGGTAGGCCGCTTCAGAAAGGTGTACTCCTCCAGGATGTACTTGCGGTAGTCCTTCTCCGTCAACTTCATCTCGTTCAGGCCCATGCTGCGGTACTTCATCGCGATCTTGCTGAAGAGCGCTTCGTAGCTGCCCGCGAGCTTCTTCATCTCATCCAACTGCGCTGGCGTGATGGGTTCGGTCTTGATGTCCTGTAGGGTGAAGCGTTTGATCTTGGGGATCTCTGAAAGGATGCGCTGGCAGGTGCCGCAGTTGGAGAGGTGGTAGATCTTCATGGGGAAGGGAAGAAGGTTGGGATGGTGAGGGTGGCGAGGAAGGAACAGACCACCACCATAAAATGTGCGCGGCAACGGCTGGTGCCCCTGTGGATGCGCGCGGGGTTCCGGAGCAACATTACGTAACTTAGCACCACATCACGTAAGCCATGACCGAGAAGCTCACCCTGTCAGTGCCGCCCAAATTCAAGCGCAAGGCGCAGCTGCTCAGCCGAAGGCGAAAGAAAAGCATCAGTGCACTATTCGTGGAGTTCGTGGAGCGTGAAGCGAAACGCGAGAAAGACCCTTTCGCCATTCTTGAAGTGGTCTGGAAGGACAATCCCGTAACCGCGGACGAATTGCGCGAGAAGGCATGGAAGCGGTCCTGATCGACA
>Ga0335394_10001115_pt1 | contig 29802 bp, 20 predicted proteins | sample MAT03_FD_205741 | JGI IMG/M metagenome (GOLD analysis project Ga0335394, IMG submission 205741) | Freshwater microbial communities from Lake Fryxell liftoff mats and glacier meltwater in Antarctica - MAT-03 (spades assembly) (version 2) ...
GGGCGAGGGGCGAGGGGCGAGGGGCGATTCGAAATCTTCCTGCTCCCTCCCACACCGTGGGGAGGGTTGGGGAGGGGGGCGGAATCAGGACACGCGACCCCATACTGCCACGGGTGGGAGGGAGTAGAAAGAGAGAGTGTAAGCCGCGCCGGGATGGCTTAGCTGTCGTCGGCAGGGGCGTGCGAGCCGAAAACTTTTCGGGTTGGGCAGTAAGATTTACATGACACTAGATGGATCTGTGTAACTTTTCGAGTTGATAAAGATCTGTTGCGTGTAACTTTTCGGGTTGATGTCGTCAGTTTGATGGCGCTCAGTGCAAACTTTTCGGGTTGATGTCGTCAGTTTGATGGCGCGGCGTGTAACTTTGCGGGTTGTCACATTGGGCAAGCCCGCCTCACCCGCGTGTAACTTTGCGGGTTGGCGGTCGTCGGATGCCCAGCACGGGCCGCCCCGTGTAACTTTGCGGGTTGTTGGTTGGCATCTGACCCGCACGGCCGTCGCTTCGGCCATGTAACTTTGCGGGTTGTCACATTGGGTAAGACGCCCGTGGCCTTCGATCTGCGCGTGGGGCTCCCCCGGGAGGCGCGTGCCGCGATCCCGCGACGGCTCGTCAGTCCTGAGTATACCATGAAATGAATCAAATAAAACCTGTTAGCAGTTTTTATTTTACGATCAAATGGACCGGTCACTTCACCGTCGTCGGCCTGTCGGCCTACCCTGCGAACGAGGCTACGGTCCCGCCATCGCCGCCGCGGTGGGCTTTAACGCTGCCACTTCCTGCTCGACCCGGTCGGGGGACCAGGCCCCTTCGTGGCGCGAGAAGAGATGCCGGCTCGGCTGCCTGGTAGTTGTTCCACCAACTCCACGTTCTACCTGAGTTTTTGCTGGAATGCTTCCGGACAGGACCTTAGGATCACAATGCCCGGGCATCACTTCGTCTTTTCAGCGACGCGCCAAATTGGGTAACGCGTGGACGTTTCATATCTCGATCATTTCACGGAGCTCCTAGCCGCACCTCCACTCGGGCGGGTTGAGTTGCTCGTTTCGAATGATCCGAGTGAATGCCTGTCGGCTCTATCCTCAGCGTGCGAATCAACCGCAAGCGATGTTCGCGTGCTGGCTTGTCTATGGGATGGTCTTGTCAACCCTCACAATATCATCGATGAGACGTTGGATCGCTTAGCCTCGCTTGCACTCGCCATCTGGCCACGATGGTACAAGCCTGACGGACAAGGTATCGAGGATGCTCCTGCCCTCGCTTTCACGGCATGCCTCCATCGTGCGCGATCCGCTGGACTCGGGCGAACGGTGAATTCGAAGTGGCTTTCTTCCGCCTCGCAGCTCTGTCTGCAGGCGAGGGAGCCACGCATTTCGGGCTATTCCAATGCGACGCAAGCCGAGCAGCTATCCCTGGTCTTTGCACCGTCGCGGCTCATGCTCGTTCTCGCGGTTGTGAATCCGATTCAGCCCCCCGGCGCTCTCTCAAATTTCGCACGGGTCGCAGAGTGGCTTGCGAAGGAAACGGGTGCCGCAATCGTTGTTCTCATTCCTGGCGAACTTGCGGATTCGCCTGAACTGGAGAGCATCAGTTTCAAGACGGTGAAAGTCGGAGTGAGTGACGTTCCGTCACTGACCGATGTTCATCCACCTCCGAACGCCCCTAATCATCCAAACGACACGAAACAGCCAAACGACACGAAACAGCCGAACGACACGAAACAGCCGAACGACACGAAACAGCCGAACGACACGAAACAGCCGCTCCCAGGTTTCGGAAAAGCGTGGGTTGTCACTCCTATCGTCGGCGTGCCTCATCCCAACAGCACGGGCGAACAAATGCTTTGGGCCGCGATCTGCAAGGACCATGAGCTTGCAGGGTTATTCGAATGCAATCAACGGGTCACTGGTCATGAATCGTCGAAGTATTTGGTGGACTTGCTATGGCGTGAAGGTAAATTAGTCGTCGAAGTCGACGGCTATTACTGGCATTCTTCACCTGCGGCATTTTCGCGTGATCGATTGCGCGACTTCCACGTCTTACTGAGGGGATATCGTGTACTGCGCCTCCCGCACGACGAAGTCGTAGCGGATGTTTGCGCGGTGCTGGAACGGATTCGCCAGGTCGTAAGCTTCATTCGCGAGTACTAAGCATCCTGGAGTCCAAATGGCACCGAAGCTGAAGTCAAATCAATCGCTCTTCATTCTGCGTTTGCTCTTCGAGCCCGAGGGGATTTGGCTTGGCGAGGTCAAACCCGATTTAAAGCCTGCTGAGCGCAAGTTGTTGATCTCGGAGAAGCTCATCACCGTCGAGAAACGGAAGAAAAACGGCAAGGGACGGGCCGTCAATTTTGTCAAACTGGAGGAAGAAGGCTGGCTTTGGGCCAGCGAGAACCTGGATTGCGAGCTTCCCAAAGGCGCTTCGAACGACATTCTTCGCCGGACGATGGCATGCATCAAAGCAAGGCTACTTCAATCCGAAACCTCGCTGGCCTCCTTCTTCGCAAGCCCCCCCGCGTCAGACACGGAGGCATCTGTGCTTCCGGTGGCGCAGCCCAATAGTCCGGAACTGACCAAGCGTATCCTGGCGGCTTGCCAGTCGCTGAAGGGAGATGGCACTTACAGCGGGAGGGTGCGACTTGCAGACTTGCGGAAGACTTTGAGCGACGTTCCGAGAGAGGATTTTGACCGAGAGTTGTCGACGCTCGAAGAGACGAAACAGGTCGCTGTCTATCCACTCGACAATCCGCAGGAGATCGAGCCTGAAGACACTGCGGCTGCCGTTCCAAACAGCATTGGCCAGCCTCGGCACATCCTATACCTCTCGAACGTCAGTTAGTCCTTCACTTCTATACTGTCTAGTACCGCGCACATCTCTTAGTCAGGGGCTTCCTATGCCACTCGTTCAGGACGCAAAAACCAACGTCGCATCTCATGCGAAAAGTGCTCAACCGCTGGATGTCGTTCGTTCTATGGATTTTGACTGGACCGTTCACCTTCAGCGAGTCTGGACGGATTCTCCATATGACTCGCCCGAGATCCACACCAAGCTGCGCGACCAATTTGCCCAGAAATTAGACGAACTGAAAGCACGAGATGTGATGGAACCGCCTCTCGGTTGGATCGTCGTGGGGCCTGCTGGTAGCGGAAAGACACATTGGCTTTCCGTTTGCCGCCAGCAAGCGGTTGCGCGTGGAATGGGATTTGTACTGGTCGATTTGACGGATGTCCGCGAGTTTTGGCAGACGGTACTTCAGGGATACCTAGACTCTCTCCAACAGGTCTACAACGGAGGGAAATTCCAGCAACAGGTACTAATGGAGCGATTCTTAGGAACTTTGCCACTCAATCGCTCCGTAGATGCAACACTGGAAGCGTTTCGTAAGATCCCGGCCGCTGTCATGGCCGAGAATATCTCTCGCGTGATCAAGGTGATCCACCAACGCTACCCCAATCAAGGTCTGAAATATGGAGACGTCATTCGCGCGTTGTTAGCTACTTCGTCCGGCGATCCGGATGTTGCATCGGCTGGACTCTCGTGGCTCAATGCCAATCCGGTTGACGATGCTGCCCGAAAGCAACTTGGATTCATGTCGGGGCAGGAACAGCCTCGGAAGATTGTACAAGCGCTTTCGTGGCTGATGAGTCTGTGCGCTCCAACGGTACTTGCGTTCGATCAGCTTGATCCGATTGTGAGCTACCTGAACCTTGCAAGGCAATCTCCCGAAAACGACCCGTCGCCCGAAATAATGGCTGCAAAATCAATCTTCGAGAGTCTTTCGGGGGGGCTTGGGGCAATACGCGACTGCACGTTCAGAACTCTCAGTATTGCCGTATGTCTTGATGCCACCTGGAACGCGCTCTCAACCCAAACCCTCGCAGCGAATCTCGATCGCTACGAGCCATCGCGAAATCTATCCCTCGTCCAAACTGGGAGCGAAGCGGAATCCATTGCATGGCCACGTCTTCAGGCTGCGTACGACCGAATGGGTTTTAAGCCTCCGTATCGCACATGGCCGTTCAAGCCCAGTGCCTTTGAAGCGATCAAGGGCCTGTCGCCTCGTCAAGTCCTCAAGTGCTGTGAACAGCATCGTCAGGTCTGCTTGTCAAATGGAGTTGTTACCGAACTCAGTGAGTTCAAGACATCTCAAGGTTCGGTGACCGTCCCAGTGGCTGCCGATTGCGAACTCGACAAGTTGTTTGCTATGTACAAGCAGCAAGCCAATCCAACGTCCATGTTGGAGGAGGGGAAAGAAGACGAGCGGCTCGCGCCTGTGCTAGGGGACGTGTGTCGGGCGTTCTTGAGGGAGTTAACATTGCCCGAAGAGGTGGATGCGGTAGTTGACGAGTTTCCCGGCGGCAAGACCACCAAACCTCTGCACGCCCGCATACGCCTTATTGATCATACGGCGAATGACCGTGAAGACCATTTCTGCTTGAGGGCGTTGCAGCGAACGAACGCGGCGGCATTTCAGACGAGACTCAAAGGCGTAATGACGGGTGCAGGGATCGACGAGAAGATCCAGTTCCGACGTGCGATCGTATTGCATACGAAGCAGTTTCCCGGGGGGAAGATAACTAATGACCTCATTGCTCAGTACCAAAAGCAAGGGGGAATCTGGCACGATCCGAAAGAAGAGGAATTGCGCTCCCTCCACGCCATAAGCACTTTGGTGAAATCGAATCCGAAGGGCCTGGATGAGTGGCTCAAACAGAGAAGGCCGACTTCGGAGCTTCCTATTTTCAGGGCTCTGGCTCCTAGGCTTTGTAAGTCGCCGCCGGAATTTGGAACTGGAAAGACCCCTTCAATCACGCCGCCATCAGGCGGTGGATCCAGCGCGATCATTGGCCCGAAACCTCCAGTCGCTCCACCGTCGCCCGTCATTCCTGCGATCTCGTCGACCGTGTTTCCAATCGGCCATCGGAATGTCGGAGGCGCCAAAACGCCAGTGACGATGAAGCTGTCGCTCTTGGAGAAGCATACCGTCGTCCTCGCTGGGGCTGGCTCAGGGAAGACGGTCCTGCTCAAGCGGATTATCGAAGAAGCAGCGCTTCGTGGCACACCGTCGATTGTGATCGACTGTGCCAACGACTTGGCAGCCCTTGCGGACGTTCGCACGGCAGTCCCTTCTGAATGGCAAGAGGGAGATGGTGAGCTAGCGAAGAAGTACCACGCGGAGACAGAAGTCTTGCTCTGGACTCCAGGTCGTGAAAATGGCAATCCACTCGTCTTCGAGCCCGTGCCGGATCTTTCGGCAGTCGCGGACGATGCTGACGAGTTGAACGCCGCGATCGACATGGTTCGGGGATCCATCGGAAGCATTGTCGCGCCTGGTAGGGGCGCCGCTGCTCAGAACAAACTTGGAATTCTTACGACCGCGTTGAAGTTTCTGGCAAAGAGCGGGAAATGCAGTTTGACGCTGCTTATCGAACTACTCTCCGAACTGCCTGATGAGGCCGGCCCCGGGATAAAGAACCAGCAGAAAACTGCGCGAGATATGGCCGATTCCTTGAAGATTCAATTGCATATGAATCCTCTCTTGAGCGGAACAGGCGCGGGCCTCGATCCAGCGATCTTGTTTGGCGACGACCAGCCAGGCAACAAGAAAACTCGCGTATCGGTAATCAGTTTCATCGGCCTTCCGGGGCTCGAGTCGCAGCAGCACTTCCTGAATCAGCTCGCAATGACGCTGTTTGCCTGGATCAAACGGAATCCGAAGCCGCCCGAACGTGAGCTTCGGGGCCTGCTTGTGATCGACGAAGCGAAGGATTTTATTCCAAGCGTCAAGTCGACGCCGTGCAAGGTCAGCTTGCAACGTCTCGCGGCACAAGCCCGCAAGTACCACATGGGAGTCGTCTTTGCGACGCAGAATCCCAAGGAGATCGAGAATACGATCATCGGGAACTGCTCGACGCAGTTCTATGGCAAGGCGAATGCACCGAATTCGCAGAAGGTAATCAAAGAGCAAATAGAGGAGCGGGGTGGCAATGCGACCGATATTGCATCACTGCAGAAGGGCAGTTTCTACTTTTGCAACGCGGAGGCGGACATCGCAAAGCCGGTAAAACTACAGGTGCCGCTGTGCCTTTCCAATCACATCGCGCTCGACCAGGGGCAGATCGTCGAGCGGGCGGTAAAGTCGCGAGAAACTCTGAAGGCAAAGAAGAGTTGATCCGGTGCGTAGGGTCCACCAGGGTCACGCAGGGGGGCAGCAAGTGTGGGCGTCTCGATTTTGGGTGGAATCGCAACCGCAGTAGGGCGTCTACGCGAAAATGGTGGGTACTCTAGTCTCCCCAAGACCCCTGCCAACTCGTCTGGCAGGTGAATCAGGTTGAAAGGCTAGAAGCATTGCGCCCACACCCGGCTTTGCCCTTGGTGCGACCGCTGCGGCCTTTGGCCGCAGCGGTCGCACCAAGGGCAGGAACGTACAGGAGACGTCCGATCTAGCCTTTCAACCTCCTTCACCCACGAGGCGAGCTCGTGGGGGTCGTTCGGGATACCCACCGTTTTGGAATGGACGCTCGCTCTACGTCCTTCCACCCAGAATCGAGACGCTTACACGGGTGGCAAGGGTGACGGTATCGGCGGCCAGTCGCGGGGCGAGGGAAGTTGATGGCCGAGTGGCAGCGCGTGAACAGGGCGGCGAGGCGGAGCCTCGGGGCAGTGGGGGCCCAGGCAGAGCCTGGGACCCAGGAGGATGGGGGGCGTGAATGAACGCGGGCCCCCTCACCCCGGCCCTCTCCCCAGGGGGCGAGGGAGGAAGACGCGAGACGGGCGAGGAGTGGCAACGCGTGAACGGGGACGACGAGGCGGAGCCTCGGGGCAGTGGGGGCCCAGGCAGAGCCTGGGACCCAGGAGGATGGGGGGCGTGAATGAATGCTGGCCCCCTCACCCCGGCCCTCTCCCCAGGGGGCGAGGGAGGAAGACGCGAGGCGGGCGAGGAGTGGCAGCGCGTGAACGGGGACGACGAGGCGGAGCCTCGGGTTAGTGGGGGCCCAGGCAGAGCCTGGGACCCAGGAGGAGAATGGGGGGCGTGAATGAATGCCGGCCCCCTCACCCCGGCCCTCTCCCCAAGGGGGCGAGGGAGGAAGACGCCAGCAGCGCGAGGGAGGAAGACGGAGGCGCGGGCGCGAATTCGGGGTGACGGCACGCGAGGGATTGGGCTAGACTCGCCGGGTGACGATCGCCCGCCATGCGCCGCGAGATGGGGAAACTCGCTGAGAGGCTCGGGCATCGGCCAGGGATGGTGTTGCGTCTACTACTCGGCGAGGCTGCCCCGATGCCTGTTGCTCTGCTTTCGATGATCGCCGTGGCGGTGCTGCTGGGAGTGTGGGGGCAGATTCTGGCTAGCGCCACGCGGATGCCGGCCATTCTGTTTCTGCTGGTGTTGGGCATGGCCGCCGGGCCTTATGGCTTGAGCGTAATCGAGCCGGCTCAACTGGGAGTCGGCCTGCAGGTGATCGTCTCCTCGTTCGTGGCGGTGATCCTGTTCGAAGGAGCGCTGACCTTGCCCCCGGCGTTGATCGCGCAGGCTCTGGTGCCGGTGCGGCGACTGATCTCCATCGGCGCGGCCATCACCCTGCTGCTGGCCGCCGTGCTGGCCCACTTTGTGGCTGAGCTCCCTTGGCCGCTGGCTTTTCTGTTCGCCTCGCTGATCGTGGTGACCGGGCCGACGGTGATCGCTCCCATTCTGCGGCGCGTGCCGCTGGTCCCTCGGCTGCACGCCATCCTGAAATCAGAAAGCATCCTGATCGACCCGGTGGGTGTGTTCGTGGCGGTGCTGACCTTTGAGACCGTGGTGGGATTGGCCGCTAACGAAGCGACGCTGGCCCACGCTCTGACCGGGCTGGCCGCGCGGGTGGGGATCGGGCTGCTGATCGGGGCAGTCTCGGGCTTTGGTGCCTATGCGCTCACACGGCTGGCGCTGTTCCACCGCCCTGACAACGAGCACCTGGTGAGCCTGGGGGCGCTGGGCCTGGCCCTTTCGACCTTTGCCGCGGCCGAACGGGTGCAGTCGGAGTCGGGCATCATGGCGGTGATCGTGGCCGGGCTGATTCTGGCCACCGTGCCGCTGCCGTTTCGAGACGAACTGGAGAAGTTCAAGGATCAGGTGACGGTGCTGGGGGTCTCGGTGTTGTTCATTCTGCTGGCCGCGAATCTCAACCTGCCGCTGCTGATGCAGGCCGGCCCGCGCGAGGCGTTGCTGCTGGCCGGGCTGATTCTGCTGGTGCGGCCGGTCTCGGTCTTTGTGGCGACGATCGGCACGGGGCTCTCGTGGCGCGAGAAAACGTATCTGAGTTTGCTGGCGCCGCGCGGCATTCTGGCGGCGGCGATGGCCAGCTACTTCGCCGGGCAACTGCGCGAACGGAACATGCCAGGGGCGAACCGCATCGAGATGCTCGTCTTCTTTACGATCGCCATCACCGTGCTGCTGCAAGGAGGTTGGGCGTCGTGGCTGGCGCGCGTGTTGAAGGTGCAGCCGGTGAAGGCCGAGGGGGTGCTGCTGATCGGCGTGAATGCCTGGTCGCTGGCCTTGGCCGAGAAGCTGCGCGAGCTGGGGCGAAGCGTGCTGTTTGTGGATCGCAGCGCCGCGCATTGCGAGACCGCCCGCGAGCGCGGGTTTGAAGTTCACGAGGGGGATGCGACCGAAAGCGATACCTATCTGGAGATCAACCTGTCTTCGATCGGGGTGGTGGTGGCCATGACTCCCAACGACGCGGTGAACACGCTGGCCTGCGACGCGGCCAGCACGCGGCTCCCTCGCGGGGCGATTCTGCAGGTGATCAGCAAGCCGATCAAAGAGGCCGAGCGCTCGCGGGTGCGGATTCATGGGCGCTGGGCCATGCCCTCGCGGCAATCGCATCAGGAGATCATCCAGATGCTGGCCAGCGGGCAACTGGCCGTTGAGACCGAGCGGTGCAGCTCGGCCCGCAAGATCGGGGCGGACTTTGCGAGTTCGAAGGGTCCCATGGTGCCGCTGCTGGTTCTGGCAGGGCGACGGCTGCGGATTGCCGAAGAAGGGGCCGATTGCCCGACGGAGGCGATCGTGGTGGGGCTGGTTCGGCCGATGCCGCGGGTGGATAAGGAGTTAACGCCGGGCATTTAGGGTCGTATCGCCAGGGGTTGGGCGGCCGAGGGTGCGGTCAAAGAACCGGGCCAAATTCGCCCGTTTTTGCACACCATCATTCCAGGGGGGTAAGATTGATCTTATCTTTCCACTCCCCTAGACTTTCCTACATCAATTCCTATCGCTGGTTTCCCAGCAGCAAATTGCATTCGCTTCGTACCCGGTCGGGAGAGTTCGGCTATGGCCCTCATGCTACGGATCAAAGGCGGCAAGCACGACGGACAGGAAATCCGAGTCCAGCAGAAGAAGAAGTATCTGATTGGACGTGCTGAGGACTGTCATCTTCGCCCAGGCGGCGACAAGGTGAGCCGTTATCACTGCGCCCTGATGATCGACGAACCGATGATCGTGATTCGCGATCTGGGGAGCACCAACGGCACCTTTCTGAACACCGTGAAGCTTGACGGCCCCGTCGAACTGAAGAACGGCGACGTCGTGAGCGTGGGCGGGTTGACTTTTGAAACGGTCATTACCACGCTGCGTTCCAACACTCCGGCTCCGGGCTCACTGCGCAGCGACACCGTAGGGGTGGGAGATGAAGAGTGCCTGGCAACGGGCGATACGCACATCATGAGCCAGGATGCCGTGGCCAAGATGGGCCTGGATCTGGCCGGCCCGGCGCCGCGGCAACGACCGCCCTCGTTTGGGAAGCCGGTTGATTTCTCGTCGCGGTTCTTGAACCCGCCGGATTCGCACAGCGAGCGGTAGGGGGAGGGGGGGCGCAACGACGTAAAATAGCAGGCACACGGAGTGGCTGTGATTCTTTGTGGTGCGGGCGTCCCGCCTGCTGGAACATCGGTCCCACTTCAAGGCAGGCGGGACGCCTGCACCACAATGGGCGGACGGCACACGGAGTGTGCCTGCTACTTTAGGCTCCACCACCATCATCCTCGCGGAATGATCCAGCACGAGTCGTGTCGCGTCATCCCGATGTGCGGGTAATAGGACTGCGCCTTGGGCGCGGCCAACAGTGTGAGCTGCGTGCCGGGGCCGGCTGCTTCATGGGTGCGGCGAATCAGCTCGCGACCGATCCCCTGCTTCTGATAGCCCTCGTCGACGGCCAGGTCCGAGAGGTAGACGCAGAAGTGGAAGTCGGTGACCGCCCGCGAAACGCCGACGAGCTTGCCGTCGATTCGGGCGGTGATGATCAGATCGGCATTGGCCAGCATGCCCTGGATGGCCACGGGATTGTCGACGGGGCGGCGCTCGGCCAGTGTCGAGCGGACCAGCACGTCGATGAACTCGGCGGGGGTGAGGTGGGGCTCGAGCTGGTAGAGGGCAGGCATGGTGCGGGCTCGCAGGGGGCGGTAGGTCTCGCGCAAAGTCACGTTACTCTGCATCGCGACACTCGCCCTGATTCAACCCCCTCCCCAACCCTCCCCACAAGTGGGAGGGAGCAGGAAGAGAGAGAAGAGGAGTACCGCTCGCCCTACTTGGCTACGTGGCCTGCATCGCTTCGCTCAACTTCTTCGGCGGGCGGCTGAAGAGTGCTTCGTATTCGGTCCGCGTCGGCGCCAGACGAACGGCGACCTTGGCCGCGTGGTTCAGCAGGATGTCGCTCAGGCGATGCTTGAGGAACGGATTCCGCAAGCGATCGAAGGTTTGATCGGCGAACTCGGCGACGCCCTCGAGGCGGTAGGCCAGCGTGGGGACGATCTCCTCGAACATCAGGTCACGCACCCAGCGGCGGGCATCGCTGTCGTCGAGCACTTGACCTACGGTCTCGAAGCCGGCGGGCTGAAACTTAGCCGCCATGGCCGAGTGCGTGCCGTTGAGGATCCGCACTTTTCGCAGATAGAACGGCGCCAGGTCGTCGACCAGGCGGATGGCGGGATGGGTGAAGAGGGCCGGCACGCCCGCGGCGGGGCGCTCAATCGCCCACAGGCGGTAGGGCTCGGCCGAGATGAGGGCCGGATCGCTTTCGGCCAGCGGATGATCGGCAGGCCCGGGCGTGACGATGCAATCAACCAGGTTGTTGAGCCAAGGCAAGTCGGCCAGCCAGGCAGAGAACTCCGCTGGCAACGCCCACAGGCGGGATTGCGCCAGGCAGAGCTCACGCAGCTTGTCGGCGTTTCGTTCGATCAGCTCGCAAGGGAGCAGCACTACCGGCGCCGCGCCGGCCTGAAATCGCTGCCACAGGACCTGCGTCAACTTGCCGGGGAGGGACGCCGGCGGGGCGGCATCAACCCGGTCGGCGTCGTCGAGCGCGTAGCCAGCCTCGGTGGCGTTGGAGACGATGTACTTCAGGGCCGGCGAGCGGGCCAGCGTCAGGACCTCGCCCCAGGCCGTGCCGGCCACCACTGCGCGCGAGATGCTGCGGACGTTTTCGGCCCGATCGATCAACTCGCCGTCGTCGTAGCCTCGGACCACGACGTGGAAGCCGGCCGATTTGCCGAGGACCTCGGCCCGGGAACCGGGGGTCGATTGCACCACCACGACCCGTCCGACCTGCTGGCCCGCATCGTTGGCCTCCTGGACGAAGCGATCGACAAACGCCCGCAGAAAGCGGCCCGCGCCGAACTGCAGGATGGACTCGGGGAGAGGGTTCTCGGACACGCAGGGCTCCTGAGGTTCAAAACGCAGAACGGGCAACAAAGGCTACAGGTCCAAGGTGATCCACATGATCGGCGGATTCACACCCTTGGTGCCATAGAGAGAAATGTACTGATCAAAATCGGCGATGTGCTTGCACAGTTGGATCATCACCTGATCGCCCAAGTCGTAGTTGGCGGTGCGGATGGTTTGCAGAAACTTCCAGATGATCATTTCCGCGGGCTGGGTGGGGTCGAACTGGATGTACATCGAGACGCTGCCGGTGAAGCCCACAAAGAACATGTTGTCGATGCCGCCCACCTTGGTGAGCAAGGCATTCTTGATGTTGCCGAACTTACTTTCAATGCCCGCGAGCAGGTCGGGCGTGAACATGTTCGTTCCCTTGACGGCCGCTTTGGACAGCGCGGTCTTGGCCATCCACAGGCTTCCTTCCGTCCACGACGAGTAGTCGCCCGGGTTGTAGCCGATGTTGCTGGTGACATTGATGTTGAACCCAATCATGATTCGCCCTCGCCGGAGAAACTCGCAGCTTCAAGGAATTGGAAGCTGGGGGCAATTCTAGGGAGTGTCCTAGGCGAAGCAAGAATTCTATTCCTGGCCGGTGCGTGTTGATGCGTGTGCCCGTATTGCTTTCTAGAATGCGCGTAACGTTCCTGGATCGTTCCCCGTGCATTGGTAAGATTCGATCATCACTTGCATCTCTCGTCGCTCTGCGCTTTCTGCGGAGCCTCAAAATCTCTTTCTTGGAGCTTCCGATGGCTGATCTGTCCTTTCCTTACCCAGATATTCTGTCGAAGACCGCCTGGGACAAGAACAAGGGAATTGTGGTCAAGCTGTCGACCAAGACCGATGTGGGTCCGATGCTTGCCGCCATCGAAGCCGAAGTGAAGAAGTCGTTTCAGTCGGTTAAGGGGTTTGCCGGCACCGACGTGGTCGACTTTCTGAGCTACAAAGAGAACTTGGCGAAGGAACTGGCTCAGGCGGCCAAGACGATCTCGGGCAAGGCGGCCAATGCGAACGTGGTCCTGAAGGCGGCCCATGCCGACTTCCAGCAGAGCAAGACCATCCCCAAGAGCTCCACGGCGTACGTCAAGAAGATCATGGACGCGATCAAGCCGTTTCAGTCCGCGGTCGCCGAGTTCCCGGCCAAGGCCCTGACCGAGATTCACAACGACTACAAGAAAAGGGTCAGCGCGCTCAGCGCTTATGCCGCGCTGAAAGACGCCGCGGGATCGCTGGACGGCACCTATGCTAAACTGATGGGCATGATCAAGAAGGTCGAGTCGGCTCCGACGATCGAGAACTTCCAGTCGCTCTTCAAGGGAGACGGCCCCCATCGCCAGATGACGACCGTCTGCAAGCTGTGGGATCAGATGGTTCCCAAGAACTTCCCCAAGTTGGTGGCCAAGATCTATGCCGGCAAGGCCATGGCCGATTTTGCCGGCCTGCCCTGCATGATGGACGTCGCCAACGAGACCAACGAAGTGGCGACCAAGAAGATCCGAAAGGCGATCGAAGGGGGCCAGCCCGAAGCACGCGCAGTGACGACGTACCTGTTGCAGTACAGTTCGTCGGTGATCGGCAGCGCTCCGATCATCAAGCACATCAAAGCGGCTTGGAAGGAACTGTCGGCAATCTAGTGGCCGACGATCACGCGTGAAACGAAAAAAGGGGCCGCATTTTCGTGCGGCCCCTTTTCGCTATGTCGAACGATCTGCCTTGCGGCAGGCGTCTTGCCTTCGGCTTAGAAGTAGCGGTTGTACTGCACGGACACTTCACCGTCGAAGTAGCGGTTGCGGTCGACGTTGTCGTCCGAGCCCGAGGTCAGCGGAGCGACGCCCGAGACACGCAGGTTCGAGATGGGGCTGAGCTGGAAGTGCATGCCCAACGTCAGGTTGATGATGTTCTGGGCGTTGGCGAAGTTGGCGATGGTCACGTTCAGGCCACCCGGATCGGTCACCGAGGTCACGTTCGTGTTCTCGAGATTGGTGCTCCAGTTGATTTCGCTGATCGCAGCGATGCCAGGCATGAAGCCCGACGACGGGTTCTTGTAGATCCACTTGCCCGCGTTCAGGGTCACGAAGACCATGTTCTGATTTTGGAAGTAGGCCGTGATGTCACCTGCCGAACCGCTGCCGCTCGCGGCCGCTGGCGAGAAGAACTTATTCTGCCCGGCCACGAAGCTGAACTGGACCACACCCTGCATCCACCAGTCGTCGTTGGGGACGGCCAGGAACGAGATGAAGGGAGCAATGTAGGTCTCGCCCTGCGAGTAGGTGATGTCCTGCAGATCCAGGGCACGGCCCGTCGTGTCTTCGGCAGTCGGCACGTCGATGCCCAAACCGGCACCGAAGGCCATGGTGTCCGTTCGCGAGAGCAGCGTCTTGAAGATGAAGCTCAGGTTGCCGAACGTGGGGGACTGCATGAAGCTCCCCTGATCGCCCGTCGTGTTGTTGTTGAACACGGATCCGGCATAGAAGGGGACGCGGATTTCGAGCGAGGCATCGCCTTGCAGGAAGGTCTTTTCAAGGCCCAGCGTGTACGAGTCGATGTCGCCGTTGGTCTGATTTTCGGTAGCCGTATTGTTGTCGAATTGCTGCGACTGCAGCGGATTCGCAAAATGCTTATAGGCGAACGACACACGGTTGGTCGGCACGGGGCCCGTGTTGTCGGCGCACTTGTAGCGGCCGCCGTAAGGGATGATTGACGTAAAACTGTTGCCGCCGAGCGTATAGCTGACCGCGGTCCCGGTGATGTACGAGTCGCCCAACATGCCAGGCGTCGACGAGGAGGGACCCGACGAGGCCCCGAAGTCCATGTTCGACTGCTCGGGGGCCTCCATCGCGTTCGCCAGCTCCGGATTCATCTCCGAAGGAGCCAGCGGGGTCCCATCGGGAGCGGTCGTGGCACCCGGCTGACAGCTCTGACATCGCGGCTGGCAAGTCTGACAACCCCGTCCACGGAGTTGAGCGTGCGCCGTCGCTGACATCGACAGCACCAGTCCAAGGGCAACCGCGGTGAACCAGTTGAATGTGACTCGCATGAGACAGCCTTGTCTTGGAGTGATAGCAGGGCAGGGTACCGACCTTTCTGTCATCGGACGGGGGGACTTCAGCCTTGAATGATTTGGCGAGTAGCCGTGCAAGTCGCCCTGGTTTGCCATCGAAGGGCCGTCGTCGGAGAGTTGGGGCCCCGCAAGAAGGTAAATTTGGCAGCCTGCAAGCCAACCGGAAGTGGTTATGCGTGATTGTGAGGCAGCTGTCCCGCCTGCAAGCAGCACCCGAACCGCTTCAAGCAGGCGGGACGCCCGCACCGCCATCGCGCCCCTCCCCGTGGTCCTTCTGCCGCGTATAATCCTGGCACTATGCCCATCATTGAAATCGAGCGACTCTCCAAGACCTACCGCGTCTATCAGAAGACCGAGGGCCTTTGGGCGGCTGTCCGCGGCCTGGTCCATCGCGAATATCGCGAAGTGGCCGCCGTGCGCGAAATCGACCTCAAGGTCGAGGCCGGCGAGTTCGTGGCCTTTCTCGGCCCCAACGGCGCGGGAAAAACAACCACCCTCAAACTCCTGTCAGGCGTCATCAATCCGTCCAGTGGCACCGCCCGGGTGATGGGCCATGTTCCTTGGGAGCGCAACAACGCCTATCGCCGGCGGTTTGCTCTGGTGATGGGGCAAAAGAACCAGCTTTGGTGGGATTTGCCCGCGCAGGAATCCTTCCGGCTGCATCAGCACATCTATCGCATCGATCTCGATTCGTACCAGAAGACCCTCAACGAGCTGGTCGATCTGCTCAAGGTGACCAAGCTGCTGGGGCGGCCGGTCCGCGAACTCTCGTTGGGCGAACGGATGAAGATGGAGTTGATCGCGGCCATGCTCCACTCGCCCGAGGTGCTGTTCCTGGACGAGCCGACGATCGGCCTGGATGTGGTGGCGCAGCACGAGATCCAGAAGTTTCTGCGGCACTATCAGCAGATCCGCCAGATCACGATCCTGCTGACCAGCCACTACATGAAGGACGTGGCCGCGCTGTGCCGCCGCGTGGTGATCATCTCCGGCGGGCGGATCATGTACGACGGTTCGCTGTCGGGGATCATCGACCGCTTCAGCACCTACAAGATCATCACACTGCAGTTCGCCGACGAGCGAATGCCGACCGACCTGGCCCGCTATGGCGAGCTGCTGGAAGCGGTTCCCCCCAAGGCCAAGCTGCGCGTCGATCGGGCCCGCGTGCCGGAGATGCTCTCGCAGACGCTGGCCGGCGGACACATCGAAGATGTGAGCGTCGAGGATCCTCCGCTGGAAGAAGTGATCGCGCAAGTCTTCTCGCAGGTGGAGAAGGAAGCCGAAGAGGCGGACCGCGCCGCTGGAGTGACGGCGACGTAAGGTGTCGTTTTGTAGGGTGCGGCAGAGTGAAACGAGGCCCACCGCTTTGGCCAGGTGATTCTGGCCCCGCACGTGCCAACTGGCCCCCGCCACTTCAGCGACAAAGCCTCCTGGCCAAAGCGGTGGGCCTCGTTTCACTCTGCCGCACCCTACCATCCCGAATTCCGGACTAAACGCCGTTCGTCGCTTGCATCCGGCGCGCGGAACTCTCAGATTTGATCTGCCCGCCCCGTGCCATGGGCGTGCCATCCTCTGCCCCGCCTGATGACTGCGAAGGACTCACCATGTCCCTACGACCCTGCGCTTCTGTTCGTTGGCTCCTGTCTGTCTGCATCGTGGCCGTGGCGCAAACGCTGACGCTGGCTGCCCCGCCCAAGCTACTCGACGATCGTCTGCGACTCGAAGTGGTGGCCGAAGAACCCCGCATCGTCACCCCCACCGGTATCGCCTGCGACGAACGAGGGCGGCTGTTCGTCATCGAGTCGCACACGCACTTCCCGCCCAAGGATTACGACGGTCCCAAGGGAGATCGCATCCGGCTGTTTGAAGACGCCGACGGCGACGGCAAGTTCGAGAAGGATAGCAGCTTTGCCGAGGGTTTCACGCATGCCATGGGGATCGCCCTGGATGGACCACAAAAGCTGTACGTCATCACGCGGCAGGAACTACTGCTACTGGAAGACACAGATAACGACGGCAAGTCCGACAAGCAGCGCACGATCATCAAGCTCGAGACCAAAGGAAACTATCCGCACAACGGGCTGTCGGGCATCACCTTCGATCCGCTGGGGAATCTGGTCTTCTCGCTGGGGGAAAACCTGGGCGAACCGTATGCGATCGTCGGAACGGATGGCACACGGCTCACCGGCGGCGGCGAAGGAGGCAACATCTACCGTTGCCGCAAGGACGGCAGCAAGCTGGTCAAAGTCGCCACCGGATTCTGGAACACCTTTGGGCTGGGCTACGATGCCTTCGGAAATCTGTTCGCGGTCGACAACGATCCCGACAGCCGACCTCCGTGCCGGCTGCTGCACATCGTCGAAGGGGGCGACTACGGCTACCGCTTCCGCAATGGCCGCAAAGGAGTGCATCCTTTTACCGCCTGGAACGGCGAACTGCCGGGCACGCTCCCCATGGTCTGCGGCACGGGCGAGGCCCCCAGCGGCGTGCAGGCCTACGAGTCCAACGGACTGCCGGCCGACTACCTGGGCAAGCTGTTCGTCACCTCGTGGGGCGACTACCGGCTGGATGTGGTGACGCCGAAGCCGCGCGGGGCGTCGTTCGGAGGAGCGCTCAAGACTGTCGTGCAAGGAGGAGACGACTTTCGCCCCGTCTGTCTTGCGGTCGGCCCCGATGGCAGCCTGTACTTCACCGACTGGGTGAAGAAGGACTACACGCTGCATAAGCGAGGTAAGGTCTGGCGGCTCTCGACCAAGGACCGCAAGCCATCGATTGCCAAGGGGAAGCCGAGTGACCTGGCCAAGGCCGAACTCGCCAAAGCCGTTGAAGAGCTGGGTAGTTCGCGAATCGAAATGCGCCGGGCCGCAGCCGATCGCGTGGCCACGCTTGAAAAAGATGCGGCGTTGACACTTCGGCTCAGCCAACTAGCCGGAGCGAAGAACGATCGCCTTGCGGTGGAACTCATGACAGCAGCCCTTCGCGCCGGAAAAAAGCCCCTGCTTTCACTGGAAGCAAAGCCTTCAGGCGAGCTTGCCGCGCAAGCGGTCCGCTGGGGGGCGTTACCGGTTGATGCCAAGGATCCCTTCGCCGGCGTGCCGGAGAATCAACAGATCCTGGCCATTCTGGAGAAACTGGGCCCGGGTCACGAAGGGGCCATCCTTAACGAAATGACGCGAGCGCGCCGAAGAGAGCTCGGTGAAGACACCGACCCGTTTGAGAACTCCGCCTGCATTAACTACCTCGTGCGGATGCCCGCGACTGGGAACGCTGACTGGATCCTCGATCGCGCACCGCTGGTCTACATCTTGGTAGCGCGGAGTCGTTCGGGCAATCCGTCGTCGTCGGCAATCGAGAAGCTGCTGATCCACAACGATACTCGTGTCCGTCGCGCGGCGATTCAATGGGTGGCCGAAGCGGGGTTGGTTGATCTAGGGCCGGCAGTCGAAGCCAGCGTCAAGAAATCGCCTACACCGGAAACTTTTCAGGCCTACCTTGCCGCGCGCGAGATGCTGTCGGGCAAGCGAGTGAGCAAAGACGAACTCTCGGGGCAACTCTACGCCTTGAACCTGTTCCTGGACCCAGCAGTCGATCCCGCCCTGAAGCGGATGGCGCTCAAGAGCATCTCTTCCGCCGAGCCCGCTCTGAAAGCGGGCGAGTTGATCAAGCTGCTCAAGTCGACCGATCTGGCGGCGGCCCGCGAGGCGACCTGGATCTTGCGCGACGCGCCCCGCAAGGAAGCCGTCGCGACGCTGTCGGCGGTCGTCGCAGACAAAGAGGCCGATGCACAGCTTCGTGCTGATGCGCTCGAGGCTCTGGCCGCCAGCGCCGCCGCCAAGGACGCCGACGCGCAGAAGTTGCTCGAGACGATCTCAGCCACGCCCGATCATCCGCTGCAGCAGGCGGCGATCCGATTGTTGCGTCCCGCGCCCGCCTCATTGCCCGACAAACCGGGGAGTGCTCTACCGACCGAGAAATTGGCTGCCGTCAAGGCCGCCTTCGAGAAGCCGGGCGATGCTGAGAACGGCCGGAGGATCTTCTTCCAGGCCCGCGGAATTGGCTGCGCCGTCTGTCATCGCGTTGACGGCCGGGGGGGCAACATTGGCCCCGACCTTTCAAAAGTGGCAGGCCAACTGACCGACCAACGGCTGATCGATTCGCTGGTCACGCCCTCCAAAGAGGTCGCCCCTCAGTTCGTCCTCTGGCAGATCACCAGCATCAGCGGCAAGGTCTACTCGGGCGTGATGCTCGAGAAGACACCTTCGCAGGTCACGCTGGCCGATGCAGCGGGTCAGCGCCATGTGATCCCTGTGGAAGAGATCGACGAGCAGCAGAGCAGTCCCAAGTCGCTGATGCCCGATGGGCTGCTGGCCCCGCTCCCCGACGACGAGATCCGCGACCTGGCGGCGTTCTTGCGAACGCTCAAGTAGACCGAGGCGACGATGAATAAGGCGTTTGTCCGCGAGCCCGACGACACCGGCGAGCATGCTTGCCCCCGTTGCGGTTCGCGCGGGCAACCGGTGGAAGGAGTGACCCTGGATGCCCTGCTGCCCGGCGAGGCGCGCGCGGCCATCTCGGAGCCGGCCTGGTTCTGCCCGTATCCCAAGTGCGAAGTCGGCTACTTCGATCTCTTCGAGCGAAACATTCCGGCCGCGTCGCTCGTGCGACTCTGTTTCCCTAAGGATCCCGATGCGCCGTTATGCAGTTGCTTTGGACTGACCTGCGAAGATGTCGAGGCCGATGTGCGTGAAGGTACGGTGACGCGTGTCAAAGCCCTGTTGGCCCGTTCGAAATCGGCCGAGGCCCGTTGCGCCACGATGTCGCCCGAGGGACGCACGTGCATGACGGAAGTGCAGCGGTACTACATGCGCATCCGCGAGAGCTGGAAAGGGAAGGGGTAGGTTTCCCAGCTTCGCGGAACGCCACGGAGGGCGTTCCCTACAGAAGCGCTTGGCGACAGCCAAGGAGCGATCGCAAAAGGCCCTTGGCGACAGCAAAAAGGGCGATGGCAAAAAGCCCTTCTCGCAAATCCGCGGCCGTTCGCGCGGATCTGTAATCCTAGCGTTTGCGGGCCAGCGCGTCGGCGGCCAGCTTTCGCAGGCCAGAGATGTCGAGCTTCTTGAGTCCGACATTCTTGATCTCGCCCGAGACCGCGCGAGCCATGGTGGACGAGCCTGAAAAGCTGTCGGCAGACTCGTCGACTTCGTAGTTCGCACGGTTGGGATCGGGCAGCTTGGAAAGGGTCGTCAGATCGGCGACCGAGAGTTTTTCGGCAGCCGACTTGAGCAGAATCCGCAGCCCGTTGACCGCGGCCGAGGCAGCCTCGGGATCGTTCATCAGGGCCAAAAGCGGAGCGACCGCCTGCGGATCTCCCAGCGAGCCCAGCACGTCGGCCGCGCAGGTTCGCACGTCCTCGTTGTCGCTCTTCAACAGATCCAGCAAGGCGGGGGTCGCACGCGGATCGCCCAATGCAGCCAATGCCCGCGCGGCGCTCCGCTGCACAAGCCACTTCTGGTCCTTCAAGAGCTTGATGAGCGGTTCGACCGCCCGCTTGTCTCCCAGTCGTCCCAGCGCCTCGGCGAATTCCGAGCGGAGCAGCCAGCGATCGTCGTCCAGCTCTTTCAGAATCGGCTCTACCGCCGACGGATCGCCGATCTTGCCCAGCGCGTGCGCGGCCTCCTTGCGGACCTTTACGTCGCCGTCGTTCAGCAGGGCCACCAGCGGCTGCACGGCCTGCTTCTGCTTCATCCGCCCCAGCACCTCGGCCAGTTCAGGCCGGGCGCGGCAATTGGGATCCGAGAGCCGGGCGACGATTTTGTCGACGCCGGCATCGCCCATGTTGGCCAGCGCCCGCAGAATCATCTGCTGCACCGAGGTCTCGGTCTTGCGATGTTCCAGCGTGGCCAGCAGCGCATCGAGCGCTTCGGGGGCCTGCCGGCGGTTGAAGGCTTCGGCCGCGGCAAGCTGCACACCGCGATGGGTGTCGGAAAGGGCTCCGGCCAGGGCCTTCACAGCCCGCGGATGGTCGACTTCGCCGAGGGAGCGGATGGCGCGTTCGCGGACCAGCGAGTTGGGGTCCTTGGCCTGCCGGGCCAGACTCATCGCCGTGAGACACGTCTTCATGCTGCCAACCTTGTGGAGTGAACCATGCGTGAGGAATGCCTAGGTTGCGAGCGTCTCTTATAGCATGCCCCCCGAAGGATGCTCAACCTGTCTCCTCGGCGGACATCGCACACAGTTTGCTCACGGTGTTCCAGTTGCGGGTCGTGGCCGTCACGCCCAGTACCTTCTCGAGGCGGGCGTTGGAGAGTTTCGAGGTGCCGTAGCCCACGGGACAATAGAGATAGATCTCGCGGTCGGCGCGGTGAAAGCGATCCGCCCCGGGGTCGATCGCCGATAGCTTCTTCCAGGCCTCGGCCGAAGGCTTCTCGCTCAGAAAGCTGACATGCAGCCGGGCGAGATCGATCCCTTTCTCCTTTAGAAACGGATTGCCGGCCAACACGCGATGCAGTTCGGCGGGTGTGCGAAACAGCACGGCAACGGGCAGGCGGGTTTCGCCAGCCAGTTTGGCGATGGCCTTGGCCTGCCATGATGCGGCGGCTCCTTTGGCCTGAAAGACGACGTTACCACTTTGCACGTACGTGCGCACGTTCTGAAAGCCCAGTTCGGTCCAGAGCGCGCGGAGCCGCTCCATCTTCAGCATGTTGTTGCCGACGTTCACGGCCCGCAGCAGTGCGATGTAGGTGGGCATGTTTTGAGTAGGTTGGCTGTGCCCACCATGGAGTTGCGAGGCGGGTTCCGACATTTTGAACGTGTGCGAGTATGGTAGGGAACGCCCTCCGTGGCGTTCCGTGAATCAGGGTGACCGTTGATTTCGCGGAGGAGATTTCGCGGAGGAGTCGTGTAGGACGGTGGGCGCTCCGTAGTTCACGGAACGCCACGGAGGGCGTTCCCTACAGTTAACTACTCTTCCACTTTTCTTCCCGGCTGGACCGTGCCCAATGGAAAAGGGCATTCCCCCAGAATCTGCTTGCCGTCGGCCGGGTAGTAGCGGACCCGCACGCACCAATGAACCTTGATCAACACTCCGTCATAGCTCAGCGGAGTCTGCGGCAGCACGCACTCAAAGGTCGCCCACTCGCGCGCGTTGAACCAATTGGGCGAATCAGCCCGGCGCTCCTCGAAGAAGTGTACCCCCAGGTCCTCGTCTCCTTTGCCCGAGGTGTACCACAAGACGGAGACTTCCAGGCGTTCGATCTCCGGGGCGTCTTCCCCCTCCAGGCGATAGCGACCCGTGAGCCGTTCGCCGGGAAGCCAGGCGTCCTTGGGATCCGTCAGTTCGATTTCTACATGCACGTCCGGCATCGAGGCTGATTCCTGTGCGCTGGATTTCTTGAGGCTGGGGCCCATTCTGCTAGACTTGCCGCCAAGGTGCCACCTCCGTGGCGCATTTTGGGATAGGTCCGGCGGAGAGGGGAACAGCTTTTGCGCGGGCAGTTCAACACGCCAGCAGGGGGAGGGGTGCCGTGTCGATTCAGGGGGAATGTCCAGGATGTAGCAAGCCCTACCGTGTGCCCGATGAAGCTGTCGGACGGACGGCGGCGTGTCCGGCTTGCAAGACGAAGTTCCAGATCGTCGCAACGCCGGCCGAAGAGGCTGCCGACCAGGGCTACGAATTGGCCGACGAACCGGTCAAGCCCAAGGCTTCTCCAGCGATTCGCAAAGTGGTCGTTCAAATGCCTGGTGATCAGCCCGCCGTGCTGGCTTCGACACGCAATGCTGCTGCCAGTGCGGTGCCGGAAGTCGGACACGATCCGTTCGCACTGGCCGGTTCCAGCGCCGAGCCGTCGACCTTTGTTCCCGCGAAGCCCAAGAAGAAGCGAAAGCGGCTCGCAGAATCCAGCGAAGAATCCGCATCGTCGACAAGCTGGTCGTTTCCGGCTGGCCGTCGTGGCGGGTCGCCGGCCAGTCTGCGCTATTGCTGGTTCGCACTGGCCCTATTGCCGCTGTTGCTGTGGATCGCGGTGGGAGAGAACGATACCTTTGCGCGATTCCTCCAGGCGGCCGAAGAACATCCCGAAGTTCTGGTCGCCCTCGAGGAGCGCGAAGCCGGTTCGATCACACAGCTCTACGACATCACGACCGACGCCCTGCCCAGCGGCGCGCTGCCGGGGGCCCATCTGTCGCGCAAGAGTTGGATGCATCTGCTCTATGCAGGCCTGTCGGCCGTGGGCATGTTCGCGCTGTTGATTGCGACCTTGCCGCTGGGAAACTCGCGCCCTCTGCAATTGGCCGGCGTGGCGCTGGCGGTCGCCGTGGGGGGCGTCTTTCTGCTGTTCATGCTGCAAGGGCTGGCCGACTTTTCCGCCGGGTTGCGCGGCGGCCGCGGGATCATCGGCATGTTCATCGCCCTCTTGAAGCTGATCGGCTATTCGTACTACGCGGCCTCCGATCCCAACTCCGGCTTCCTGCTGAGCCTGTTCGGGTTCACCTTGGGTGTCGGCCTGTGCGAAGAGCTGATCAAAGCCTTGCCCGTGATCGCTCATTTTCGAGGGGAACCGGAACTCGACTGGCAGGCCGCCTGCGCCTGGGGAGCTGCCTGCGGCCTGGGCTTTGGCGTCGCCGAGGGGATCATTTATTCTGTCGACTTCTACAACGGTATTGAGACCTGGGATATCTACATCGTCCGCTTTGTGTCGTGCGTTGCCCTGCACGCCATCTGGAGTGCGACCGTTGGCATCCTGGTCTGGCAGAATCAGGCACTGCTCGAGGGGGAACTGGATTGGATGGAGTATGGGCAGGCCATGTTCTACATCCTGGGAGGGCCGGTCGTGCTGCACGGCCTGTACGACACCCTCTTGAAGAAAGAGATGCCGTGGGGCGCGTTGCTGGTGGCGATGGCCAGCTTTGGATTGCTGGCGGGAGTGATTGAATTGAACCGCCGCGAGCGCGATTGGGCCTAGTCGATGTGCGTTCGCCCGTTACACGGCGTCGGCAAAGCGATGGGTCGGCACGGGGCGACCGGGGCGGAAGCTCTGCGTCTGGCGAAACTCGGCCCGAGCCGCGCGGCTTTGCATGGCCGCGGCGATCGCACGCTCGACATGCCCGACCAGCAACTCCGGATCGATCGCCACGCGAGCGTTCACGATCACGTCGGCCTCGCGGACCGTGGCATTCGAGGCGATCGAAAGCTCGACGGGCGAGCCGCTCGAGACCAGATTGGCGACGCCATACGCGCCGTCGGCCATGCCGATCACCTTCAGGTGGGCCGTCTCGCTTGGGACTTCGGCCAGTGAGATCCGCAGGCGCTCAATCACATCGAGCAGCAGGCCATCGAGCGCGAAAGGCTGCTCGGCGGTGACACGCAGGCTGCTGTTGAGCCAGCCGAGTTCGGCCTCTCCCTCGGCATAGACGTCGTAGTCCAGCTCCAGAATGCGGCGCCCGAAATCGCCGCGCTGGGCCAGAAAGCCTTCCAGTGCCGGAAAGCCGAGCCCGGTCTTGGCGCTCGCCCGCAACATCGGCAGGCCCGGACGCTCGGCCTCGACCAGCGCCGCCAGATCGTCGACCTCGGCGGTCGAGAGTTCATCGACGCGGTTCACCACCACCACGTCGGCCTCTTCCAACTGCTTCTTGAAGATGTAGGCCGCCTTGGGAGAGAAGCCCGCCCCCGCTTCGTTCCGCAGGATTTTCCGCCCATGGCTTGGCTTGAGAAGCACGGCGTACGGGGCCACATCGAAGGCACCGTCAAATAGCCGACGCAACGGCTGCACGACCGTGGCAACCAGATCGGTGCAGCTTCCCACGGGCTCGGCCAGAATGATGTCGGGCCGCCCGTCCGCCGAGATCTTCTCGACCGTCTTGGTCAGTTCGTTGAAGTTGCAACAGAAGCAGGCCCCGGCCACTTCGCCCACCGAGAAGCCCTGCGACGCCAGGTTGTTGGTATCGACCAGATCGGTCGCCTGGTCGTTCGTGACGATGCCGACCTTGAGACCCTGATCGCGATAGGACCGCGCGAGCCGGGCGATGGTGGTCGTTTTGCCCGACCCCAGAAAGCCGCCGATCATCAGAAAGCGAATGCTGTTGGCCATGGAGGTCGGTCCGAAACGAGAGGGCGGGTTGGGAGATTCCAGAGTAAAGCGTGGAACGATCGGATGCCAGGGTGGCCTTTCTTTGTGATGGCCTCTCTTGTGGTGCAGGCGTCCCGCCTGCCTGGAACTGCCGGCTCGCGCGACAATCCCAACCCGACGCGTCAGCGCGCCAGCGAGGGGAACTCGCCGAGAGATAACGTGGCAAAACGAAAACTGAGCGGCAAGGCGCTAGCCGCCGGTGGCCCCGCTCTCCTGCCACCGGCGGCTAGCAGGGTGCTGAAAAACGCCAAAATGGCAGATTTCAGCACTGCATGTTGTGTCGCCCGAAAACATCGCCGCAACATTTAGCGTAGTCTTCGGAGTCCGTTTGAGTTTTTCAGCACCCTGCTAGCGCCTTGCCGCTCAGGTCAAATGCGCAACTTCAAAACGCGTCAGCGAGGCAGATGTGTGAGAAGGGATTGTGGCAGTCTGTCCCAGGGCACAATCGGGCCCTCGCGTCGTAACCCGTTGACAATTTTCACCCTTCGTTCCGATAATGCCCTCAACGGAGTCGCTTGCTTTACGGATTGCCCTGCACGGACGTTTTCACGGATGGGTCTCGTTACGGTCGTTACCGGACCGGCGCATTGCGGCAAGACCACGCGTCTTTTGTCGCACTATCGCCAAGCCCTCGCCGGCCAGCCCGGCGCCGCGTTGTGGCTTGCGCCCACACAGCGCGCCGCGGCCGCGGTGCGCCGTCGCCTGCTCGACGACGAACTCCCCGCCTGCCTCTCGCCGGGGGTGATGACCTTCGACCAGTTCGCCGCCAGTGTGCTGCGCGCCAGCGTCTCGGCCGGCCGCCCGATCACGGCACTACAGAAGCGCCGGCTGGTGGCTTCGCTGCTGAAGGCCGAAGCCTCGGCCGGACGGCTGCGACACTTCGCCGCTATTGCCGACAAGCCGGGCCTGGTCGACCTGGTCAGCGAGTGGATCAGCGAGCTCAAGCGGCTCGAGATCTGGCCCGAGGAGTTCCGCGACGCCTGCCAGCGGCGCAACCTGGCCGACAAAGACCGCGAGTTGGTCGCCTTGTACGAGGCCTATCAGCGGAAGCTGACCGCCCACGACCTGTACGACGCTGAAGGCCGCTTCTGGGCGGCACGGGCTCGCTTGCGCGAAGGGCAACGCCGGCCGTTCGAGCATCTGAAGATGGTCGTCGCTGATGGCTTTGCCGACTTCACCCGCACGCAACACGAGGTGCTGGAGATCCTGGCCGAGCGGACGGAATCGCTGTGGGTCTCGCTGCCGTTGGAAGAACCACTGGAGCGTCGCGACCTGTTCGCCAAGCCGCTTGATACGCTGACGCGGCTGGCGCGGCATCACCCGGGCTTGAAGCGGCAGGCCATGCCGCGGCGATCTCGCGGGCTTTGGCCGGCGCTCGGGCACCTGGAGCGCGAGCTGTTCAAGAACCCCCGCGAACAGATTGCTTCGCCGGGCAACGAGCGGATCGAGATCCTGGCGGCCGCCCGCGATCTGGGTGAGATCGAGATGCTGGGGCGCGAAATCAAGAAACTGCTGGTCTACGGCGATCTGGGCTCCAACGGCCCGCTGAAGCCGGACGACATTGCCGTAGTGTTTCGCTCGCTCACCACCGCGGGGTCGGGCGTGCGCGAGGTGTTTGAATCGTTGGGCATTCCCTACGCGCTCGAATCCGGTCGCAGCCTCGATCGGTCACCCGCGCTGGCCGCGCTGGTGGCGCTGCTGCGGCTCGCTAGCGAGGACTGGCCCTTCCGGCGGTTGCTGGCCGTCCTTTCGAGCAACTACTTCCAGCCGGATTGGCCCTCGTGGCAGACCCCGCAGGAGCGGCTGGCGATCGAGCAGGTGCTGCACAAGCTGCGTGTGCCGGCCGGTAAAGAGGCCCTGCTCGGCCAACTGCGCAAACGGGCGGCCCGCTCGCCCGAGGAACGCCCCGCCGATCTGGCGGCGCTCAGCGTGCTCGAGTCGTTGGCCGGACTGCTGGCGCGGCTCCCGCGGCGGGCCACCTTCACCCAGTGGTCGGCGGCGATCAACTCTCTGGCGCACGAGACCGGACTGGCCGACGCCATGCGGGGCGAGAGAAAGCAGCCTGCTTCGAGCGGCGAGCAATCACCTGTCGAGATCCTGGACGATGTGGCCCGGCTCAACGCCGAACTCTCGGGCATGAGCGCCGAGGACGAAGACTCCCCCTACTTGCCGCCAATGACGCCTGCGCCGGCAGCGAACAAAAAGACTGCGGCCGCGGCCGTGACTCAAGCGACAACCGTCACTCCGGCCGCGCCGGTCTCCAGCCGTTTCGACCTGGCGGCTTGGGCGCAATTGGAGCGAGCGTTGCTCTCACTCGACGAACTGGCCGCGCGGACTGGCGATCCGCCCGAGACCTGCGATCTGACCGAACTGCTGGCCGCGATCGAAGACATCCTGGGGAGCGTCGAGCTTCCGCCCGAGCACGACGAAGCGGGCCGCGTCCGGGTCCTCTCGGCGGCCAGCGCCCGCGGGTTGCAGATCCCCTATCTGTTCTGCGCGGGGCTTTCAGAAAAAGCGTTCCCGCCGGCCGAGCGACATGACCGGCTCTACAGCGATCCCGAGATCCGCCAGTTGAGCGAACAGGGGCTGCCGTTGGTCCATCGCCATCAACGCAGCCAGGAGGAGATGCTCCTCTTCTACGAGCTGGTGAATCGCGCCACCGAGCGGCTTTATCTCAGCTATCCCGCGCTCGACGAGAAGGCCCAGCCGTTGTTGGCCAGCCCGTTCCTGGGCGAAGTGGAACAGGCCGGCCGCCAGCCCGACGTGCCAGGCGGTGGCATCAAGCGGCGGATGATGCTGGAGCTGAAGCCGATCTCGCAGGACAACGAGCCGGCCAACACCAGCGAGTGGCGCGTGATGGCCATCGACCGAGCGATCATGCGCGGCGAAGCCGGTCTGCTGGCCGGACTGGCCAAGCTCGATGCGCCAGAGCCCAGCGTGGTCCCGCCCCCCAAGGGCCGCGTCAAGCTGCCCGCTGCACCTGCCAGCGACGCGCTGCCCCAGTTCCCCGGGCTGTGGCACAACGTGCTGGCCGGGCTGGAGCTGACCCGTTCGCGCGGCGAACGCCTGTCGTTCGGTCCGTATGAAGGGATGCTCTTCAGCCCTGCGGTGAAGGCCCGGCTGGCCCAGGAGTTCGCCGAGCGGACCTGGAGCCCCGTGCAACTCGAACGCTACCAGGAATGTCCCTTCAAGTTCTACGCGACCAGTGTGCTGGGAATCGAGCCGCTGGACGAGACCGAACTGGAGACCGACTTTGCCGAGCGCGGGGTGCGCCTGCACGAGACGCTGGTCCGGCTCCATCGGCGGATCGTCGACGAGTCGGAACTGCGAGCCGCGCACGGAGATCACTCGGAGTTTGCCAAGTTCTACGCTCAGGCGCTCGAGTCGGTGCTGGCCGCCGAACCGGCCGACGATCCGCTGGAGCGGGCAATGCTGGAGATCGACCGCCGGGTGCTGGCCGCCTGGGGCGAAGAGTATCTGGCGCAGCATCAGAAGTACGATGACCGCTGGCGGCAGCTCGACGCACCGCTGACGCCGGCCTACTTCGAGGCCTCGTTCGGTCCGCAGGCCCGTCGCGGCGAATCCGACAAGGTCTCGCGCCCCGAGCCGCTGACCCTGGAACGCCAGGGGGAGCGGGTGCTGATCTCGGGCCGCATCGACCGCATCGACATCGGCGAAGCCGGCGGGCGGACCGTCTTCAACGTGGTCGACTACAAGAGCGGCTCGCCGATGGGCTACTCGAAGAACGCCTTCCGCGAAGGCAAAGCCCTGCAGTTGCCTCTCTATGCGATGGCGGTCGAGAAGCTGCTGCTGGCCAGCCGCGGCGCGGTCCCCTGGCAGGTTGGCTACTGGTTCGTGAAGGACTCCGGTTACAAGGACATGGCCGCCGCGCACGAGTCGGGCGGGGCCGGCCTGATCGAGAACCGCGAATGGGAAGCGAACCAGGAGATGGTAGTCGATCGGGTCTTCTCCATCATCGGCGGCATCCGTCAGGGAGACTTTCCGGTCTACAACGAGCGCGAAGACTGCACCAGCCGCTGCGAACTGCGGACCATCTGCCGCGTGGCCCAGGTGCGGAACCTGGACAAGGAGTATGTGCGTCAGTAGTAAGTGCCAATTGTAGGGAACGCCCTCCGTGGCGTTCCGAGAATCATCGTAGACCCAAGCCTTGCGGTAGAAGCTCAAAATGGAAAACGCATCGTAACTCACAGAACGCCACGGAGGGCGTTCCCTACAGATACCTAACACCCAACACCTCTCTTCCATCGACAACGGATTAACACCTAGCCATGGCGGGCGACCAGGAACGACTTACCGACGAACAGCGGCGGGCCATTACGACCCGTACGGCCAGCGTCTCGCTTTCGGCAGGGGCCGGCTGCGGCAAGACGTATGTGCTCACGCGCCGCTTTCTGTCACATCTGGAGCCGGACCCGGCCGATCTGGAGAGCGCCGACTCGCAGGCCGCTACGGATCGCGTCTCCGATCGCTTGAGCCGCCTGGTGGCCATCACCTTCACCGAGCGCGCCGCCCGTGAAATGCGCGACCGGATTCGTAGCGTCTGTCGCGAACGGCTGCTGACGCGCGACGCCCGCGAGTCGACTCATTGGCTGGCGCTGCTGCGGGCGCTGGATGCCGCCCGGATCAGCACGATCCACTCGTTCTGTGGTTCGCTGCTGCGGACGCACGCCGTCGAGGCCGCGCTCGATCCACATTTCTCGACACTCGACGAGGCCCAGTCCTCGGCGATCGTGGCCGAGCTGACCGACGATCAACTTCGCCGGCGATTGGCCGCGGGCGATGAACAGGCCGTGGATCTGGCCCATCGCTTCGGCATCAGCCAGCTCAAGGGACTGATCGGCGAGTTGCTTGCGCAGCGGCAGAAGATCGACTGGACCCGTTGGCAAACGGCCACACCCGAGGAGATGGTCGA
>Ga0335394_10001117_pt1 | contig 29785 bp, 24 predicted proteins | sample MAT03_FD_205741 | JGI IMG/M metagenome (GOLD analysis project Ga0335394, IMG submission 205741) | Freshwater microbial communities from Lake Fryxell liftoff mats and glacier meltwater in Antarctica - MAT-03 (spades assembly) (version 2) ...
AGTTTTGTGGGGTCGAGCGCTGCATGGTGCGTGGCGAACGGGCGCAACGCAACCATAGTGGCTGGGCCCTCCGCGCCTATCTGCGCCTGATCTGGCACGAGCTCGAAACCGGCGCATCGCGCTTCACGACCAAAATGGACATCATCCGTCCTGCCATCCGACCGTTTCTTTCCGACCCCAGCGCGGTCTTGGCTGGCTTCCCGCAGGCAGGAATGGCGCACAAGCGGGCAACTGCGTAAGTCCTAAGGCGTAATGGATCGGCAGGCTGCCGATGCCGTTCGCACCCGCATTGACTGGACGTATCTGCGCTGCTTGGAGCGTACCGACCGCGGCGTTGACCACACGGTCTTGCGCGCGTTCCGCGCTCGGCTGCTCCTTCACGGCGCCGAGCGCCGCCGCTTCGATGCCTTCCTCGCGCTGGCCCACGCGCGCGGGCTGCGCAATGCCGGCGGCTGCCAACGCAGTGACTCCACCCATGTCCTTGGCGCTGTCCGCGCGATGACCCGCTTGGAAATCGTCACCGAGACCATTCGGCATGCCCTGCATGTGCTGGCGACAACGCACCCCGCATGGCTGCGCGCCCATACCACCGCGGCGTGGGTTGACCGCTACGGGCTGTGCGCGCGTGCGTATCGTTTGCCCACGGGGCAAGCGAAGCGCGTGCCTGGGCCGAGCAAGTCGGTCGCGATGGACGTGCGCTCCTGACCGCGGTAGATGCCGAGCCGGAAGGCAGCGCGTTGCGTATGGAGCCGGCCGTTGAGCCGCTACGCCTCGTCTGGCTCCAGAACGTCGTGACCGTCGACGAGGCCTTCCGCTGGCGTACCAATGACGAGACACCGCCCACCGGGAGAAATATCGGTTCGCCGTACGACGTTGACGTGCGGTACGCCACCAAGCGCCAAACCCACTGGGTTGGCTACCACAAGCGCACCACGAAGCGCTACGTGCCGGTCGTCAACGGGAACAGACCGAGCAATACAAGGCGGAGTACACAAACGGGCAGGCGTTGAAGGCACGATCGCGCAAAGCATGCGAACGACGGAAGTACGTCGGTCACGCTACGTGGGTCAGGCGAAAACATATCTGGCGCACCTGATGGCGGCCGCCATCATCAACATCGTGCGTCTCTTGCGCTGGCTGGCCGGGGAGCCGAAGGCGCACACAACACGCTCGCCGTTCGCCCGCCTCTACCAAGGAGCCACCTGATCACCCCAGGTGATTCGCCACCAATATCAAGCTGCGCCAGAGCCAGTTTCTTGGGTCCACTATAAGCTACAATGGAGGGAGCGAGGGAAGAGAAGATCGAGGGAACTCGCATCCTCCAGTGGGCTGATATCGGCGGACGGAGGGTTCGGCGGGAGTTGGTCAAGAGGCTGCGACGGCAACAGGTCAGCCTGACGAGCCAGGAGCGGCAGGCAGTGGGCAGGGCGGCCAAGCCAGAAGCGAGTACGAAGAGCCGGGTGGAACGGGCGCATCGACGCTGGAGTTGGGCGAGCCGACTGGCGCGGAATGTTGCCGACGCGGCCTCCTCGTCCTGGAAGGTTCTGCTCCCCGGTGTCGCACCAGCTCTGGCCGCATACCTCGGCTTGCCGTCAACTGCGGCGCCCTGATGCTCGTTGCGCAACTCGTGGGTCGCCCATACCAAAACGGTCTGGCGAAGGCACACTGCAACTTTGGCTGACGCCCTCTTTTTGGTGTCTGTGAGGTATTGCTGTTTGCTCTCCCGCGTGCTATATTTTCCTTACCGATAATACAGTTAAATTCCTATCTCAGTGCCTCTCGAAAGAGCGGGTGTTGGACACACCTGCTGACCGATGGATCACTACGTTGTGCGATTCGGCTTCTCAGCGAGCCGCTCGGGCCGATATGGTCATTATCGCACCTCTGGGGGGAGCCGCAGCGCTGCCGACCTTCAATTCACCTGCTTTGCGGTAAAGGATATGAACGCCTGGGTGTACCCCAGAGGTGAATTGTGAGCGAACCTGCCGATCTGGAGTTAAGCCTACGCCGTAAGAACGCGACGCGTTACGCTGTCGACCTGGTCTTTAGCCAGCCAGGCAGTGACGTCGACGTGCGCCCGCTCATTAATCGTGCCTCGGCTGTCAGCTTCGATATGGTTGAGTTGCGCAGCCTGAATTCCGACCCCGCAGGCTATGGCCGCGCCTTGGGCCGCATGCTTTTCGCCGACGAGAACCTCACTATTGCTGTTGCCGAAGCCCGCGTCGCAGCCCAAAGCCAGAAGCGGCCGCTTCGTGTGCGCCTCACGATTGCTGCCGACACTCCCGAGCTTCATGCTCTACGCTGGGAGACATTGCACATCTCGGGCGACAAGCTGCCCCTGGCCCTAAGCGAACAAGTTCTGCTGACCCGGGCACTGGCAAGTGGCGACTGGCGGCCGGTCACCTTGCGCGCCAAGGGCGATCTTCGTGCCCTCGTTGTCATAGCAGCCCCAGCGGGGCTGGAGCGATTCAACTTGGCGCCAATCGACGCTGCTGCGGAGCAGAAGCGGGCTCTTGTCAGTCTATCCAACATTCCCATGGAGACGCTAGCAAAACCTGGCCAGGCAACTCTACCCAACATCGCTGCGACACTTCGCGATGGCTATGACATTCTCTATCTGGTCGCCCATGGTGCAATTGTCGATGAAGAACCCTGGCTCTTTCTCGATAATGGACAGGGGGCAGTCACCCAGGTGTCAGGGGCAGATATCGTCGCGCGCCTGGCCGACCTTACGGCTCGGCCACGCCTTGTACTGCTCGCTAGCTGCGAGGGCGCTGGGGACGGCAGCCGTGAAGTCCTTGCCGCCCTCGGCCCGCGCCTAGCAGTCGCCGGCATCCCGGCGGTGATCGCGATGCAGGGCTCGTTCGCGATAGCGACCAACGCGTCCTTTGCCCCAGCATTCTTTCGCGAGCTTCAGCGGGATGGACGGATTGATCGCGCCCTGGCGGCAGCCCGTCAGTCTATCGCCGACCGACCAGACTGGTGGGCGCCGGCGCTCTTCACTCGCCTACGCAGCGGCCGGATTTGGTACGATTCCGGATTTGATGAGCAAGATTTCCAGCGCTGGCCAGCTCTCCTAAGCAGTCTCAGTAGCGGGAAGTGTACGCCCATCCTAGGCCCGGGTCTGCTTGAGCCAATTACTGGCTCCACCCGTGACCTTGCGCAGCATCTCGCCGAGGGCTATGGCTTTCCGCTCGCCCCCTTCGATCACGACGACCTGCCCCAGGTGGCTCAGTATCTTGCGGTGAATCAGTCTGTGTCGTTTATGCGCGACGAAGTCGAGCGTGAACTACGCGCGTATCTGAGCAAGCATATGCCAGCTGTGGTCGCCGAACTGCCGCTCGGTGCGCCTCTGAACGAGTTACTCAGCGCTGCTGGGGCACAGCGCCGGGCTACCTCCCCACGTGAGCCGCACCAGGTGCTCGCAGGCCTGCCGGTATCGATCTACCTGACCGCCAACCCCGATAGTCTGCTCGCCGATGCCCTTCAGGCTGCCCAACCCGGGCGGGCACCGCAGGTGCTGATCTGCCCATGGTACGCCGAGGAGCTCCAGTTCACGGGCACTGCAGTTGAACCTCCGACGCCCGCCAAGCCGCTAGTCTACCATCTGCTCGGCCACCTCGATAACCCTGACTCGCGCGTTACCAGTGAGGATGACTATTTCCGCTACCTTATTGGCGTGAAGCGCAACGTCGCGCTGATCCCCGACGCAGTACAGCGCGCCCTGGCTGATACATCGCTGCTCTTTCTGGGCTTCCGTTTCGAGGACTGGAGCTTCCGCGCGCTCCTTCAAAGCGTGCTGCGGATCTCGGGCGGGGATAGGCGTAAAAAGTATGCCCACGTCGCGGTACAGATTGACCCACAAGAGGGCGTCACGCTGAACCCCGAGGCGGCGCGCAAGTACCTGAAAGATTACCTCGACCCTGCGGCTGCCCAGACCTACCAGACCAATATTAGCGTCTATTGGGGCAGTGTGGAGGACTTCATCCGCGAGTTGCATATGCGCTGGCAGTCCGGGCAGAAAAAGCTGATAGCCGCCGGAGCGCGAGAAGTGTCACGATGACCGTGCCATCGACACGAACGCGGAACCCGTTCGTTGGCCCGCGCGCCTACAAGAAAGGTGAGGGAGCGCGCTTTTTCGGCCGAGGCCGCGAGTTAGCTACGCTGCTCAACTTGCTGATCGCGCGGCGGCTGGTGCTGCTCTACGCCCCATCTGGAGCGGGGAAAACCTCGCTCATCCAGGCGGCGCTCGTGCCGCAGCTGGAGAGCGAAGGCTTCGTTGTACGACACCTAGTGCGTGTTGGAGCCGAGGTGCCGCCCGAATTGGCGCCGCTCACCCCCAATCGCTACCTCCTAGCTACCTTGCTGGCCCTTGATGATGACCGGCTGCCCGAAGAGCGGACCCGGCCTGAGGAGCTGGCTCAAATGGGTATAGCGAGCTACCTCAACCGCCGGCACAGCGATAACAAGGCTGACGAAGTGCTTATCTTCGACCAGTTCGAGGAGCTATTGACCACCGACCCGGCTGACCAGACGGCAAAGGTGTCGTTCCTGGCCCAACTCGGTGTTGCCCTCGAGGACCCAGGGCGCTGGGCGCTATTCGCTATCCGCGAGGACTATCTGGGCAGCCTACGACCTCTCCTTGTGCCATTACCAACCCGACTCGACACACTCTTTAGGCTCGACCTACTCGACCCGGCCCAGGCGCGTCAGGTGATGCAGGGGCCAGCTCTTGTGGCTGGAGTGACGTTCAGCGACGATGCAGCAGCGCTTTTAGCCAACGATCTGCGCCGCACTATTGTACAACGGCTTGACGGCACAAGCGAGGTGACGCTCGGCCAGACAATCGACCCGGTGCAGCTCCAGGTCGTCTGCTATCGCCTCTGGGAGCGGACATTTGCTGCTAACAACAGGCAGCGCACGATCGGGATAGCTGATATCGAGCAGGCCGGCAATGTCGATGAGGCGATTCGCTTCTACTATGCCGAGCGGGTGGCGGCCATTGAGGTGGAAGCTGGGGTGCGCGAGCGTGAGATCCGCGATTGGATCGAGGAGCGGCTGATCACAATGGGGGGGCTGCGCGGACAGGTGCTACGCGAGCCAGAAATCACAGGCGGCCTGTCAAACGCGGTGATCCGTGCCCTTGAGAATGCTCATCTTGTGCGCGCCGAGGAGCGCCGAGGAGCGACCTGGTTCGAGCTGTCGCATGACCGGCTGATCGCGCCAATACTTGCCGATAACGCACGCTGGCGTCAGCAGAACCTGATCCCATTGCAACATCAAGCCTTGCGCTGGAACAAGCATGGACGCCCAGACAGCATGCTACTCCAGGTTGATGCTCTACTCTGACCTTTCGACAGTGCTCAGAGCAGTGTCGCATTTTTCCAAGACGGTTTAGCCCGTTGGGCATAGCGCTCGATGATAGTTTGGCCCTCGTTGGCCCTCCTTGGCCGTCAGGCAGGCACTTTGGCCGCTAGGCGGATTTACACGACTTAAGGTAAAATAACTCGGGAGTGCATTCGGCATGAGGCAAACCTGATTCAAAAAATACTAAACCTGGCTTGGCACTGTCGAAAGGTCAGCTACACAGTGCCAAGCAGTGGGCAAAGGCCCATCCAAACGATCAGAATACGCTTGATCGCGCCTTCCTCGCAGCAAGCGAGAAGCTACATAATCAGCTCGAACGCGAGCGCCGAGCGAACCGCCGCCTCCGGCTGCTAGTGCTGCTCGCGCTTCTGATCGGCCTTGTCGCGGTGCTCCTGGCCGGTATCGCCTGGCAGTCTAGTGTCGAGGCCCGGTTGCAGCGCGATGTGGCCAAGGCCGCCTTGAAGACCGCCGAGGCTGCCAAAGGCCAGGCTGTCGCTGCCGCCGCTGCCGAGGGACTCGCCCGCCAGACCGCCGAGGCGGGCCGCCAGATTGCGCAGGTGAACGAGGCGAGCCTGCTGGCCTCGCGCGCCGATTTCGAGCTAACTCAGGCTCATGCCCCTCAGCAGGCGCTGCTGCTGGCTGTAGAGGCCAGTCGGGTGCAGCTGCGCGAGGGTGAGCCAGCCGCGCCGGCGGCCCGGCAGAGCCTGTACAGCGCCCTGAGCGCTATCGGCGGCATTGGCCTCGGCATCACCGCCAGCCCTCCCACCGCCCTGGCGATAAGTGCCGACAGCCACTGGATCGCCGTTGGCACCCAGGATGGCACTATCTGGCTCTGGACGCTCGCCTCTGGCGGAACGACCAAGCCGCCGATCGAGCTGCGCGGCCATTCTGGGGCGGTGCGATCAGTCGCCTTCAGCTCCGATAGCCAGAAGCTGGCGGCGGGTGGGCAGGACGCGCAGATTCTGCTCTGGGATCTTAGCAAGGGCGGCCCTGTGGCTGATCGCGGCCCCTTGAGCGGGCCGTCTCAGCCGATAACCATGGTGCGCTTCAGCCCGGATGGGCGCTGGCTGGTGAGCGCCGGCTTTATGGCTCAGGCGTGGCGCTGGGATCTGCGAGGGAATGCCTCACCAGCGACCTTGTCTGGCCACACCGCCCTGATTCGCGATCTGGCGATCAGCCCGGACGGGCACTGGCTGCTGACGGCTAGCGAAGATGGAACCCTGCGCCGCTGGGATATGCGGGCCGCCGACCCGGCCGCAAGTGCGGCGGTGCTGAGTGGGCACGAGGGTATCGTGACCGGGCTGGTGATTACGCCCGACAGCCTACAGGCGATCAGCGGCAGTATCGATGGCACCGTGCGCGTATGGGATCTGGCGGCCGAGCAACCGACCGAGTTGCTCCGCCTGCCAGTTGGGTTCGCGGTAGAGGGGCTCGCCATGAGCGCCGATGGGCGCTGGCTCGTGGCGGCTGACCATGGCGTCCAGACGGAGCATTGGGATCTGCGTGCCAGCGATGTTGCGGCCAGTCGCGCCCCGCTTGAAGGGCGTGTCGGAAAACCGATCTTTAGCGTGCATCAGGGCGATGAGGATGTGCTGTTTGCCGCCGGGAGCGACTTTAGCCTACGGAGCTGGCAGCTGGGTAGTGCAGGCGTCTCAGCGGGGACGGTGCTGCTCGGCCACGAGAGCCAGCCCCTCGGCCTGGAGGGCAGCGCCGATGGGCGTTGGATGGTGAGCGCCGGGGTTAGCGGGGATATTCGGCTGTGGGATGCGGCCACCTTTTCACCAGCCATTCCGCTCGATCTTGCTCCCGATGGAGCTGCCACCCAGGCGACCTCCATCGATGGCCGGCTGGCCCTGGTCTCTACTGGTCTGACGATCGCCCTCCACGACCTGCGAACGAGCGATCCGCGCCGCCCGGCCATGGTGTTGCCGGCGGCGGTGGATCAGGTGATGCGACTGGTAGCCAGCGCCGACCGCTGGCTGGCCTGGTCTGGCAACGATGGCAGGGTGGAGCTTGCCGACCTGACGGCCCCATCCCACAGCAGCGCAATCCGTGAGCTGCGCGGCCCTGGGGCGGGGCTAACAGATCTGACGCTCAGCACCAATGGGCGCTGGCTAGCCGGTGTGAACAGCGAGGGGCTAATACTCTGGTCGATCGGCAGCGACGGTGAAACTACCGAGCTGGATATCGATCTGCCTCTGGTCGGTGGGAACAGCCTGGCCTTTCGGCCCGATGGCCAGCTGCTGGCGGTCGGCACCATTGATGGCGAGATCATGGCGGTCAATCTGGATGGCACGGGGCGTCTGGCGCCGCCACTTGATCCAACCCCGCGCGAAGCTTTCGACGCAGTCGAGAGGCTGGCCTTCAGCCCGGATAGCCAGCTGCTCGCCGCGCTATTTCGTCCAAGCGGCGCGAGCGGTGCGGTGCTGCGGCTCTGGCGTACCGCGCAGCCCCAGGTTGCGCTGATCGAATATGCACTGGAAGGAGATACGCAACTCAACGCGCTGAGCTTCAGCCCCGACGGGCGCTGGCTGGCTGCTGGCGGCAGTGACCACCTGATTCAGCTCTGGGATCTCCAGGATACCGGCGAGGCCCCACGCCGTACCTCGCTAGGCGGCCACGAGGGCACAGTGAATGATCTGGCTTTTAGCCCCGACAGCCAGCGCCTGGCCAGCGCCGGCGAAGATGGCACGCTGCGGATCTGGAGCATTCGTGATCCGGCTGAGCAGAGCCGACCGCTGGTGCTGCAGCGTAGCTCGCCCCCGCTGCTGGCCCCGGCGCCACTGACACAGGTAATCGTTAGCGACGATGGGCGTTGGCTGGTTGGCCTGCGCTACGATGGTAAGGCAGAGTTATGGAGCATGCAACAGGCTGATTTGCTGGCTCAAGCGTGCCGCACTGCCGGCCGTAACCTGAGCCAGGAAGAGTGGTCCCAGTTCTTTCCTGGCCAGCCATATCATCCCATCTGTACATTGTGAATGCTGGCGTGGAAGTCCGTACTTTGTACTCGGAGGGAAGGGACAGGACGCCACGAACGAAAGGATGTCGCAATGAAGCGCTCGCCACATCTTCTGGTGCTGGTCATCATGATCCTGACCACTGGATTCGCAGGCAAGGATGAAGCTCAGGCGGCCGCGCCAGGCTGCTTTCCGAATGTCCCTACAATCGTCGACTGTATTCACCCCCTGTTTCTGACCTACTGGAATCAACAGAATGGCCTACACAACTTCGGCTACCCGATCCGGCCGAGACAGGAGTGCTGGCTCAACGACGCGCCAGAGCCGCCGAACGGGAACAAGTATCGCAAGCTACAGTGGTTTCAGCGCCATCGGCTCGAGTCGCATCCCAAGAATTCAGGGATCTACCAGGTGCAACTCGGTCTCCTGGGCTATGAGGTAATCAATCGTGTGGATCCTCCCGCGCCTCAACTAGCGGGCTGGCACTTTTTTAATGAAACTGGGCATAACGTCGGCGGAGGTTTCGACACCGAGTGGGGTGATACCGGCCTGGAATTCCGGAATCCGACCTCGGATCGCGACGATGAGGAGAGCCTCGCGCTGAATGGCCTACCGATTACCGAATTGCAACACAATGTGCCGGTTGAAAACCCGGTCGGCTCAGGTAAGTTTGTCAATCTGGATGTGCAATGGTTCCAGCGGGCACGCTACGAGATTCCGCCGAATGGTGGCTCAGTGACCCGCGGCCTGCTGGGGAGCCAATTGGTCCGCACCTTTGTCTGTAGTACCCGCCCCATTTTGGCGGCCAGCGAGGAAGCCAGCTTGCGCGATACCGCCGGGCAGCAGGAGCTCGACTTTAACGATCTCGCCGAAGAGCAACCGGCACTCTACACGTCAACGAGCGGAAGCCTGGGCATCATCGCCATCCCGCCGGTCAAGCCACTCAACATCAGCGCAGCCGATCTAGACAGCTCGCTCAAACCGCTGATCGGCCAGGTCGTTGGTGGCGTGATCGTGCTTGACAACAGCTTGCCTGGCATAGACTCCGGCCGCTATATCGTGAGCGTGGATCGCGATAGCGGGGCGCTCAGCCTGTTCTCGAATGAGAAAAAACTGCCGTTTATACAGGCCGCAGTTCGCAGCCTAGCTGTGCCACTCCAACAGCCTAAGGTCCTGATTAGCACGAGCGCAATCTGCTTCGCCTGGAACGTCACCCAGATTTGCGGTCAGATCGATCTGCCCATTAGGGGCGCCGATGCTATTATCGAGGCAGCAAAGTCGATCGGGATCGACCAGCAAATCGATGCGAATCAGACCGTGGCGCTGATCGCTGGCGAGGAACAGCAGCTGGAGTGCGCGCGCGGGTTCGCTGCCGCCGAGGGTCCAGACTACACCCGTTGTGTCGGATCCATCCTGGCCGCCCCAGCGCTCAGCGACGAGGCTATGAAGCGACCGCTTGGCGACGCTGCGGTGGGGCTGGGCATTGTGCTGGTGCCAAACGTTATCCGGGAAGAGGTTTATAAAGGTCCGACGCGCACAAGTCTGATTTTCGATCTTCCGGCCGGGATCTACCAGGCCTTCGAGTTTCCCACACCAGACGACCGACATTTGATTGACTCGGTACGCGCAACCTGGGTGGCTCTGTTCGATGGCAAAGAGGTCTTTTTCCTACCTGCTGTCGCAGGGGGCCAATTGGAAGGCGATCTGCTCAAGCCAGATGACCGGATCCGACCGCTTAACGCTGCGGTCACTTCTAGCCTGATCCTCCGCAACCGCTGTTTTTTTGCCGCATCACAATGCTCATGGCTAGAACTGCCGTAGACGGAGATCTGGCATATGCTCTCACGCTTCTCCCTTTCCAGCCACTGCACTTTTGGCCGCGTTTACTGCAACCGAAAGCCAGCGTCTATAATCGCCGCGTAGCCCTCGTTACACAAGAACATCTATCAGTGTGTATACTGCCTCTCGTACAGGCAGCGAGCACGCGCCGGACGAAGTCCCGGCGCGTGCTTCTTTTGTGCCCGCAAGAAAGCCCCACTGCGACTCCGTTCGGTTCCTGTTCGCCACTGGCATATCTGGCCACCGCGACACACCAAGGAGGCCTTTGTGAGCGACCTTCGCATCGAGTACGCCGCGCTCTCCACGCTGCTCCCCGCCGCCCGCAACGCCAAGCTGCACGACGAGCCCGGCATCCGGGCCAGCATTCTGCGCTTCGGCTTCGCCGAGCGCCTCACCATCAACGAGACCACCAACCGCCTCGTCGCCGGCCACGGCCGCCTCATCGTCCTCAATAAGCTGAAGGCCGAGGGCGCCAAGGCCCCTGCCCGCATTACCGTTAAGGGCAAGGACTGGCTGGTGCCGGTTGTGCGTGGCCTGAGCTTCGCCAGCGAGCAGGAGGCTGAGGCCTATCTGCTGGGCACGAATCAGCTCACCATCAACGGCGTCTGGAACGAGAGCCTGCTGCTGGAGACGATCGCCGACCTGGCCAAGGCTAGCGGCAGCTTTGTCGGCACTGGCTTCGACCAGAGCACCATCGACAAGACTCTCGCCGACTTCGGCGCCGCCTCTGCTAGCTTCATCGAGACAATGACCCCAGCCCCGGTCGCCGCGCCCGCCCCGGTGGCCGCCCCCGGCGCCCCGCTCCTGCGACTGTTGCGGCTGCTGTCCAACGACGCGCTAAACTAGCACCCATATAGCCTCACGGAAGAAGGCTCTTCCGCAACAACCGTGCTTGGGTCACACGGTTCATACGCGGGCACGTACCCGTTTGCGGAGCAGCTCAAAACGCGCTCGCCCATACGCGGTTCGCTTGATCAGCTTGAGGCGGTTGACATGCCATGCCCCTCGGTCAGACCGTTGGACTCTTTGTATGTGCGCGCCCCCATCACTGCGTCCTTGTCGCGTACCAGGCCTCGGGCGAACTCCACCAGTTCCGGCAGGTCGCTTGTCTGCGCCGTGGAGCGCCACGGCTCCCGTGACCCCGGTTCTCGTTTCCGCAGCAGTTGGAGCAACGCGAGGATACGCTGTTGCGCTGCAATCACCTCTGGGCAGTGCCGTTCGAAGTGCTCCAGATACGGTCGCTGCTCCGGCTTCAACGCAGGTTCCGCTTTCAGCAGGAGCCACCGAACTTGTCGCGGTGCGCGCGGGCGTGTCGCCGCAATTAGGAGGTGCTGGACGAGGTGTTGGCTTGCCCGATTGACGTTTCGGTGGGCCGGAACGGCCACGCGCTGGGTGCCATTGCACCGTCAAACGACGAACCGTCTCACTTCCTCCCGTGAAGCCCTTCGCCGGGATCGCACGCCACAGCGCTCGGCTATGCTGCGCTCCCGCGTGCCAACGCTCGCGCAGATACGGCGCATATGGCGTGCTACGCATACGCCGCGGCCGTGATGGTGGCTGCGCGGGAACGCTTCCTGCCCGCAGCCACCGCGCGACCGTCTGCCGTGTCAGCCCCACGCGCTGGGCAAGCGCCTTCGGGCCGAGCCCGCGGCTTGCCAGCGCGAGCACCTCCTGGTAGCGCGCAAGCCGCCGCTGTTCTGCTGGTGACCGTAGGGTTGGACTCAGCTCCATGCTGGGCGGGGCAAGCGGACGAGGCAGTGGCGGTGAGGGGCATTGCTTCGGTCCGTGGAGTCGTCTGCTGAGCGTGCCCTTCAGCGCAGGCCTTCGCTGCTAGGCGTAGCCCCTGATGGGTACGCTGGATCACCCGTTCGCGTACTTCACCCGCGTTTTTGGCTACATGGAAGCGATCCGCTCCCGGTATGGCGTGTGGGGCGCCGAGGCTGAGCGCACGGCTGTCATCGGCCGCGCGATCACGCGTGACCAGTTCAACACCAGGGTGCTTTTATACCCAGGCTGCCGCAGTCTCGGCAGTTCGGTCGGGGAGGAGGTCGACAACGGTGTGACGCGCGCCATCGGTGAGCATGGTGCCGAAAACCTGGCCTTTGCGAAAGGAAACGTCATCGCTACCGAGCACGCGAGGCGTTGGGGTGGTGGGAGGGGAAGCGGCGTGAGCGCGTCGAAGCAGGGTGTCACCACGCGCAGAGATTGCACGTCGAGCGCTTTGGCGAGCTCCAGCCTCGCCACCACATGCCAGAGCCAGGTCACGGCGCGTCGCATGCAGGCGAACCGTTCGGCGAGCGGCGGGGGCGATGCGCGCAGGCAAGCGCTGGGTGAAGATGACGGCAGGGCAAGCGTGATGGAGGCAGCGAAAGCGCCGGACGTGAAGGACCAGACGCACTGGCATGCCACACATCGGCAGATCAACGGGCCGGAGCGTGGAGGAGCGATGAACGTTGGTCGAGGCAACCTGGCACGTAGGGCAGGGAAGGTTCGAGGAAAGGGCCACTGCGGTGAGCAGAAGGCCAGCGGGTGTTTGCTCGAGCACGGTTGTTGCGGAAGAGCCCTGACCTTTTACATTTTTTTAGCCTTTACCTCTTGATTATCACGCCACAGTATGTTAAGGTAGGCTAATTTTATAGAGCGGCGCGAGCCGCGCCATATTTAACCGTTTTACACCATCGTATCCTCACTGTTTCTTCAGTTCTGATCCACGTATTTCCCCGTCAATCTTGCATGCAGATTCGGTCGGGCTGTCTGTTCAGATCATATTCGTGGGCGCCTCGGCAGCCCGAAGCGTCCACACGCATCACGCAGACGCTCGCTCTGAGCTTCTGAGATTGCGAGTCTGACGCCTATGGCGACGCTCACTGTGCACCTATTTGGGCGCCTCGCGATCAGCTGCGACGGCGCCGCGATCAACGGGCTCGTGTCGCGCAAGGTACAGGAATTGCTCTGCTACCTGATCCTGCACCGCCACCGCCCGCACCAGCGCGAGTGCCTGGCGAGCACGCTGTGGAGCAACACGCCGACGGCGCAGTCGCGCGCGAATCTGCGCAAGGTCCTCTGGAAGCTCCAGAGCGTCTTCAGCGACGCCGGCGCCGTGGCGCCGATCGCGATCGGCGGCGAGTGGATCCAGGTCGGCACGGAGGGCGGCGTCTGGTGCGACGTGAGCGAGTTAGAGCTGGCCTTCCAGCAGGTCACCGGCGCGGCCAGCGATGCGATAAGCGAGGCCTGCGCCCAGCGGGCCGAGCAGGCGATCGGCCTTTACCGCGGCGAGCTCCTCGAGGGCTGGTACCAGGACTGGTGCCTCTTCGAGCGCGAGCGGTTGCAGAACATCTACCTGGCGCTGCTCGACAAGTTGATGGCCTACTACGAGCGCCGGGGGCAGCTCGAGGCGGCCATCGCCCACGGCAACACGATCCTGCGCTACGACCGGGCGCGCGAGCTGACCCACCGCCACCTGATGCGGCTACTGGTGCTCGCGGGTGATCGCACCGGGGCGCTGCGGCAGTACGAGCGCTGCGCCCACATCATGCGCGAGGAGCTTGACACCGGCCCGAGCGAGCCGACCCTAGCGCTATTCGAGCAGATCAGAGCCGACCGCTCACCCGCGAGCTACGGCCCGGCCACCGACGAGTTGCTGCGGGCGCAGAGCCATCTGGAGAGCTTATTGCCGCGCCTCGCGCAGCTTCAGCGCGAGAGCGCCGCGATCTGGGGCGAGATGAAAGAGAGCCTGCACGCGATCGAGCATATCCTCAACGGCCACCCGCACTAGGGCGGCCGCTGGCGGAAGAGTGAGGGTCAGGGAAGGCTTCGTCCTCCCTGGCCCTCCTTTTAGGTTGGGAAAGCTTCCGAGAGCGCAGTGCCCCTCGAAAATCCTCCCCACGGAACGCCGGCGGCTACGCCCGAGGATCGCGGCCGCGACAGGGGGTCGGCTACACTTGCGACCAACACCCTCGGTACAGGACAGCCCGCGCCACACCCTAGCCAGCGCCCCACCTCGGCCCCGCCTGTGCGGCTACCCTACTCCACGGTTGTAGCTGAAAGCAACACTCATGGACGAGAACTCCCTGGAGCACGGCACCCACTCGTTCATTGTGAAGGTCTGGCGCGAGCGCACGAGCTCCAGGGACAGGACGTTCAGCTGGCGCGGCTACATCACCCACGTGCCTGACGGCGAGCGGCGCAGCGTGCGCCACCTTGAGGAGATCGGCCTCTTTATCTCGCACTACTTGCGGCAGATGGGGGCGCGGCCCGGCTGGCGCTACCGCCTGCTGCGCCTGACATACGCCCTTGGCCGACGCCGCAGGCGCGGCTGAGAGGAGCGAGCGATCCATGTCCCACTTCCGCGCCGTCTCGGCGGTGTCCGACACCATCGTCCATCTGCTGGCCAGCCGCTACAGCTCAGAGGAGTTCAACCTGAACCCGCTCGAGTTCAGCGTCTATGTGGCCAGCGACTTCGCCACACCCATGGAGGCCGGTGTCTCGGTATTCCTCTACCGGATCTACGTGAACGCGACCCAGCGCACCCCGCCCGGCCGGATCGGGGCCGATGGTCGGCGCCTGCGCTCGCCGCTGCCGCTGGACCTGCACTTTCTGATCACGGCCTGGGGCCGCCACGCATCGCTACAGCACAGCATCGCCGGCTGGATGATGCGGGTGCTCGAGGATACCCCGAGCCTGCCGGCCGGCCTGCTGAACCACGACGGGCTGCAGATCTTCGAACCCGACGAGAGCGTCGAGCTGACGGTCGCCGAGATCGACACCGAGACGCTGTTCCGCATCTGGGAGGTGATCGGCACGAACAGCTACCAGGTATCGGTGCCCTACGTGGCGCGCGGCGTTCGGATCGACAGCGACCGGGCGGTCGAGAGCGCAGGCCCAGTGCAGGAGCGGGTGTTCGACTACCAACGATTGGGGCAGCGATGAGCGGGCCATTCTACCGCGACCTGGCGCCGCTGGAGCGGCAGGTGATCTTCACGCCGCTGGGTATCCGCTTCCGGGATTCCGCCCGTGAGGTGGCGGTTGGCCAGGGGCTCGAGCTGGCGGCATGGCCAGAGGCCAGGCCGGACCAGCGGCGGCGGGGCAGCCTTACCCGCTCAGGCGTCTACATGTTCCAGGGGCTGCCGGGGCTGGCGGCCGTGGAGCGCGCCGCTAGCGGCGACGCGCCGGCGAGCCCGCCGCTCAACCGCCGCTTCGTGGTCGAGGTGCGCGACCAGGAGGAGCGATTTGTGCCGGTTGTCTTCCGGGTCTATCTGCCGTACCGCGGCATCTTTCCTACGGCGACGCTGGCCAGCCCGGGCGGCGGGCCGCCGGGGTTCTACCTCTTTTCGGCGCCCACCAGGCCGGCAGCCGGGCTGGCCGTGCTGCGGGTCGAGCTTGTGGAACCCAGCGGCGCGCCTGCCGCCCACGGGGTGGTCGAGGTCGAGGGGCCGGGCGCCACCTGGTACGGCGTGGCGAATGGCGCCGGGGTCGCGGCGGTGATGTTCGCCTACCCGCCCTTCGGGGCGACGCCGCCCACATCGCCGCCCCGCGCGGCCGCCGAGGCCCGCCAGCCCCAGCGCTGGCCGGTGACGGTGCGGGTCCGCTACCAGCCGGCCGCCCGCGCCGTACCGGCAGGTAGCGCCCTGCCCGACCTGTCGAGCATCTTCGCCCAGGCCCATGCCCCCGTCCGCCCGACGGCCGCTGGCCCGCCGGCGCTCACCCTCGCCGAGGAACTGGAGTTCGGCAGTGAGCTGGTGCTGGCCAGCGCGCCCCGCGCGCAGCTGCTGGTGGGCTGACACGCTCCCATCCAGCGACAGCAATCGCAGAGTAGGAGAACAGGTATGCCCGAGTATCTGGCACCAGGGGTCTATGTCGAGGAGGTCAGCTTTCGCGCCAAGTCGATCGAGGGCGTCAGCACCAGCGTCGCCGGCTTCATCGGGCCGGCCCGCTTCGGGCCGACCGAGGGCGAGCCAGAGCTGCTCACCAGCTTCGCCGACTTCACCAGGATCTATGGCGGGATCGACAACATGGCCTTCGCGGGCGAGCGCGACCCGGCGGTCAACCACCTGGCCCACGGCGTACGGGCCTTCTTCGACAACGGCGGCAGCAAGCTGTACGTCACCCGCGTCTATCAGGCCGACCCGCCGGTCGGCGAGGAAGCCGATGAGCATACCGGCAAGGCCGTGCTCACCCTCGGCTCGCCGGTGGAGCTGACCATGCGGGCCCGCTTCCCGGGATCGGCCGGCAACATGCGGGTGGTCTTTGGGGCCCGCGCCGCAGCCAACGGCCTGGTGGGCACTCCACTCGGCAACGCGCTGAGCGGCATGGGGGTTGGCGACGTGGTGTTCGTCAAGTCGAGCGGCAGCCTGACCGAGGGCGTCTACGATTTGGTGGACCAGGGTAGCGGCCTGATGCTGGCGGCCCAGGGGGGTGGCATAACTGCCGTGAGTAGCCTCAACCTGACCCAGGATCGTGTGTATCGGCTGGCGCTCAGCGTGCGGGTACGGCGGCCGGGCCGCTTCGAGGAGGAGCAGGTCTGGGACAACCTGGCGCCCACGCCGGGCCAGCGCAACGCCATGACCGATATCTTCCGCGAGGAGGCAACCTCGCGCAGCCTGCACCTGAGCATCCCGTTCGCGATCAGCACCGCGAGCACCTCGGGCGCCGATCTGGCGGCGCTGCTGCTCGGCCAGGATGTGCTCGACAGCCTGAGCCTACAGCTGGCCACCCGCGGCGAACTGCTTGCGCTCTCGCCGCCGGTGCAGCGGCCCGGCCTCGAAGATCTCGAGCAGGCCTACCAACTTGAAGGCGGCAGCGACGGGCGGCGCCCCATTCCGCAGAGCTACATCGGCGAAGATGAGGGCGCCCAGAAAAGCGGCCTGTTCACCTTCGAGGACATCGAAGAGATCTCGATCGTGGCGGCGCCCGGCGCCACCGACAGGGACCCAAACCTGGAAGATGCCGACAACGAGGATCGGGTGCTAGCGATCAACAGCGCGCTGATCGTCCACTGCCAGCTGCGAATGCGCTACCGGGTGGCGGTGCTCGACTCGCGGCCGGGCCAGATCCTCTCCGAGGTGCGCGATACCCGCGGCAAGATCGACTCGACCCACGCCGCCTTCTACTACCCCTGGATCAGGGCGATCGACCCGCTCGACCCGGAGGGCCGCCGCGAGGTCGCGCTACCGCCCAGCGGCTTCGTGGCCGGCATCTATGCCCGCTCCGATGTGCTGCACGGCGTGGTGAAGGCGCCCGCCAACGAGGTGGTTTTCGGCGCGATCGGCTTCGAGCGGCTGCTGAACAAGGCCCAGCAAGACATCCTCAACCCGCTCGGCATCAACTGCTTCCGCTTCTTCGAGGGCCGCGGTCTGCGGCTGTGGGGCGCCCGCACGATCAGCTCCGACCCGGAGTGGAAGTACATCAGCGTGCGGCGCTACTTCGCCTACCTGGAGCATTCGATCGACCGCGGCACCCAGTGGGCGGTGTTCGAGAACAACGGCGACGCCCTGTGGGCCAACGTCCAGCGCACCGTCGAGGACTTCCTGTTTAACGAGTGGCGCAACGGTGCCCTACTAGGGCTGAAGCCGGAGCAGGCCTTCTTCGTACGCTGCGACCGCTCGACCATGACCCAGAACGACCTCGACAACGGGCGCCTGATCTGCCTGGTAGGCGTTGCGGTGGTCAAGCCGGCCGAGTTTGTGATCTTCCGCATCGGCCAGATGACGGCCGACTCCCGCTCATAAGGAGAAGAACGAATGGCAGTCCCACGCGACAACCCGTATGGTGCCTTCAACTTCCGCGTCACCATCGATGGGATCGGCGGCGGCAACCCGGACTCGATCGCGGCCGGCTTCCAGGAGGTGAGTGGCCTAGGCACCGAAGTGGCGATCGCCGAGTACCGCAACGGCAACGAGAGGCAGAACCACGTCCGCAAGATGATCGGGCTGCGCAAGACCAGCGACGCCACCTTCAAACGCGGTGTGATCGGGGTGAAGGACTTCTTCGACTGGATCAAGGCCACCGGCGATGGAGACCAGAACGTCCGCACCACTGTCACGGTGGAACTGATGGACGAGGCCCGCACCGGCCCGGTGATGACCTGGCGGCTGTTCGACGCGGTGCCCATGAAGTACACCGCACCGACCTTCAACGCCAAGACCGGCACCGACGTGGCGATGGAAGAGTTGACGCTCTCGTACACCAAGCTCGAAGTCGTATGATGACCACCCGCGCCGCCAAACCGCGCCTGCCGGGCGTGTTTTTCCCGGCTCGTAGCGCGCCGTTCAGCGCCGAGCTACCCTCGCTCGACGTGGCCGCCTTCGTCGGCTTCGCCGAGCGGGGGCCGCTCGACCTGCCGGTGGCCCTGGAGGACGCCGGCGCCTTCGCGGCGATCTTCGGCGGCGAGCTGCCGCTGGCCCGCGAGGCCGGCGAGCGGACAGCCTTCGCCCAACTGCCCGGCGCGGTGGCCGACTTCTTCGCCAATGGTGGCCGGCGCTGCTACGCGGTGCGGGTGGCCGGTCGACCGCCGAGCGTCGCGGCGCGCCCGGCCCGCTTCGTGGTCCCCGGCCTGGCCGGGCTCGACGACCTGGACCTATCAGTGGAGCCAGCCCACCTGGACGCAGGCAGCCCCGGACTCTGGGCTGGCCGGCTGGCGCTGGCTGCCCGGCTGGAGGCTACACCGATGCCGCTGCGCCGCTTCACGGCGGTCGGGCCACGCTCGCTCCGCTGGGCAACCGACAGCGCGCCCGCCGCACTACGGCGGGGCGACCTGCTACGGCTGAGCTTCGCCGACGGCCGGCGCTTCCTGGCGCCGATCGCCGATCTGCTGCGGTCGGCTGACCCGTTGGCAGCGAACACGCTGGAACTGGCCGGACTATGGGCGGTGCTTGGCCCGAGCGACGCACCGGCCATCGTGCCGGCCGCCGCACGGCTGCTGGGCCTTGGCGGGCCGACCGAGCTCGTGACGGCCGGCCCACTGACGGCAGATGGTGCCGAGCTCGCCCTTGCGATCAGCGCGCCGGCTGTGGCGCCAGCGCGGGGCGACCTGGTGGAGCTGGATCTGCCGGCCGGCCGGCATCTGCTCGCCGTGCGGACGCTGCGGCGGCTGGCGGCGGCCGGATCGCCGCCCGCGGAGCTCCTGGAGCTACGGGGCGTCGAGCTTGTCGCGGCGACGCCGGGCGACATGCCGGCAGCCGAGCTACGGGCGGTGGAGCGTCTGCGGCTGGGGCTGCAACTGCGGCTCGACGCCGACCTGCGGCCGCCACTGAGCGACATGGGTCTCGCCGTGTACCACCCGCGTTTCTGGGGCGACGAGGCCCTGCGCGGCTCCAGCCTACTGAGCATACCGGAGGTGGCCGTCGACGAGCGGCGCTGGCTGGTGAGCGACCAGCGAACCGGCGACGTACGGGAGTCCGAGCTACGGCCTGCCGACACCGCCGCCTGGCTGGCGGCTGAGCAGTTCCGCACGCTGGCCAACGGGCGCCAACCGGCGGGCGAGATCGACCGGGCGGCGCTGGCAGCGCTGCTGGCGCCGATCAACACCCCGCAGGCCGGCCGGATCTTCCTGCCGGTCGGGATGCCGAGCGTAATCATCAACGACGATCTGCGGGGGCCGGTAGTACCGGGCGATGATGGTCTGGCCGAACTGAGCGCCGCGGCGTTCCTCGACCCCAACCTACGGCCGATCGGCGTGCCAAGCACGCTGCTGAACGCGGCCCGCGAGCGCCACGACGTGCAGGAGCAGCGGCTGCTGGGCGTCCACAGCCTGCTGGTGATCGACGAGGTCGCCCTGATCGCCGCGCCCGACGCCGCCCAGCGTCCCTGGGAGCCGGCCAGCCCGGCGCCGCTGCCCAACCTGCCTCTGGCGGCGGGCGCGCCCGCAGACGAGCCGTGCGCCGAGCGGGAGGGGCCGTTCATCGACTGCGAGCGGGCGCCGCTGATCAGCACGGTGAACCCGGCCCAGGGGCCACTGATCGGCGGGATCGTGGTGGCGATCGGCGGGGCGAACTTCGCCGAGCAGCCTGAGCTTGCGGTGCGCTTCGGCGACCGGCCGGCGAGCAAGGTTGTGTTCGAGAACGAAGGGCTGCTGCGTTGCGTGCTGCCATCTGGAGCCACCCCCGAGCAGGTCAATGTGACGGTGACCACCCGCGGTGGCAGCGGCACGCTGGACGACGGCTTCCGCTACCAGGCGCCGGCCACCACGCCCGACCTGCCGCTGCTGCTGCCGGCGGGCAACTACGACCTGGGCGCGGCGCCACTAATCGAGGTACAGCGGGCGCTGCTGGCGATCTGCCAGGCCCGACAGGACGCGCTGGCGCTGCTGGCGTTGCCGGCCCACTTCACACGTCGCGAGTGCATCGCCTGGCAGCAGACGCTGCGGGCAGCCCTAGGGCTGCCGATCCGGCGGCTGGTGGGCAGCGAGGGCGGGCTCGCGGCCGACCTGAGCTACGGCGCGGTGTTCCACCCCTGGCTGCTCCACTCGGCGCCGGCCGCGCCTGGCCGGGTGCGGGCCGGCAGCCCCGAGGGGGCGGTGGCCGGCACGATCGCGGTTCGCGAGCGGGAGCGCGGCGTCTGGGTGGCGCCGGCGAACCGGCCGCTGGCCGGTGTGCTGGGCCTGGCCCCCGAGCTGAGCGACGACGAGTGGGCAGAGCTGTTCGCGCTGCAGTTCAACCTTGTGCGGCGCGAAGCGCGGGACTTCCGGGCGATGAGCGCCCACACCCTGAGCGACGAGCAGGCGCTGTTGCAGATCGGGACGCGCCGGCTGCTGATCGTGCTGCGAAAGGCGGCGCTGCTGCTGGGCATGGAGTTCGTATTCCAGAGCAACCACGAGCGCTTCCGGCAGAGCGCACGGGCGACCCTCGAGCGACTGCTGCTGGGCATGTACGAGCGGGGCGCCTTCGCCGGCGCCACACCGGAGCAATCGTACCGAGTCGACACCGGGCCAGCGGTCAACCCGGCGGCGAGTGTCGAGCAAGGCCGCTTCGTGGCAGAGATCAGGGTAGCACCCAGCCAGCCGGCCGAGTTCATCAGCGTGGTGCTAACCAACGCCGGCGGCCAGCTACAGGCCGCAGAAGGCCGATAAGGACACAGCCATGGCGAACGAGGTTCTGCCTTTCACCGCATTTAACTTCGAGGTGCAGCTGTCGGTGCCAAACGCATCGGGGCTCGGCCTGCAGAACCCGCTCTGCGACGGCGAGTTCGCCGAGTGTGACGGGCTAGAGATGACCATGGAGCCCAAGACGGTGCGCGAGGGCGGCAACAACACCCGCCAGATCCAGCTCGTCGGCCCGGTGAGTTACGGCAACCTGACCCTCAAGCGGGGGATGACCACTAGCCTCGATCTGTGGACCTGGTTTCAGCTGGCGGCCGGGAACGACCAGCGGGGGCTGCTGGCGACATGTGTCGTTGTGATGAAGGATTCCACCTTCACGCCAGTGCTGAGCTTCACGCTCTTCGACTGCCTGCCGATCAAGCTCAAGGCACCGGCCCTGAACGCCAAGGACGGCAGTGTAGCGGTCGAGGAGCTGCAGATCGCCTACGGCTCGTTCAGCGTCAAGCCGGAATAGAACCAAGGAGCGAGCGATGGCCCTAGCGAAAGCGCGGCTGGTGGAGATCACCGCCTACATCCCACAGAAGCAGGAGGGCACCGAGGTGGAGCGCTCCGCCGACGGGGCGGGGATCGCGGCCCACTTCAACCCGCAGACGCTGAAGGTCTCGATCAACAGCAACAACCAGGGCGGCAGCCAGCCCGGCGGCGGCTCGGGCAAGCAGTTCGTGGGCAGCGGCACATCGAGCCTGCAGGTGGAGCTGCTGTTCGACACCACCGCCGCCCGCGAGGGCACCACTCGCGGCAGCGACGTGCGGCGGGTCACCGAGAAGCTAGCGAAGTTCATCGTGCCGAAGGCCCAGAAGGGCGACCCGAACAACCGCCACGCGCCGCCGCTGGGTCGCTTCGAATGGGGCAGTTTCATCTTCGAGGGCGTGATCGACCAGCTCGATGAGACGCTGGACTACTTTTCCGAGGAGGGCGTGCCGCTGCGGGCGACGGTGTCGCTCAAGATGTCGCGGGATGACATCGCCTTCACCTTCGCCAAGTTGCAGAAGCCCGCCAGCAACGAGCCAGGCGCCAGCGGCCAGCAGCCAGTGGACGCGGCCCGCCCCGACGAGAGCGTGCAGGACATGGCGGCTCGCAACGGGCAGCCCGGCGACTGGAAGGCGATCGCGGCCGCCAACGGCATCGACGACCCATTGCGGCTCGCGGCCGGCACCCTGGTGAACCTGAACGCCGGCGCCTCCGCGAGCCTGAGCGCCGGGGCGCGGGCCGGCTTCGGCGCTAGCGCAAGCGCCGGTGCCAGCCTGGGGGCCAGTGCCAGCGCCGGGGCCAGCCTGGGCGCATCGGCCTCGGCCGGCCTGAGCGCCGGGCTGGGGGCCGGCGTCGGTTTCAGCGCCGGCGCCAGCGCAGGGATCGGCGCATCGGCCGGGGCATCGGCGGGTTTCGGAGCCAGCGCGGGAGCGTCAGCGGGTGCATCGGCGGGTTTCGGAGCCAGCGCGGGCGCATCGGCGGGCTTTGGGGCCAGCGCGGGAACGTCGGCGAGCGCATCGGTGGGCTTCGGAGCCAGCGCAGGCGCATCGGCCGGGGGCGGCATCGGCCTCAAAGCCGGCGTAGGGGTCAAGTAGGGACGCGGCATGCCGCGTCCGCACGCCGCGTCCGCAGCGACACCAGAGGTAAGCCATGGCGATCATCATCAACGAATTCGAGATCATGCCGGAGGCCCAGCCGCAGAGCCAGCAGCCGGCCCAGGCGAGCAACGAGCAGCCCAGGCAGCCCGACCCCGAGACGATCATACGGGTCGAGCGCTTATACCGCGAACGGATGCGGCGGCTCCGTGCCGATTAATCTGCGGTCGCCGGGCGGCGAAGCCACAGCCCGGCGACCGCAAGGGAACCTGCGATGAGCGACACCAGCACACAGCCGAGATTCTTCGCCGCGCGGCCCGCCATTCGGGTCGATTCGCGGCTGGAGCCGAGCCTGGGCGAGCAGAACCTGACGCGGCTGCTGGTCGAAGAGACCACCCAGGGCCTGTTCCGCTGCGAGGCCTCGTTCGTGAACTGGGGTCCGCGCGGCGAAGGGCAGGGGCTGATCCTGCTCGATCGCCAGCTGCTCGACTTCGGCAAACCGTTCGCGGTGGAGTTCGGGCCGCTCGACAACAGCAACCCGGTGTTCGCCGGCCGGATCACCGGCATCGAAGCCCACTACCCGCAGGATGGCCCGCCCGAGCTAACGGTGCTGGCAGAAGACCGCTTTCAAGATCTGCGGATGGAACGACGCACCCGCAGCTTCGAGGATGTGCGCGACGAAGATGTGATCCGCGAGATCGCGTCGGCCCACGGGCTAACGCCCGAGCTCGACATCGAGGGGCCGAGCTACCGGGTGCTGGCCCAGGTGAACCAGAGCGACCTGGCCTTTCTGCGGGAGCGGGCGGCCGCGATCGACGCCGAGCTGTGGATCGATAACCGCACGCTCTACGCCCAGATGCGCTCGCGCCGCAACGCCGGCCCGGCCACGTTTACCCACGGCAGCAACCTGCTCGCATTCAGCGTGCTGGCCGACCTGGCCCATCAGCGCAGCGCGGTTCACGTCTGCGGCTGGGATATCGGCTCGAAGCGGCCGATCGACGAGCGGGCCGACGCGGCGGCTCTGGGCGGCGAACTGGGCGCCCTACGGGGCGGCAGCGCCATCCTGGCACAGGCCCTCGCCGCCCGCGAGGAGCGGATCGTCTCGGCGGTGCCGCTCTCCAGCGCCGAGGCGCGCGGCATGGCCGAGGCCCGCTACCGCGAGCGAGCCCGCCGCTTCGTGCGGGGCTCCGGCACAGTCGATGGCAATGTGCGCGTGCGGGTCGGCACTCATATCGAGCTGAGGGGCCTGGGCGCCATGTTCGACGGCCAATATTATGTCACGCTGGCACGCCACACCTTCGCGGTCGAGAGCGGCTTCCGCACATTCTTCGAATGCGAGCGGCCGGGGATTGGCTAGCTCTTACGTGTGATGGCCTGTTGCGGCTTTCGCCACAACAGGCCACCACACAAGAAGATATTTTGTGTACGACCAAATAGACATCATTGAGCGGGCCGTCGAGCGACAACGGTGGTTCGGCGTCTACCCGGCCGAGGTAACCGACATCCGCGACCCCGACGGCCAGGGGCGGGTGAAGATCCGGCTGCCCTGGTCGCCCGATGGTGGCGGCGCCGGTTACGAGGTCTGGGCGCGGCTGGCAACCATGATGGCCGGCGCCGACCGCGGCACCTGGTTCATACCGGACGTCGGCGTCGAGGTGCTGGCCGCCTTTGAGCACGGCGACGTGCGGCGGCCCTACGTGGTCGGGGCGCTCTGGAACGGCAGCGACGGCCCGGCCGAGACCATGGACGGCGGCGGCAACAACTTCGTCAAGAGCATTGTCTCCCGCAACAACATCAGGATCACACTGGACGATAGCGACGGCCAGGAGACGGTAACGATCGAGACGCCCGGCGGCCAGAAGGTTGTGCTCAAAGATGGCCCGGGCGAGATCGAGGCCAGCGACAGCAACGGCAACAGCATCACCCTGGCGAGCGCTGGCATCACGATCGTCGCTTCGGCCAACGTCAAGGTGCAGGCCGCGCAGGTGGAGATCAGCGCCGGCATGGTGACAGTGAACGCCGGCATGTCGAAGTTCAGCGGCGTGGTCAAGGCCGACACGGTGATCACCAATGCGGTGATCAGCTCGAGCTACACGCCGGGCGCCGGCAACATCTGGTGAGGGTTCTATGAGCGAGGCGATCGATTGGCTGCGACCGGTACCGCTCTGGCAGGGCGACGGGCGCGCATTCACTGATTTCTTCATGCCGACGTTGCTCGAATTCACGAGCGACGACTTCATGGACGACTTCCTTGCGGCGGCCGGCGCGCCACAGGCCGAGCGGCTGCGGGGGCTCGTGATGACGCGGCCCAACGACGCCAGCCCGCTCAAGCTATTCCAGCCCGTCCACGGCTGCTTCTACCTGGTCTGTAGCTCGCTCTGCTGCCGCGTGCCGGGCTTCCCCGACCGGGTGGTGCGGCGGGCCGACAACGAGCGGGTGAGCTTCGTGCTGCGGCGGCTGGTGGGCGGCGTGGAGCACGGCTGGGCCGGCAGCGACGAGAGCCGTAGCTGGCAGCCACTGCCGGCTGGCCGGGCGGTGCTCGCCGACGAGCAGCGCCTGCCCATGGCCGAGGCCAACACCGCCGACGGCCGCACGCTGCTGTTTGGCTACCTGCCGGTCGCCAGCGGCGACACTTTCAAGCAGCAGCCGCTGCCGCCGAGCGACCCCGACGCCAAGAACTTCCCCGACACCCGCGTCGAGGAGCTGGGCTCGCGCTTCACGCGGCCGCTCACCGGCGACCTCAAGGCGGGCCAGCCGATCGGTCGCACCATGGCGATCCGTGAGGTGAGCGACACCAAGGCCCGCACCGCCTCGGTCTACCTACTCCTCGAAGCCTACGATTGGTTCGCCGACCCGAAGCATCTGCCCGATATCGCGGCGGTGCTGGCCGGCGAAACGGGCGCCGCCCTGACGGGGCCGAAGCTGATCGAAAAGCAGGCGCTGCTCGCCCACCTGAACCAGCCGCCGTCCAGCGGGTTCACCCTGGCGAAGCTGATCGGCGATGTGGCGAAGAAGCGGGAGACGCTGAACCAGCCGGGTGGCGTGGAGGGCGACACCGCGCTGGACGCGGTCGGCCTCGGCGTGGGCTACAACCTGAAGTCGGCGGCGGCGAGCGGGCCGCACCCGCGCCAGGCGGAGCTGGTGAAGCTGATCGACCTGGCCCGCGCCGCGCTGCCCGACGAACTGCCGCCGGTGACGCTGCCCAAGCTCAGCCAGCGCGACGACGAGCGCTACTTGGTGCGATGTGTCTACGAGCGGCCGCTGTGTAGGCCCGAGCCGGCTGTGGTCAGCCAGCCCTCGCTGTCCTTCCGGCTGGCGCCATTCTTCGACCCCGACGCCCCGGCGCGGCCGGTTCGCATCCCGCTGCCGGGCGATGTCAGCATCGCCGGGATGCGAAAATTCAAGAAGAACGTGTCCTTCATGATGTCGGACGCGATGCGCTCGAAGATGGAGCGGCTGAACGGCGCCGAGAAGGCCGTGCTCGACGGCGACGAACCCAACCCTGATCAGCCCTTCGACCTGGCGTTCATCTGCTCGTTCTCGATCCAGATCATTTTCATGGTCGCCTTCATGCTGCTGCTGATCTTCGTCTTTGTGCTGAACATTATCTTCTCGTGGATCATCTTCTTCCGGATCTGCCTGCCGATCCCGAAGAGCTGGGCACCGAAATGAGCATCCGCAAACGCGACATCTACGGACAGGGCCTGAGCTTCCCGCCGCGGATCGGCGCCGATGGGCGGCTCGCCTGGTCGGGCGACGAGGCGAACGTGCGGGAGTCCATCCGCGTGATCCTGCTCACCGAGCCGGGCGAGCGACTGATGCGGCCGAGCTTCGGCTGCGGGCTGCGGCGCTTCCTGTTCGAGCCGAACACGCCGACCACCCGCGCCCTCATCCGCGAGCGGCTCGCGCGGGCGATCAGCGACTGGGAGCCGCGGGTGCGGCTTGAAGAGGTTGAGGTCGAGCCCGAGCCAGAAGAGCCCCGCACCGTGAACATACATATCAGCTTCCGCCTCGTCGCCACCGGCGCCTTCGGCCGCCTGGGGATGAGCCTCCAGCTGGAGGGCTAGCCGATGCCGTTACAAGCGCCATTGCTCGACACCACCGGCTACGAGCAACTGCTCACCGAGGCCAAGCGCCGCATCCCGGTTCATACGCCGGAGTGGACGAACTTCGCCGGCGCGAGCGACCCCGGGATCACGATCGTCGAGCTGTTCGCCTTTCTGGCCGACAGCATGCTCTATCGCGCCAATCGGGTGCCAGAGCGGAATTATGTCAAATACTTACAGCTGCTGGGCATCCCGCTGCAGCCGGCTGCGGCGGCCCACGGCATCGCCATGATCGGCAACGAGCGGGGGCCAGCCGCGCCGCTGCCGCTCGACCAGGGCGTGGTGCTGAAGGCCGGCAACGTGAGCTTTCTAACCCGCGACGGCGTGACGGTGCTGCCGGTCGAGGCGCGCGTGTTCTACAAACGGCGCGTGGAGCCCAGCGACCCGCGCTTCGAGGAGTTCGCGTTTCAGTTCGAGGCGGTACGCATGGCGATCGCCGCCGAGCAGGATCTGAGCGCGCCCGCGCCGCTGCCGGAGCTGGAGTTCTACGAGAGCACGCCCATGACGCTGCCCTCGCCGAGTGACCCACGGCCGGCCCTCGACCTGGCGCAGGTGGGCGGCCAGACGCTCTACATCGCGCTGCTGGCCCAGCGCAACGTTCCGCTCGATGTGGCCCGCGAGGCGATCGCCGACGAAGTGCTCTCGATCGGGGTGGCGCCCGACCTGGCCGACACGGTGCCGCCGCTGCTGCCGGCCCGCCCGGCCGCCCCACGCACGGTTGGCCCGCGGCTGGTCTTTGAGATCGCGGCCCCGGTGGGCAGCGACGACAGCCCGGCCTACACCCGCCTGCGGGCGGTGCAGGATCCCGATGTGCTGAACGAGCTCGGCGTAGTGCAGCTCCAGTTGCCGCCGGCCGCCCAGATCGGCACCTGGAGCTTCGACGACCCGCTGCGCGAGGGGGTGGGCGACTTCCCGCCGCTGATCGAGGACAGCCAACTGCGCGAGCGGCTCGTCACATGGGTGCGGGCGCGCCTTGCGAACGATGGCCCGAGCAGCGCCCCGCCGGTGGCCCGCCTGAGCTGGGTCGGTATCAACGCGGTCCGTATCGACCAGGCGGTGCCGGTGGTGAACGAGCTGCTGGGCACTGGCAGCGGCGAGCCCGACCAGAGCTTCGGCCTGGCGAACGCGCCGGTGCTGCCGGCCTCGCTGCGGCTGATCGTGGAGGGCGACGACGGGCTGGGCTACTTCTGGCGGCTCACCGACGACCTGCTGAGCGCCGCAGCCGACGAGCCGGTGTTCAGCCTCGACCCCGAGGCCGGCCTGATCCGCTTCGGCGACGGGCTACGGGGCGCGCGGCCACCGGCTGGCCGCAAGATCGTCGCCAGCTACGAATACGGCGGCGGGCCGCAGGGCAACGTCGGCATCGGCGCCGTGAAGAGCAGCCCCGACGTTCGGCTGCAGGGCGGCTACACGATCGCCAACCCGCTGCCCACCTGGGGCGGCGACCTGGGGCAGACCGCCGACGAGGCACAGCGCGACATCCCGCTCACGCTGCGCCACCGCGACCGGCTGGTCACCGCCCAGGATTTTCGCGACATCACACTGCGCACGCCCGGTGTCGATGTCGGGCGCGTCGAGGTGCTGCCGCTGACCCGGCCCGACGACCCCGACAGCGAGGCGCCCGGCGTGGTGACAGTGCTGGTAGTGCCGCTCTTCGACAGCGCCCGGCCCCGCTGGCCCACGCCCGACCGGCTGTTCCTGCGGACGGTGTGCAATTACCTTGATGCACGGCGGCTGATCACCACCGAGATCTATGTGCGCGGGCCGGTGTACCGAAAGGTATACGTGACTGTGGGCGTCCAGGTGCGAGCCGGCTATTACAGCGATGTAGTGCGCCAGAGCGTGACCGCCCGGCTGTACGAATACCTGTCGTCGCTGCCGCCCGGCGGCCCCGACGGCACCGGCTGGCCGCTGCGCAGGCGGTTGCTCGACCGCGACCTGGAGGCAGTAGCGACCCGTGTGCCGGGTGTGGAGTTCGTACGCTCGCTGCTGATGGGCGTGGACAGCGCCGAGCCGGTCGGCGAACAGCTGCTCACTGGGCTGGAGCTGCCGCTGCTGGACGGCATCAGTGTGGTGGACGGCGAGGCCGAGCCGCTGGCAAGCGTGCTGCCAGGCGGCAACACCGGCGACCCGGCCGCCGAGACCCGCGCCGTGCCTGTGCCAGTGAGCCGCACGAAGTGCTAAATCGTTGTTCCTGCGCTGTGGCGAAGCAGCAGCGCAGGAACAACAGCAATACCTATGGACGTAAACGGGACGCGCTTCCATCTGATACAAGGCCAGGGCGACTGGGAGGCCTGCCGCGAGGAGCGGGCGCCGGGCGCTGCCGCGCGGATCGCCTACGACAAGGAACTCGGCGCCCTGACCCTACGGCCGCTGCTGGCGCTCTACCGGCCCGATCGGCCGGGCGCGCCGCTGCGGGCCGAGGATCGGCGTGGCGCGGCGGTTGACCGCTACGGCAACCGCTACTGGATCGGCGCCGACGGCCGCTCGATCTGGTGGGGCAACGCCGAGGGCGGGCGGCCCGCGCTGTATTGGGCCTGGGCGTCGCCTGCCTGCCCGACACCCAGCGGCAGCTTCGCCCCGCTGGAGCCGATCAACGAGCCGCCCGACAGCCTGGCCGGCCTGGCGGTGACCGAACACCACTACCTGGTGGCGGGCAGCCTCGGGCAGCGTGGGATCTACGTCTTCGACCTGCACGCCGGCCCAGACCCACAGCTGATCAGCTTCCCGGAGGGCGTCCCATTCGCGCCGTTCGACATCGCGCCGGCGCCGGGCGGCGGGGTCTGGGTGCTCGACCGGGCGAGCCGCCGCTACTGGGGCTTCGACCGGAGCTTCAGAGTGATCGGCGTGCCGGGC
>Ga0335394_10001119_pt1 | contig 29778 bp, 21 predicted proteins | sample MAT03_FD_205741 | JGI IMG/M metagenome (GOLD analysis project Ga0335394, IMG submission 205741) | Freshwater microbial communities from Lake Fryxell liftoff mats and glacier meltwater in Antarctica - MAT-03 (spades assembly) (version 2) ...
AAAAAATCAGCGACTTCGAGCTGGGTGGGATGACGAGTATTTGACTAAAATCCTCGCTGTTTCAGTCAACTAAATTCTCACAAACAACTCATTGCTAACTATTATACAACTTGTAAACAGTGGTTGTCAGCTTTTTATTGTCTCAAAAATGGCAGCAAGTAAAAACTAGCATTAATCAGTTCCTTTTTTCTCTAAAAACTCATTATAAAGTGTATTCATAGCTTCTAATAATGGTAAATTTCTATTAAAATATACTCACCACTGGTGAACAGTGTTCAATAAGATGCGTTCCCCCTGTGTCAACTGTCAACTGAATGAACGCATCAAGCCACAAAAGCTAACACAGACACGGGCGAACCGGAACCTCCCAAAAGGCGCAATATTCCAATAACTAGCATAAAGTCAGCCGCAGGTAACAAGTCAAGATTTGCCAGATTTTCCAGCACAATTCGCTGCTTTTGCAATACCAGTTTGTTAACTGCAAAACTTTCATCTTGTCCGGGATCGACTCCGTGGGTGTCAGTACCAATTCCGGCAATTAAGCGCTCTTCTAGCAAAAATTGAGTTGCTGCTTTGCCAAATCCGGGAAAGTGGCAAATTCCGCCCTCGTCAGGATTGAAAAATGCTGGCTCGTCATCCCATTTTGCTTGCCAACCAGTATACAATAAAACTAGATTTCCTGGTTCTATAAATTTGTGCTGTCGTTCCCAAGTTAATATATCATCGATTGTTAAACTGTAGTCGGGATTGGCAAGACTTTGCTCGCGAATGTCGATCGCAATTGCGGACGAAACTAGCGAATGTGGCGCATAACTATTAACACTCGCGCCTGCTGGATCGAAGCTGTTGGGTGCGTTGATATGAGTAGCACTGTGTTCTCCCATTGAGAATTTTCGCAGGAAATAGCCGTTTTTTTCTATTTCAGATACAGTTTCAAATTCAGGCGCTGGATCACCAGGCCAGATGGGAATATTTGGATGAATTGCATGGCTTAAGTCTACAATGTCGCGGTAGGCGATCGTTCTTAAATTGTTTGAATTAAAGTTGTTTGTCATCTGCAAAAACGAAGTTTTGAATCGCACGAAATATCGTAGATCAGACGTACGGTTGAAACCGCGCCTATACAAACAATGTCCGAGCTCAGAGGGTGTAAAGAAAATAACATAATTTTCACCGCCCGGTCTTTCTTCAACCCGCGGAGGCGGGTTTTGTTTGTGTAGACGCGGTTTCAACCGCCCGGTCTTCAGAATCACCCAACAATTCGATCGAGCTCCGCTTCCATCACATCCTTTGTTTGCCCAGAAACAGTATACACCAAAGCCTCTCGATAAACTCTCCCAGCCGGGTGCAGCGTACCGTTAGCCGCACCGCTGGAAACCACAACCGCAGCGTGCCCGCAGCGCACCGCTAAATCAATAGCTTCGGCTCGGAGTGCTAATTGTTCGGCTTTTGAGCTATGTTGAGATTGTGGGAAATGCTGTTTGAGCCGATCGAGCTTCTGCTCCAATTTTCGGGAAGCCACCGCTATCACAGGCGAATCTTTAGCAGTCGCCACTGTTGCAATTACATCCAATCCTGCTCGAATACAGCCGAAAGTACCCGGAACAAAATTTAGGATATTTTTGCTGTCGTTTTCCGCAATCCACCCGACAGGTTTAACCGCAATTATTTCCGATTCATGCAGCAACCAATTATCGAGAGTTGCTGTCACAGTATTAGTCGAGTTCATGGCGATTAACTGCATGATTTCGCTCACAGCTATTTTACCATATTCACGATCGATATTGGCAAAAGGTAGCACACCAAAAACCGCGCGATTGTCGGGCAGTACCGCAGCCACAATAAACTTTTGAAACAAGCGAAAACCTGTGATCCAAGGAATATTCCCCGACAGTAAATAGCCATCCTTTGTGGGAGTTGCGGTGACTGCCGGATTGCCCGATCGCCTTAAATGCGAAAACCCTACACCCAAGCGTAACTCTTTTTGGGCGATCGCGCCCAAGTATCTACTTTTTAGCATTTCATTGTCGCTGCTGGCAATCATCGCAGTTGCGCTGTGGTGCTGAGTTTGCAGGAAAGCCAAAGCGCCGGAATATCGAGCCGTCAATTCCTGATATTGGTAAAAAAGCTCCGGTGGAATGTCCGCGCCGCCCCATTTTTGGGGAACTCGTAACGCTAAGAGCGATCGATTTTCCAATCCTGCAAGTGCTATTTTCAGCGCTTCCGAGTCACTGTCGATAATTTCCGCGCGAGGTACAACGCACTCTTTCAGATAAGTTTCTGTGCTGTTAAGAATATCTTGAAAATCCATTTTTTATAATTATAGTAGGGTGCTTATGGCGCACCCTACAGATAGAGTGTGTGCAAGTCTTATTTTTTTATTCAAACTACTCTGGGGCGAACCTAAAGAGTCGCCCCAAAACTATCTTATTCCCACACTTTCCAAGGAGCCTTCCCTTCATCCCAAAGCTCGTTTAAATACTTGTATTCCCGATAAGTATCCATCGCAAAAAAGAAGCCATCGTGACGATAAGCCATCAACTGTCCATCTGCTGCCAAACGCTGCATCGGCTCCTGTTCCAAAATACAATCATCTCCCCCCAAATACTCAAACACCCGGCGGTTAAATATCATATATCCAACACTAATCCAGCCATCTATTTGAGGTTTTTCCGCAAATTCTACTACACGGCTATCGCTGTCTACATCCAAAATTCCAAAACGCGAAATCGGGCGAAATGTAGTAACAGTTGCCAGCTTACCATGAGACTTGTGAAACTCCATCAATGCCTCAATATCGACATCAGCAACTCCGTCGCCGTATGTCACCATGAAATTCTCGTTATCGATATATTTTTCGATCCGTTTCACCCGCCCTCCCGTCATGCTTTCCGCGCCCGTTTCAGCCAGCGTTACCTGAAAATCTTGTTCGCGATGTTCCTCATGATAGGTAATGCTATTTTTGCGTCCCAGACAGACAGTAAAGTCATTATTCATGGCTTCATAATTCAGGAAATATTCTTTAATCATGTTGCCGCGATAGCCCAAGCACACCACAAAGTTTTGAAAGCCGTAGTGGGCGTAAATCTTCATGATGTGCCAAATAATCGGATACCCGCCGACATCGACTAAAGGTTTGGGGCGGAATTCTGTTTCTTCTCTGAGACGAGTACCGAGACCACCAGCCAGGATAACTACTTGCATTTTTTCAAATTTCTCAAGATGATCAATTAATGTATCATCAATCATCAGTGATTTTTCCAAAGAATTATTAACATTTTCTCACAGTGAAGCTTTGTCAACCACAGACCTCACGAACTATTCTAAATTATCCTAGGGTGCGCATTGCCCAGCGCCTACTTAAATGCTGCGCGCAATTCCTAACTCACCAATGGTAAAGTAGGAAACAGACAAACAACAGTAGACAACTATACTGAAGATCGGAAACTGCAATGAAAACTCAACTCGATCGCCTAAAACAGTTTTTAGGTATCCTGTGTGCGATCGCCTCAATCACAATCTTATTCCACTCGGCAATACCTGCGGTTTACGCCACGGTTGTTGCACCGCAAATCTCAACGATACCACAAACCACCGTAGCTTTTATCCCCAACATACCGGGCGGCGGATTGGACTTTCACGAAGCCGCAGGAGGACACACTTTAGAGAGACACGTTGGCAAAACAGAATCACAACTAGCAGAGCGACTCGCCAAGGAAAAGAGAATTTCTGGTGCATCTTCCTTTACTTACCGTTCCGTCGCCGAATCGGCGATTGCGGAAGCAATGGACAGAAATCAAAGTGCGATCGACTCCTGGATCAAAAGTCGAGCTAATCGTTATACGATCGACTATGACGCCAACAGAATAATTGGCATTACTTTGCGCCGCCGCGCATCCAAAGCAACTCAGACATCTCGCTTGAGAATCGTCCTCCAGCGCAGCACCAAATTACCTCCCGGATACTTTATTCTCACAGCATATCCCCAATGATCGATCAATTTCCTAATTTAACCCAATTTTTCAGTTCCTACTTTCACCAAGACTGGCCGCTAGAAGCTGAAACTGCCAGCGATGTAGTGAACAACTACCTGAGCAGCGAACCGCCCGAAAGTATTGAAGCGACATCGGAAGAACTTAGCAAATTGCTCGAAATGCCGATTTCAGAACCAGATTTAGAAACATTCATCCTCGATGAATTAGGCTGTTATTACGACCCAAAATCCGAAAATCAAACCGTCAGAGAATGGCTGGAATCAGTGCAACAATCTTTGACCAATCTCAGCTAAACTCTGTATGTTTTTAGGGATTTGAGAAATCTCGCTTTTCCCCGAGGCCAGATCCCCCTAAATCCCCCTTAAGAAGGGGGACTTTGAGAAGAAAGGCTCTTGTCCCCCCCTTTTTAAGGGGGGTTAGGGGGGATCTAGGGCCTAATAGTCAACAAATAACCTTCATGTACATTGAAGTTAGGAACAACATAACTCAAGTTATTTCCACCAACAGAAACACTTTCTTCTTTAACAGTGACCAGCTTTTTCACAGCCCCTTCTAGATTGTTAGGAATCTTCTCTAATTTCAGACTAATTTTTTGACCGCTTTGAATACCTAGAGCTTGCAAATTCGCAAGATTCAACGTGACGGTTGTGGCTGAGGAATAATTGCGATCGAAATAACCTAAAAGCACCTGTGCTTTACCTTCAGGATTTGACTTGCTAGCTAAGGCCACAAGGCGATCGTTATCCGATCGACTCAGCACCCGCGAATTCACTCCGTCAGCATAAGCTTTGTATGTCCACCAAGCTGCCCTCGGCTCAAAAGTATTCGGCACAACCATCCCAGTCAGCGTATTATTGAAGCAATTGCTAACTTTTTTACCTACTGTTGTATCCCAACAAGCTCTACAAGCACCATCAGCTTTTGCATACTCTAAGTTATACAAATAACCTAAAATTTCCCCAGGCTGATATTGAGCTAATTCCCCAACAATTTCGTTGACATAAATTTTTTGCAACTTCAGTTCCTTATAAAAAGGACTTTGTTGAAAATTGCGCTTGGCATCGAATACGTGGTCATCCACAAATAAAATTATGTTATCATTGAGTTCGTGCCAAGCCAGAAAATTTACCTCCAGTTTATTCGCTTTGCAGTAATCCAAAAAAGCAGCGAGATATTCTTTGTTGTAAGTGCTGATACTCGGCCCGCCAATCATCACTGACGGCCCCAATTCTTCCCGCAATATTCTGTAAGCTCTTTTGTAAGTTTCAAAAAATTGTTCTCTGCTTCCCTTCCAAAACGGATTGATTAAATCAGGTTCATTCCAGATATCCCAAATGATTTTTTTGCCCTTATTTTGCTGTGCTAACTGTCGGATGAAGGCTTCCCACGCGGGATAATTTTGATAGGGCCAGCCTTTGGGATTGCTGCCGTAGCCCCACAAGTCGCTAACTAATAGTTGAAATTCGGCTCCGCTGGCGATTACTCGATCGTAAACATCGAGTCTTCCCACACGCCACAGCTTCGGCTGCAAGGGTTTGACCAAGCTCTCCGGGGGCTTGCTGGGGTCAATTCCGTGCAGGATGCCGCTCATGGACGTTATACCGGTGGCTGGTTGTCCAAAATCTACTGTGATGTTCGATCGAATTTGGGCGATCGCATTTTGCTGCCCAAAATAGGCGATTAACAGGACAGTTACCACAGCTAAGCAAATTGGTAACAGCTTATTAATAGGTTTGAAATTGAAGGTGAATTGCATATTGTATTTGCTGGCGAATTGAAAAATAGGAATAAAGTACAAACATTAGTAGGTTTGATCGTTCGGACTTCAGTCCTCTCTAAAATATTTTAGGCAATCAGGACTAAAGTCCGAACGATCAAACCAATTTTCTCTAGGGTTTGTAGTGAGGACTTCAGTCCTATCTATAATATTTTAGCTAATAAGGACTAAAGTCCGAACGATCAAACCGATTTTCAGGAATCGCTCCTCAAAAAGTATTAACGAACAGACAAAGCAACTTCTAAACCATTTATTGATTCTATCAAGTCTTGCCATTCTTGGGATTGAATCAGCGAGTAAGTATCGACTTGAGTTCCTTTGTCAGAAGCAAAAATAGTAAAGTTTTTCACCCAATCCAAGATAGTTTCAGTTGTAAAATACGGCGTGCATTTCCAAGCAAACTGCAAATGCTTCACCATCCCGGACATATCCCCTCGCTCGCAAGCTTCCCATGCCTGCCATACTAGATAATAGTAATTCAGCAGGCTGTCCACTTGTTCGATGTACTTTTGAACTTTTGGACTAATAGAAATACTGTCGCTATTACTATCAGCAGACAAAGCTTGTTCGATGACTTCTGTATATTCCCGAAGCATCCGTTCTTCTTTAAACATTTCTGCTGCCCGCAGTTTGCAAGCTTGTCCTGCCACCCGCCGCAATTCAGGATTTTTCACCCATAACTCTATCGTTTCAATTAACTCTTTTACTGTCTTTTTCGGGTCAATTTTTGGATCGGCGATTAACTTTCCTGTGTCTCCCAACTCTTCGGGAATGCCGCTGACTGCTGTGGCGATTACGGGCAGTTCTTTCGCCATTGCTTCCATCACTGCTAGGGGCATTCCCTCAGCTTCGGAAGATAAAATAAAGATGTCGCTGGCATCTAACCAATCTGCAATATCCCACCGCTGTCCCAAGAATTTAACTTGTTCGGTGACTCCTAATTCGCTGACAGTTGCTCTCAATTCCGGCTCCATATTGTCGTGAGTTGCAGAACCGGGGCCGGCCCAAACGAAGTATAGCTGCGGCCAAATTGGCAGATTTTTCAGTTGGGCGATCGCCTGCAACTGATACTGATATCCTTTAATTGGAGTCAGTCTCGCCGCCGTGAAACAAACCACAGCCTCTTCGGGGATGCCTTGTTCTTGCCGCAGGCGCTGGCGGTTTGAGAGATTGGGCGGCTCAAAATAACTGTCGGGCCTGCCGTAATAAATCACTTTTCCCCGTTCCAAACGATTCTTGAATATCCTCTTAAACAAGTTCAGATTATTGTGAGAAACTGCTACTACAGAGCGAGAAAAACTGTACTGGTATGACACTGCATCTAAATAGGGAATTCCATCGCCGCGAACGAATGTTTTAGAATGGCTATCGACATAACCAAGAGCAATTATGTACGGTATATTTTGCTTAATAGCAACTTGTTTAGCAGCAAAGTTTGCCATAGCCCAGCCGTCGCTAAATATAATTAAATCGGGTTGAGCTTGTGCATAAATCTTTTCAGGATCGGCTAAATTATAAGCAATTCGTAAAAACTCTTTCATCGTATCGAACTCCAGCCAAATATGCTCTATACCTAGCTGCTGCTGTTCGGTAATTAAAGGGTTAGAAGTTTTAGTTTGAACGCTAGTAACTCGGTAGCCGCCGTCGGCTGCTAACTTGCATAAAAGTGAATGGTTGAATTGAGCTAAACCTCCGACCCCGTGGTCTTCTGTGTACATAAGTATGTGTTTTGCTTGATGGGTTCCCAGTAAATTCGGTGTGGATTGCGATGGAGAGATATTATTGATAGCCATGAATGCTATATTGTGCCATTCGTTTAAATTAGTCAAGTCACAAATATTAAATTTGTAGCCGTATGCTGCCGAATCTCCCTCAAAAGTTTCCACCCAATCAAAAATAGTTTTCGTCCCAGAAAAAGGAGTGTAGTGGAGAGATTTTTCGAGACATTCAGCCATCTCCGCAAAATAGCCGTCACGATACATTCGCCATCCCATCCACACTAAACACCTGTAACGTTCTTCGGATCTCAAGTCGCGGATGTAGTTCGGCAAATCCGCTCGCGAAAAGAATTGCTCCATCACAAGTTCCATACTTTTCATCACTTTTGCCCCGCCGGACATGAGATTGCTATCGTGCTGGCGGTAGCAGGTTAATATCTCTTTCAACCAAACACATTTGCAGCCTTTTAAACTCAAGCGCAAAGCAAAATCTAAATCTTCTGTTGGCGGAAACCGATGGTCGAAACCGCCCAGAATTTCCCACCACTCACGCCGCAGCATCATCGCACTAGGGCGCACATATTTGTACAAAACAAATGCTTCTATATCTAATCTTGGTGCGTATTTCCAAGGCAAAACTGGATAGATATCTTTTCCGGTTTCATCAACCATCAACCAGCCGTTTTGTACCATCCCTAAAGAGGGGTCAGCTTCAAAACAAGCAATTTGTTTGGCGAGTTTTTCCGGCAGAAAAAAGTCGTCGGCATCCAGAAAAGCTAAAAATTCGCCTTTAGCTAGTTCGCAAGCGCGATTTCGAGCCATTGCTGCTCCTTGATTTTCCTGATAGACATACTGAATTACATCGCCGTAAGGTTCTAAAACTTGGCGAGTGTTGTCTGTTGAACCATCGTCTATGACAATAATTTCCCAGTTTTTGTAAGTTTGCTCAAAAACGCTTTCCACCGCTCTACTAATGTAGCTATCGGAGTTGTAAGCTGGGATGATTACGCTGACTCTGGGTGTTTTTGAGGTAAGTATGCTAGACATTAATTTTTTCCATTCTGATAAGTTTCTTAATGCTTGAAAATCGATTGTAATTCCATAAACTTGAGCAATAGCAGTCAGACGTTTGAGCCAATCTGTGACAGTTGCTTTGGCAGGATAAGGACTGTAGCGGAGAGATTTTTGGAAAAACTCCACCGCCTCTACGGGATAGCTACTATAGTACAATTGCCACGCCATCCAAGTCAATGCTTCGTAAAAAGCCGGATTTTCTAAATCGCGGATGTGCTGTGGCAAATCAGGTTTAGCGAAAAATTGCTGTTTTAAGGTAATAAAAAGATTTGCTTGTTTTAGGGCTCTTTTTATTGATACATTTTGATCGTGCTGGCGGTAGGATACTGTCACTTGATGCAGCCAAGCTGCTTCGCAACCCAACACTGCTAAACGCAGGACTAAATCTGAATCGTCTACTGAATCAAACTCTGAATTAAACCCGCCTGCAAGTTCTAGCCACTGGCGTGAAAACATCATGGCGCTGGGAAGTACGGGCATTTGTACTATCCAAGTTTCTAAATCTAATTTGGGGAAATATTCCCAAGCTTTGATATCGGAAATTTTCTCGCCCTGCTGATTGACAATGCGCCAGCCACTGTTCACAATTCCTAGGGAGGGTTGCTGGCGAAATAGCGCTATTTGTGCTGCTAGTTTATCTGGAAAAAAGAAGTCGTCTTGATCTAAAAAAGCAATGAATTCGCCTTTTGCTTCCTGAATTCCTCGGTTGCGGGCGGCTGCTACTCCTCGATTTTCTTGATGTACGTAGCGAATTCTGTCATAATAAGGCTGCAATACCTGATGTGTCTCATCTGTCGAACCGTCGTCAATGACGATAATTTCCCAGTTTGTATAGGTTTGCGCACACACGCTTTCTACGGCTTGCATAATGTAGCGATTGCCATTGTATGCTGGTATAATTACACTGACTTGCGGTGTCTGAGTCGCTGCTGACATTATTTACCTCGCTGTTAAGTAGAAGGAAGAAGGAAGAAGGAAGAAGGAAGAAGACATATACAGCAAGCTTGAGCGCGAGCCGTATTTTGCGTTTTATGGGTGGATTTACTTAACCTGTTGCTATCTTAGTTTAATCGAAATTGGTTTTTCCTTAACTTCTGTGCAAATTAACTTAAAGTCCGATCGCACAAATGCCATGCAAGCACTCCGGTGTTTACAGGTAGGCAGATGTCTGTGCACGAGTCGGAAAATAGACAAGTTTTGCCCTAGAATTATACAAGCAATTATCATTAAATAGGAACGCTAAAAGTGAATTCAGAAACAACAACGATTGATTTACAGAAACAGGCCCAATTGTATTTAGCTGCTGGAAAATTGGATGAGGCGATCGCCCTTGGCAGCGAATTCTTCGCCTCGCACCCCAATTCTGCCGAAACTTGCAAAACCTTGGGAAAGGCGCTGCAAGCTCAGGGTAAGCTAGAAGACGCGCGGTATTGGTACAAAGTTGCGATCGCCCAGAAACCCGATTTTGCCGAAGCTTTTGCCAACCTCGGCACACTCTGCGCTACCCTGCAACAGTGGCAAGAGGCGATCGACTGTTACCAAAAAGCTATCTCCCTGCAACCCGACTTTGCAGGATTTTATCGCAATTTGAGCCGGATATTTACCCAAGTCGGTCAAACTGAGGAAGCGACAGATTGCTGGTATCAAGCACTGATGGTGGAACCAATAGAAATAGCCGAAGAATATCTCGACTTAGGCAATACTTTGTTGGCGCAAAACAAGCCAGAAAAAGCGCTGGTTTGTTACCACCGCACGATTTATTTAAACTCTAGTTTTTGCGAGGCTTATTGCCAATCAGCCGAAGCAAATAGCCAGTTAAAACAGTGGGACGAAGCTATTGTTGACTACCGCAAAGCCATTAAGCTTCAGCCGGATATTTCAGATTTTTATTACAAATTAGGCAATGTTTTGCAAGCCAAGGGACTATGGAGCGAAGCTGAAAAAGCCTATCGCGAAAGTATTGAATTGAATCCAAATTCTTTTTGGTCTTACAACAATTTAGGCGCAGTTCTACTGAAGTTGGAGCAATGGCAAGAAGCTGTCATTATCTACCGCACGGCTGTGGAAATTAACCCAGATTTTTCTTGGTGTTACTACAGCATCGGCGAAGCTTGGAGCAAATTAGAAAAATGGTCGGAATCCGCCGCAGCATACCAGCGCGCTGTTGACTTAGACCCAAATTTTTCGGGTTCTTGTCACAAGTTGGGAGATGCGCTTTTTCAACTAGAAAAATGGTCGGAAGCTGCCACAGCTTACCAGCGGGCGATCGCCCTTAATTCCGAATTCTTTTGGTCTCATTATAACTTAGCCTTGACTTTAGTTAAACTCCAGGATTGGTTGGCAGCAACCTTCGCCTACCAGCGGGCGAGTACACTCAATCCAAACTTTGCTTGGACTTACCACAATTTAGGAGAAGCGTTGTTGAAAACTGAGCAGTGGAAAGCAGCCGCTGTCGCCTACAAACGCGCTATTGAACTCAACCCTAATCTTTCTTGGTCTTATTACAATTTAGGCGATGCTTTGACTGAGATGCACGAGTGGAATGAGGCTGTTTCCGCTTACCTTTGTGCGCTGCAAATTGAGCCTAATCTGCCGAAGATTTACGCTAAGTTGGGCGATGCGCTGCTTAAAAGAACTCCGGCAAATTTAGACGCAGCAACCAGCTACTATCACCACGAATTGCAGCCACTGCACTCTCCTGAATTTTACTGCGAAATCGCCCAAAAGTTTGCTGAGTGCGATCGGCTAGATGAAGCTACAGTCTTGTACTTGATGGCGTTAGAAATTCGGCCGCAAGATGCCGCAATATCCGGGAAATTAGCGGAAATTTTGCAGAAAAAGGACTCGGCGGGCGATCGCACTATACTATCAGAGTTGGAGACTGACGATATTCGCGATCGCTACATTGCCCGAGTCGCCAAAGGCAAGACTTTTGCAGAAGTCGGCGGATTGTGGGGCACCGTCAACGAAAAAGTATCCGTAGCTAGCAAATACGATGCCATCTCTCTGACAATGATTGATGTCACCCCCGAATCCGCACAAACTTGGCAAGATTTTCGCGATCGCATGGCAAGTTTAAATATTGCTAATTATAATTGTATCAGTCGAGATATAACTCAGATTCAGCTTGCAGAAATTGGCCAGCCTTACGATGTAGTCCACTGTGCAGGAGTTTTGTACCATCACCCCCACCCTTTGCAAATTTTAATTGGCTTGCGTCAAATAACAGGGCAGTATTTAATCTTAACTTCAGCAATTACCCAAGAACTTATAGAAAACGAGCGGGGGCGCTACGAAATTCCAGCTTCTGGGGTAATCTTCATTCCCGCTTTGGGCGAAGCAGAACGAGCTATCTTAGCAGCTTACTGGCAGCAGTATACCTACGGCACACCAATTCTCGGAGTAATTGAAAAAGCAGTTTTTGACATCAACGACTTTGGCCCGTGGTGGTGGCTGCCTACAGCCTCTGCGTTAGAATCCATGTGCAAAGTAGCTGGATTTAAAGTGTTAGATAAAGGATTGACTTGGAACAACAATGCTTTGACTCTACTGCTGGGGGTTTAAGGATTGGTAAACGAACAATAACAAAACTTGCGCATAAACTGCTAAAAACCCGCTTTTTGAGCAGACTCCTCGTTTTTTTTCTCAACATTCCTACTAGCAAACCAAGCTTTTTGCGTAAGTCTAAAATAAAATATAGCAACCACCAATACGGTTAAGAATTTCTTAATTACTGAAAACATTTTTCCTTCTTCCTTCTTCCTTTTTCCTTCTTCCTTCTTCCTTCTTCCTTCTTCCTTCTTCCTTCTTCCTTTTTCCTTCTTCCTTCTTCCTTCTTCCTTCTTCCTTCTTCCTTCTTCCCGGTTCCTGAGCGAAGTCGAAGGGCCTTCTTCCTTCTTCCTTCTTCCTTCTTCCTTCTTCCTTCTTCCTTCTTCCTTCTTCCTTCTTCCTTCTTCCTTCTTCCTTCTTCCTTCAATCCGTTGCCGAACTTCCTTTATATTTTGGAAAATAATCTAATGAACAATCAACAACCAGGGACGGCATTAGGCAATATTTTAGTAGTAGATGATACGCCAGAAAACCTGCGCTTGTTATCCACCATGTTGACTCATCGTGGGTACGCGCCCCGCTGCGTGATTAACGGGCAAATGGCTCTGAGAGCCTGCAATTCTAATCCACCAGATTTGATTTTGCTCGATATCATGATGCCGGAAATGAACGGCTACGAAGTGTGTCAGCACCTGAAATCAGAACCTAAAACTCGCGATATTCCGGTAATTTTCATCAGCGCTAAAGATGAAGTATTCGACAAAGTAAACGCATTTGCTGTGGGAGCAGTTGACTATATTAGCAAGCCGTTTCAGTTTGAAGAAGTCCTCGCCCGCATCGAAAGTCACCTTACCCTGCGAAATTTACAAAAGCAGCTAAAAGAACAAAATGTGCTGCTTCAAGAAGAAATCACCAGCCGCTTAGCTGTGGAAAAAACCCTGCACGAAAAAAACCAAATCTTGCAACAAGAAATCAGCACCCGCCGCGCTGTTGAAAAAACCCTGCAAGAGCAAAATTTGATCCTCCAACAAGAGATATCGCAGCGCCAGTATGCCGAATATGCTCTCTTGAAATCTAACCAAGAATTGGCGCGTTCAAATACGGAACTCGAACAATTTGCTTATGTAGCTTCTCATGACTTGCAAGCGCCTTTAGCAACCATTGCTAGCTACGCTCAACTTTTAGAAAAACGCTACAAAGATCAACTCGACAGCCAAGCTAGTAAGTTTATCGGCAATATCGTTCATGGCTGTACGAGAATGCAAACTTTAATTGACGATTTGCTGGAATATTCGCGAGTTGGTCGGAGTCAGAGACCTTTTGAACTTGTAGATTGTAATCACGCAATCCAGCAAACAATTGCCAATCTGCAAGGGGCGATTCGCGACACTGAAGCAGTTGTTACATACAACAACTTGCCAACGGTAATGGGGGATAATTCTCAGCTTGTACAACTCTTTCAAAATTTAGTTGGTAATGCGATTAAGTATCGCCACGATGCAGCGCCTGCGGTTCATATTACGGCTTGCAAACAGGAGGGAAATTGGTTATTTTCTATCTCTGATAATGGAATTGGGATTGCTCCGCAGCATCAAGAACGCATCTTTCAAATTTTTCAACGCTTGCACACTCAAAGAGAATATTCTGGGACAGGTATTGGTTTAGCAATTTGTCAAAAGATTGTGGAACGTCACGGCGGATCTATTTGGGTGGAGTCGGAACCGGGTCAAGGTTCAACTTTTCACTTTACTTTGCCTTAATCGAGACATCATGCAGGCAGTTATAGCAGTTGACAGTTGACAGTTGACAGTTGACAGTTGCATAACGGGAATCAAACCATTGATGCTTGACGGTATCAGCTCTATTCATGAAGTTATTTATGTCCTCACCGATGTGGCGGTTGCTATATGTAGAAGCTAGAAGACAGGGGGAGTTGAATTAAATCTTATATTTTCAGGCATAACCTGGGAGGTAGAAGTTAAATTGCCAGTTAGCATAAAAAATGTTTTGCGTTGACATCCGAGTCAGTTCGTGATATAATTATAACTCTTAAACACAATTTTTGTAGCGATCGCTCACACCGCAATCTGACCGCCGATGTATGTGTATGTGCAATTTAATAACAGTCCGGGAAATCAAAGGTGACATTTAACTTAGTTTGAACAAATTTTGATTAATAATTATTAATTATGAAAGCAGTTTTTGACTTAGCTGTGCCTCCTGCTTGCTTTAAAGTTTTGTTAGTAGAAGACAACTCTCAAGAAGCTGAGCTGATTGAAGATTTGTTGTCAGAGATTAGTGGCAAGCAGCGTATATTACTGACGAAAGTTGAGCGCCTCAGCGAAGCGCAGGAACGATTGAATCAAGAAACTTTTGATATCATTTTATTAGACCTTTCACTGCCAGACAGTCGGGGAATTGAGACGGTGGCTCGGGTACAAGAGTATGGGGTAAATGTGCCGATCGTAGTTTTGACCGCCCAAAACGACGAAGAGCTTGCCCTGCGGTTGATTTCGGTCGGTGTACAGGATTATTTGGTCAAAAGAAAAATCGACGGCGAACTGTTAATTCGATCGCTCCGTTACGCCATAGAACGCCAGAATAGTCAAGATGCTTTGCGAAAAAGTGAAGAAAAATATCGCTCGGTGGTGGAAAATTCCCTGATCGGAATTGCCATCGTCGCTCCAATTATTGACCACGAAATTGGTGAAAATTGCAATTGGATAGAAGTTAACGATGCGCTGTGCAATTTGCTGGGCTACGAGCGCGACGAACTCGTGCAAAAGAATTGGCTGGAGTTGACTCATCCAGATGATTTTGATGCCAATTTTGAACAATTGTCTCAGATGTTGGCAGGTACAATCGAGGGTTACATCTCAGACAAAAGATGGTTCAGAAAAGACGGCGAAATAGTTTACACGCGAGTTTCTCGGCGCTGCATCCGCGGCCTGGACGGGTCGATTGACCGGATAATTGAAGTAGTGTTAGATGTGAGCGATCGCTACCGCTACGAAGCTAAACTGAAAGCGTCTGAAGAATTTTTAAACCACACTATAAATGCTACGCCAGACCCGATTTTTGTCAAAGACGAGCAGCACCGTTGGATTGTATTAAATGATGCTGTTTGTCAGTTTCTCGGCAAATCGCGGGAGGAACTAATTGGCAAATCAGATTATGACTTTTTCCCCAAATCAGAAGCAGATGTTTTTTGGACAAAAGATGAAGAAGTATTGACAACCGGTATCTGCTTGGAAACTGAAGAAAATTTCACAGACACCGCAGGCACAGAACACACTATTTCTACAAAAAAAAGCGTATTTAAAAGAGCAGACGGCAGTAAAGTAATAGTAGGCACAATTAGAGATATTACCGAATACAGACGGCAGCAAAGAGCCCTGGAACAAAGCGAAGCTCGATTTCAAAAACTGGTAGCTAATCTGCCGGGGGCAATTTATCAATTCCGACTCTCAGCAACTGGAGAAAGGTCTTTTCCTTACGTTTCTTCAGGTAGTCGCCAACTGTACGAATTAGAGGCAGAAGCAATAGAGCAAAATGCGGAACTGCTTTTTGGCGGAATTCACGCAGACGATCGCTTAGATTTGGAAGCATCGATCGCAATTTCAGCCGCTACCATGGAACCTTGGCAGCAGCAATGGCGGCATATTATGCGATCGGGCAAAGTTAAGTGGCTGCAAGGAGCTGCGAGACCCGAAAGGCTCAACAATGAGAGCACATCTGGGAACGAAGGCAATATTCTCTGGGACGGTTTAGTGATGGATATCACTGAGTTAAAGCAGGCACAAACAGAGCGCGATCGCTTTTTTACGATTTCCTTAGACTTGCTTTGCATTGTCGGTTTCGACGGCTATTTTAAACGCTTAAATCCGGCTTGGTCAAATGTCTTGGGCTACAGCAGCGCCGAACTTTTTGCAAAACAAGTAATCAAATTTATTCATCCAGACGATCGAGAAGCCACTCTAGCCGAAGCCAAAAAGGTAATAACTGGCACGCCTAGTATTTACTTTGAAAACCGCTTTCTCTGCAAAGATGGTTCTTACAAATGGTTGCTGTGGACGGCCTCGCCCTTTAGCGAAGAAGGTTTAATTTATGCAGTTGCCCGCGACATTACTTCTCGCAAAAAAGCTGAGTCAAAACTTCAGCAGCAAGCAGTAGCAATGGCCTCTGCCCATGACGGGATCGCCATTTTTAACGAGCGTAAAGAATGTATTTATTCAAATGATGCTTATCTCAGAATGTACGGCTGGGCTGACCATAGCGAACTGCAAGGAAAAAAATGGAAAATGCTCTATAGCCCCGCAGAAATTCAATATCTTGAACGAGAAGTAATGCCACTCGTCCAGGAAAAAGGTTATTGCAATATAGAAGGAACTGGTCAGCACCGTGACGGTAGTCAGTTCCCTCAAGAATTATCGCTAACCATGCTTGCAGGCGGCGAAATTATTTCGATCGTCCGCGATATTACTAATAGAAAAAAGGTAGAATCAGCACTGCAATCGAGCCAGCGTCGCTATCAAACTTTGGCAGAAACGTCGCCTGTCTGCATATTTCACAGCGATGCGTTTGGCAATTGCCTTTATGTCAATCAGCGGTGGAACGAAATGACGGGATTAAACCCAGAATTAGTAGCAGAAACTGGTTGGATGAATGCCATACATCCCGATGATGCGGAGCGGGTAAAAAATGAATGGTATCGGGCAATTAGTGACAAAATTCCTTTTAAATCAGAATACCGTTTTTTACGTGCAGACGATCGCGTAATTTGGGCGATCGGTCAGGCGATCGCCGAAATCGGAGAACAGCAGGAAATTAAAGGCTATATCGGTACTATTACTGATATTACCGATCGCAAACAAGCCGAATTAGACCTACTGCGGGTGACTCAAGCGGTGGAAAGTACGAGTGATGCGATCGGCATTGCGGACTTGACAGGGCGATCGATCTACCACAATCAAGCCTTTATTCAGCGGTACGGCTACACAGCAGAAGAACTGAACGCAGCAGGCGGAACAACGGCAATTTACCCGCAAACTCAAGTGCTGGTAGAAATGTTTAAAACGATCCGTAAAGGCAAATCTTGGCAAGGCGAACTTAAAATCAAAGCTAAAAGCAACGAACTGGTAACAACTTTATTTCGCGCCGACTGCATTAAAGATGAAACTGGCAATTTAATCGGGTTAGTGGGAGTAATTACCGACATCACCGATCGCAAACAAGCCGAGATGGCGCTGCTACACCAATTAAGGCGAGAACGGCTGGTAGTTTCCATGCTCGATCGCATTCGCTCCTCCCTCAATTTAGAAGAAGTTCTTACCGCTGCTGTCGAACAAGTGCGGCAATTTTTGCAAACAGACCGCACAGTTATTTACCGCTTTAATCCCGACTGGAGCGGCACTGTAGTTGTGGAATCCGTGGTCAAAAATCGCAGATCTCTGCAAAATTTCCATAATCTAGATCCTTGTTTTAGAGAGAAATTTGTTGATATTTATCAGCAAGGCTATATTCGAGCTATGGAAGATATTTACCGGGAAGATTTGACGGAATGCCACCTTAAATTTCTCGAAGAATTTCAAGTTAAAGCTAACTTAGTAGTGCCGATTTTAAAAGCACGAGAAAGCATTTCCCAGACCCAACCGACCGCAGAAAGTCAGCTCTGGGGGCTGCTAATCGCCCAGGATTGCAGCGGCCCCCGTCCCTGGGATTCCTCAGAAATAGAATCCCTCCGGCAATTGTGCGTGCAATTGGCGATCGCGATCCAGCAATCGACGCTATTTCAACAAGCACAAACCGAAATTGCCGATCGCAAACTAGCAGAATCCGCCCTGCAACAAGCCGTATTAGCCGCCGAAAGTGCCAACCGCGCCAAAAGCGAATTTCTCGCCAACATGAGCCACGAACTGCGCACGCCTTTAAACGGCGTTTTAGGCTACGCTCAAATTATCAAAACCGACAAAGACTTAAGCTCAGATCATCAAGAAAGTCTCAGCAACATTCAACAGTGCGGCGAACATTTGCTAATGTTAATCGACGATGTTTTAGACCTTTCCAAAATCGAAGCTAGAAAAATGGAACTCTACCCGGAAGAGTTAAATTTTTTAAATTTCACAAAAAACATTGCCGACCTCTTTCAGATGCGAGCCGATCAAAAAGGAATTTCCTTCAATTACGAACAAGTATCTCCCCTGCCTAGTTGCGTTCATGTAGATCAAAAAAGATTGCGCCAAATTCTGATAAATTTACTCAGCAATGCCGTTAAATTTACCCAGAGTGGCGGAGTAAAATTCAAAGTCGGCTATGTAGGCACAGGGGCCTGGAGTCAAGGCCAAGGAGAAAATCAGGCTTTCTCGACTTTGAGTTCGGAACTAAAACAAAATTATCTGCGCTTTGCTCACAATGCGATCGCAGCCAAACACGCTTTAAAAATCCGCTTTCAAGTCGAGGATACTGGCACAGGAATAGATAAAAGCAAGTTAGAAGAAATGTTTTTACCCTTCCACCAAGTAGGAGGCAATACATTTGTTGAAGGTACTGGTTTGGGACTTTCAATCAGTCAAAAATTAGCCAAATTGATGGGCAGCGAAATTCGCGTCAACAGCACTTTTGGAAAAGGCAGCACTTTCTGGCTGGATCTAGAATTGCTCGCAGCCAAACGGTACTTGGAGGTGTCTCCTTTGCGGGACAAACGCTGGCTTGTCGGTTTTGTCGGCAACAAGCGGAAAGTGCTAATCGTGGATGACAATCAACTAAATCGCGATTTGTTGTGCAGGCTGCTGGGGCGTTTGGGATTTGAAGTTGCAGAAGCCCAAAACGGTCAAGAATGCCTCTACAAAGCAGTCGAATTTCAACCGGATGTAATTTTAATGGACTTGCGGATGCCTGTAATGGATGGCTTGGAAACTGCCAGGAGACTGCGGAAGTTGCCGGAATTTAAAAATGTGGTGTTAATCGCTCTGTCAGCTAGCGTTTTCGAGGCTACGCAGCAAGAGAGCATCCTTGCAGGGTGCAACGATTTTCTTCCGAAGCCGATCGAAGCAAATCACTTTTTGGAACAGTTGCGCGTGCATCTGGGACTAGAATGGATTTACCAAGAATCTGCGCAAAGCAAAAAGCGCAAAACTCCCAGTTTGTCACCATCTGGTTTTCCCGCTTATTCTGCTCTGTTACCTGCGGCTGCTGAGTCGGTAGCAAAAATTTTGAAACTTGCGGCTATGGGCGACATTGAAGAAATTTTTGAGGAGAGTGCTAATCTTGAGAGTTTAGAACCTAAATTAGTGCCGTTTGTCGCGAGGTTGCACCAATTGGCCAAGGGATTTCAGCTTAAGCAAATTCGGAATATTTTAAAGCAATATATCGATGGTTAGTAGTCAGCAGTTATTAGTTATTGGTTATTAGTTATTGGTTATTGGTTATTTGTTGTCAGTTCCAATGCCCAATGCTATAAAGGCCCAATGCCCAATTCTCAAGGCCCCATTCAGAATTTGCACCTTTTCAGTGCACTGTCTGTATTGTCTGATAAGCTGTTGTGCATTTAAACTACATATTTAGATCCGATATCAAAACTAATCAAATCCTCTCCCTCTCTTCTACTCTTCTACTCTAATATTGTGTTTTGTCACTCTAATAGCCAACCAAATAAATCTCCTACTGTCAGTTGCAATTCCCTGGCAAAAGATGGCACGGGCAATAATTGTTCCGGTTCGTCAAACACCTCCGTTGATTGAGTTGGCCGATATACAAAAACCGATTGCTCCTCTGGATCGATTAACCAACCCATTTGAGTTCCGTGTTTGAGACAATGTAAAATATTTTTAGTAACTTTAGTTTGGCTTTGGTCGGGGGAGAGGATTTCAATTGTCCAATCCGGGGCGATCGCAAACACATTTGCCACACCACCATTTTGTTTACGGGGAATGCGCTCCCAAGTGAATACAGTCACATCGGGAACGATCGCTCGATCGCCAAAAATGCACCGTAGTTCTGGAAATGCTCGCGCCACCTTTTGAGGTTTGAGAGTAGCATTAACAGCACTTATCAACTCGCCTTGAATGACACTATGTTCTCCTTGAGGCATGGGTTTTTGAATGATTTCACCGTCAATGTACTCGCTGGCTGGTTTGGTCTCTGACAACTTCAGAAACTCTTCGAGTGTCAGAGATTTTGGCAGGGTTTGTACCATCCGATTTTACCTCTAAAATAGGAGTTTCACCTGCTATTTTACCAAAAATTGCCCGACTCGCGCGATCGTTGGTCTACTTAGGATCGCAAATTAAATAACTTACAATTTTAATTATTATTGTGGAACAGGCAGGAAAGCCTGTTCAAGACGGGTTCTCCCGCCCATCCCACAAACTTGTGGAAGTTATTTAATTCTCATTCCTTACTTCAACATCCGGCTATACCACCTTGCATCCTGCGGCTAATCTTGCTTCTATATATTCAGAGACAGTTTTTGAGAGATTTGGGATTGAAAATACTTTGCCTCAGTAACGGCCACGGAGAAGATGCGATCGCCCGCAGCATCTTGCAGGAACTGCAACAGCACCCGCATCCCCCAGAATTAGCCGTGTTTCCGCTAGTGGGCGAAGGACAAGCTTTCGCCCAACTGGAAAACGCCCGCATCATCGGCCCGGTGCAGCGGATGCCTTCGGGCGGCTTTATTTACATGGACAGAAGAGAATTTTTGCGCGATGTCAAAGGCGGACTGCTTCAGTTGACCCTAGCTCAGTTTAAAGCGATTCGGGCTTGGGTGCGGACGCAAAAACAATCTGGGAATCAAGACGGTGTTATTTTAGCCTGCGGGGATATTGTACCGCTGCTGTTTGCTTGGCTCAGTGGCGCGCCCTATGCTTTTGTCGGCACCGCCAAGTCGGAGTATTATTTGCGGGACGAAAACGGGCCTCTGGCTCGCAAATCCCGGGGCATTAGTTTGGAGAGTTTGTTTGGTTCGGTTTATTTGCCTTGGGAGCGCTGGTTGATGACTGACTCGCGCTGTCGGGCCGTTTTTGCCAGAGACGCGCTCACCGCTGACAATTTAAAAAAGCTGGGAATTCCCGCTTACAATCTCGGAAATCCGATGATGGACGGACTCGAACCGGAAAACCCCGCTGGTTTTTACGGCCCTGACGCAGAGTTTCGGGAAATGCAGCGATCGCTCATTATCACACTACTGCCCGGTTCTAGAGCGCCGGAAGCCTATGCTAATTGGCTGCTAATAGTAGAGGCTGTAGCCGGGATTTTGTCCTTGTTTGCCGATCGTAAATTGTTATTTTTCGGAGCGATTTCAAGAGAGTTAAACTTAGAAGCTTTGCGACCTAGTTTAGAATTTTTCGGCTGGCGTCAAGAGGGCGAAACTAAAACGCAGCGGCGAGAAGGAAGTATTTTGCGACCTCCTGTTTATAGCGCTCAAGAAATTCAGCAAGAATCTCCTAATTTACTATTGCCCTTAACATTTGTGCAGAGAAACGCCACGATGATTGTAACCCAGCAAAGTTTTAACGATTGTTTGTACGAATCCGATTTAGCAATAGCAATGGCCGGAACAGCTACAGAACAGTTTGTCGGTTTAGGAAAACCCGCGATCGCCATTCCCGGAAATGGCCCCCAATTTACTTACGCCTTTGCAGAAGCTCAAAGTCGTCTGTTAGGCCCGTCATTAATTTTAGTCAAACATCCCGCCGAAGTTGCCAGCGCCATACAGTCTTTGTTCCGCGACCCGGACAGGTTGCAGCTAATCGCGGAAAACGGCTTGCGTCGCATGGGAGAAAGCGGCGCATCAGCCAGAATTGCCGAGTGTTTAATGCAGCAATTTAGCACTGAATCCAGCAATGTTCAATTGCCGATCGTACACTAGATACACAACAATGTTGTGCCTCTACTGGATATCTTTAATTGTACTTTATTTAAAAGACATCTCGATCGCTAACTACTAAGCTGTTGCGCATTTAAACTCGAAATTCGGGACGGGCTAGAAGCCCATCCCACAAGAGTTTTATTGATTTTTGACATACAATTTAAGTGCAGAACAGCTTAACTTCCGTAGGGTGCGCAATGCGCACATTGCTAATTTTTGTAGGTGCGCAATGCTCATATTCCTAACTACTAATTTTCGTAGGGTGCGCAATGCGCACCTTACTAAGGTTGGACTCGCAGAAAATTTAAATTCCCCGTTTTTGGAGAAGATTCAACCCAGAAATCAGCTTAAGGAATTTTAAAATCCGACTTCACCAAAACTCCCGGTTCTCGCTGTATCGGCAGCACATCTAAAGTATCCGTTTGCGCGCAATATTTTAAATCTTCAATCACACCCAAACGGAGGAGACGCTGGCCGTGACTGGCACATTCCAACAATTCATGCAGCCGATCTTGCCAGTGCAAATAAAGAGCAATTGCCGCAAATACTTCATCGTTACCAGCAAACTCGCTCACAGGAATACCGCTTTGGGCCAAGAGACTTTGGGCGATCGCCCCAGCACAAACCGTATCTTCCAGCGAATAACTTCCTTCCCAACCAGAACCCACAATCCAAATACTTTCCGGCTTTTCCTTTAACAGAAACTGCACCACAGATTTGCGGTTAATCAAAGCCGCCGTCAACACAGTTGCAGCAGATTGCACTCTCTGCAAAGCCCGAGTACCGTTAGTTGTGCTAATAAAAATTCGCTTTCCACTCACCTTTTCGGGCGCGCAGTCCAGCGGCGAATTCCCCATGTCAAAACCGTCAACTTTGCCACCGCCACGCTCTCCGGCGCGAATCCGCTTGTCTGCCGGCCATTTTTCGCTCTCGGCCATCAGCTTATCTAAGTCGCTGAAAACTTGGACAGCTTCCGCCCCATTATTCAGGGCTGTCGCCATTGTCGTAGTCGCCCGTAGCACATCAACTGCGATCGCACAAGCCGGCATTTTGTCGGCCGGCGTAAGTTCCGGGGTATGGTAAATAAAAAGCTTCACTTTTGGGCAACCTACAATAAATCCTCATCAGCAATAATAATAGAATTTGTCCCCTGAGCGAAGCGGTGCAGTTTATCCGCTCGCGAAGTCGAATAGACATCTCCCAGAATTCTTGTGGAATAGGCATCCTGCCTGTTCAAAACCTGCTTTTTAGGAGATGTCTAAGGGCGATCGGATAAACGCCCTGCGTTGGGCTTTCTTCCTTCTTCCTTCTTCCCTCTTCCTTCTTCCCTCTTCCTTCTTCCTTCTTCCTTCTTCCTTCTTCCTTCTTCCTTCTTCCTTCTTCCTTCTTCCTTCTTCCTTCTTCCTTCTTCCTTCTTCCTTCTTCCTTCTTCCTTCACCTATATGTCAAAACAGATCAATTCAAATCCCGCCCGCGCCGCCATCACCGCACCAATTGGATTCCTAGCAGGTTTCACCTATCCTTTGCGAGCTTTCACGCTGATTTGGCAAACTCCCAAGCTGTGGACTTATGTATTAGTTCCCGTCGTGCTAAATTTTCTAATTGGTATCGGACTTTATTTAAGCTTGCTATTTCCCAGTTTGGCAGGAATAGACGTTTTAGTTGCCGATTTGTCCGTGCGATTCAATGCTTTAATTGCGAGTTTTCCAGCTTGGCTGAGCTTTCTCGGCGGGTTAACAGTCGCTTTCGGATGGCTGCTGCGCGTACTCCTAGTATCAGGACTTTTGCTGATTATCGGATTTTTGTTAGTACAGTTTGGCGTGATTTTGGGTTCGCCCTGGTACGGCAAACTTTCCGAACAATTGGAACTCCTGCGGAACGGTCAATTGCCCGCAGAAGCACCAATGGATTTGGCTAGTAGTTTGCGGGATATTCAAATGGCGATCGCCTTTGAACTGCGAAAACTACAAATTTTGTTGAGCATCGGCTTACCGCTGCTGCTGCTAAATTTTGTGCCAGGATTCGGCTCTATTCTTAGCAGTTTGGGAGGCGTAGCTTTGGGCGCGACTATTGTCTGTTTGGACTTTTTAAATGCACCTTTGGAGCGGCGGAAGCTACCTTTTCGGGAGAAGTTGGAGATAATTTGGGCAAGTTTGCCGGCCAGCGGGAGTTTTGGTTTGGTTTGTTTGGGTTTGGTGAGCATTCCGCTGTTGAATCTGTTGGCGATTCCGCTGTGCGTGACGGCGGGAACTTTGTTTTTTTGCGATCGCATTTGGCCCGCCCATTTTGCCCCAGAAGAAACCAACCGCGCCCCAGAAACTAACATTACAACTTAAAAACTAGGGAGATGCTTCTAGTTTCCGCCGAATGCTTTCTCCCTTCGGCTGACTCTGGGAGTTCAAACTCAGAAACGGGCTTAAAAATATCCAACTAACGAAAAAGAAGGAAGCTGTAAATAGCTGCACAATATCGATCGCTGACAGGTATCCGTCAGACAATAGTGCAATACTTCTATCTGTCAGCCCAAATATCCAAGACAGAATCCCAAACAGCCAAATGCCTTTTTGAAGCATTGGCAAAAATGCTGAAACTTCGGAGTTTTGCTGATTATTCATTGATTTTGCCTTTGTTTGCGAAGAATCTGATTAACCGCACACCCCAAGGGCTGAAGGATTTTTGGTGTCTCCTCGGATTCCCTTTGTTCTCTATATGTTAAGAAATATTTCCAAATATTGCAACCTGGCCTGGGAGGTATTTGTGCATCTATCTCAAGAAGTAGTCGTAGCATCAAAAATAAGTAAACTTTGATACACTTTGGCAGGAAGGGCGATCGCACTCCCACCGCGAGTCCGCCTTGAGCTACTAAATCATAAAGACAAAAACCAAACAGCAAAAATCAGCCACAGCCTGCTAAATACTTGATTGTTTCTTAGCTGCTTCGACTTGCTGTTAAATTATAGTCTGCTGTCTTCCTCTTTTAGAAAGATGATTTACTGCATTAATTCTCAATGCGAACAACGCGAAAACCTTGCTGCTGCTCAAAATTGTCTGGCTTGCGGCACGGCTTTGTTAATTGCCGATCGCTATCGTATCCTTAAATCAGTGCGATCGCCCAATCCCGCACGCCCCACAGATATCTTTGAAGTCGAAGATTTGGGGACAGGGGACAACGAATGGGGAACTGTCAAAGTTTTAAAAGTCTTGAAACACAGCCACAATCCCGATTTACTTCGTTTATTCCAGCAAGAAGCACGAGTGTTAATTTGGCTAGCGGGAAGGGGCGAAGTGCCCCAAGTCGAACCAGACGGTTATTTCCAAATTAAACTCGCCAATAACTCCCAGAAATTGTCTGGTTTGGTGATGGAAAAAATTAGCGGCGAAAACTTGGCCGAATTCTTAACTAAAAACCAGTTTGTTTCTCAAACACTCGCTTTCGATTGGCTGCAACAAATCACCCAGATTTTGCAGGAAATCCACAAATATCATCTAGTACATCGGGATATTAAGCCATCCAACCTGATGCTTGCACCCGATGGGAAATTGCGATTAATTGACTTTGGGGCCGCAACAGAAGCAGGGATTGATACAACGCCCGTAGGTTCTGCGGGATATTGCGCGCCGGAACAAGTTGCAGGGAAACCAGAAGTGCGATCGGACTTTTTTGCGCTGGGGCGTACTTTTGTACATTTATTAACGGGTCTACAGCCGATCGACTTTCCCGTCAATGAAAAAACTGGTAAGATTAATTGGAGGAACCAGGCTTTAGATGTTGACCAGTCATTCGTAGAGTCGATCGACGAATTGATGGAACCGCTACCAGAAAACCGACCGGAAAATACCCAAGTTATTTTAGAAAAACTCAAAAATATACAGCTTTTGATGACCTCCACAGAACCCAACTAATAACTCCCAATCCTCAATGCTCTTCGGCCCAATTCCCAATTCCCCAATCAATAAATCTCTTCTAATCTACGAAAATCCCGCTCAACTTCCGCCCACAAAGCCCGATTGTGAGGGTCAGTTTTTACCGCTTTTTTCAAATAAATTCTCGCCTTATCAACCTGCTTTTCCCCGATCAAATGCCGTCCCCAGCGCTGATAGGCGATCGCCTGCCACTGGCGCACCTCCTGATCTTCGGGCACCCGCTGGGCCAAACCCTCAATCAGGGCGATCGCCCTTGGGAACCTTTGATATTTCAGCAACTGTTGCAGCTCAAAATAAGCATCTTTCTTTAACTTTTGTTCCGCCCCCGACAGATCCTGGCTATCTGGATTCGGTTGCTGTTTCCGAGTCACCTTAACAGCCTGCGGTTGAGCTTTCACCGCCTCCGCTGGCGCTGTCGCAGTCGGCGGCACAGTTGAATTGGCAACTTTCGACTCCGCAACATCGGCGGGCGCAATATTCACCAGGAACTTATAAGCCTCAGTAATAGCAATAAACTTATTCTTAGCCTGTTCGTTTCCCGGATTCACATCGGGGTGATACTGTCTGGCTAACTTTCGATAAGAAGCCTTAACTTGCGATAAACTCGCACCAGACCTGAGTCCTAACTGTCGGTAATAATCTGCAATATCCATTTAGCATGAATGAGCGTGGATGATACCATTAAATATGGCAGAATCCTTAAATGTAAAGATTCTGCCAAAATTTACTGCTTTCCTAGGGTGTAGTGCGAGGGTTGCCCGCACTACTTCGCTATAAAAATCACTTACCTGCATCACAGGGGATTTAAGCCCCCACCTTGAGGTGGATTGTTTTTAGGCTGGGGCTTAAATCCCCAGCCTAAAAACTTCACTGTCAACTGTCAACTGTTAAGGACGATCTTCGACTACTTTGTCAATCAAGCCGTATTCCTTGGCTTCCTCAGCCGACATGAAATAGTCGCGATCCATGTCTTTCTCGATTTTCTCGATCGGCTTTCCGGTATTGTGAGCATAAATACCGTTGAGTTGGTGGCGTAGGCGCAGAATCTCCTTCGCCTCAATCTGAATATCTGTTGCTTGTCCCCGCGCGCCCCCAGAAGGCTGGTGAATCATGATGCGCGAGTGAGGCAAAGCTAAGCGTTTGCCCTTCGTACCAGCAGCCAGCAGGAAAGAACCCATCGAAGCAGCCAAGCCCACACAAATCGTCACCACGTCCGATTTAATGTGCTGCATGGTATCAAAAATAGCCATACCTGCCGACACCATCCCACCAGGGGAATTGATGTACAAAATGATATCCTTGCCTGAATCTTCCGAATCCAGATACAGCATCACAGCGATGATTTGATTGGCAATTTCATCGTCAATGTCTTTTCCCAAGAAAATAATCCGTTCCCGGTAAAGGCGATCGTAGATATTAATCCACTGAGTATCATAACCCCCCGGCATTTTGTAGGGAACTTTTGGCACACCTATAGGCATAATTCGGAACTCCGTTTAGTTGGTAATTGACGAGTAGTTTTGAGTCTTGAAGAGGTTTGAATGAGTGAGTTTTGAATTTTGAGGTTATTTCGTTCTTCTCAACGCTACGCGGTGTAAAAATATTTAACTTTTTAACTTAAAACCGCGAAGCATTGGGAGGAACAAAGCCAACTGAAAATTCAAAACTTTCTTTCACAGCCAGTTAGATGACTCCAGCAGCCAGCGGTTTCGCCAATTCTTCCGAACTTTCAAGAACGCGATCGATCAAACCGTATTCTTTAGCTTCATAGGGTGTCAGGTACAGCAACCGATCCATATCTTTAGTAATTTTGGCGATCGGTTGGCCAGTACAGCTTGCAAAAATATCCAGCATCGTCGCCTTATTTGCCAGCACTTCCTTAGCCCGAATTTGAATGTCACTGGCTTGACCGCGCGTGTAAGCCTTGGGTTGGTGCAACACAATCGAAGCGTGGGGTAAGCTAGCCCGAAAGCCCTTTGTACCAGCCGCTAACAGCATCGCAGACATTCCCATTGCCGAGCCGAGGCAAATAGTATGGACGGGCGGCTTAATGTATCTAATCGTATCGCAGATAGCGAAGGCTTCGGTTTCAAAGCCGACGGGTTCGCCACTGTAACCAGAAGTGCCGGTCGAGTTGATATAGATTTTGATCGGCTTATCCGGGTCTTCGTACTGCAAGAACAGCAGTTCAGCGATAATCAGTTCTGTTACCGCAGGCACCAGAGGCATACCCAGATAAACGATCCGCTCCTTCAGCAACAGGGAAGGTAAATCGGGAGGGGGAGTTCGAGAGTTGCCTTCCCCGTAGTATTGCGATTGCATAGCTTTAATTGGTGTGTCCATAAACCGAAATGTTGCCTGAACTGATGGAGCTATTCTTAAAGAAATAGTAACGCAATCTTTAGGTATCCCGCATGAAAGTTAGTTTACTCCCGGTTTTAAACGACCCTAACCTTGATGCTGCCGCGCCTTCAACGCAGCGCCAGCTAGCGATTTCGGTGTCTGCGACGGCAAGCTCGATCGACTCCAGCGTACCCTTAAACCTGTGCCTGATTCTCGACCACAGTGGCTCGATGGGCGGACGCCCCTTGGAAACCGTCAAACAAGCCGCCGGACGGTTGCTCGATCGGTTGAAGCCTGGGGATCGCTTTTGCGCGGTGGCTTTCGATCATAAAGCCAAAGTCCTCGTCCCGAATCAAGTTGTGGGAGACCCCGCCAACATCAAACGGCAAATTGAGCAATTGCGTCCAGCCGGCGGTACAGCAATTGATGAGGGGATTAAGTTAGGTATTGAAGAGTTGGGGAAAGGCAAAAAAGAGGCGATATCTCAGGCGTTTTTGCTGACTGACGGCGAAAATGAACACGGCGACGACAGTCGCTGTTTGAAGTTGGCGAAACTGGCGGCCGAGTATAACATGACTTTGAATTCTTTGGGATTTGGCGATAACTGGAATCAGGATATTTTGGAAAAGATTGCTGATGCTGGCGGTGGTGCTTTGGCTCATATTCAGCGTCCAGAAGATGCGGTTGAGGAGTTTGGTAAGCTGTTTACTCGCATCCAAGGTGTAGGTTTGACTAATGCTTATTTGCTATTTTCGCTAATGCCAAAAGTGCGGTTAGCCGAACTCAAACCGATCGCGCAAGTTGCCCCAGACACGATCGAATTACCGGTACAACAGGAGGGCGATCGGTTTATGGTACGTTTGGGAGATTTAATGAAGGATGTAGAGCGAGTAGTTTTGGCTAATATTTATATTGGACAGTTACCAGAAGGTACACAGGCGATCGGGCAATTGCAAATTCGCTACGACGATCCGAGTGTCGGCGAAGGTTTGCTTTCCGATCCTGTTGCTATTTCTGCTAATATCCTCAAGGTTTATCAGCCAGCACTTAACCCGATGGTGCAGCAGCACATTTTAGCTTTGGCTAAGTACCGCCAAACTCAATTAGCAGAAACTAGATTGCAACAGGGCGATCGGGCGGGTGCAGCTACGATGCTCCAAACAGCGGCTAAAACTGCTCTGCAAATGGGCGACAAAAGTGCCGCAACTGTGCTACAAACCTCTGCTACTCGCTTGCAGTCTGGTGAACAATTGAGTGAAGCCGATCGCAAGAAAACTCGGATTGCTTCTAAAACTATATTGAAGTAGTGTGATGTGCGGTTAATTGCGATCGGCACCATTGTTCGTAGTAAGGACTTTAGTCATAATTTACACCATTGTTCGATCGTTCGGACTTTAGTCCTAATTTACTAAAAACTTTAGAAAGGACTGAAGTCCGAACGATCGAACCAGTCTATAATGTTTGTATTACCTATCAAGAGTGTTTGTATGAGCCAGACAATATCTGATAAACTACGCTTTACCACCGCTG